>ERZ650310.1-NODE-1-length-87224-cov-9.925008_pt1 | contig 87224 bp, 124 predicted proteins | sample MGYA00376246_ERZ650310 | MGnify/ENA primary metagenome ERZ650310 (study PRJEB26733, sample SAMN07839286) | wastewater metagenome | biome: small river; feature: stream; material: water | place: USA: North Carolina | collected 2016-03-01 ...
ATCACCTCGTCGCCGAGTCTCACCCAGTTGCCGAGCGTCACCTCGTTGCCGAGCGTCACCCCGTCGCCGAGCGTCACCCCGTCGCCGAGCGTCACCCCGTTGCCGAGCTTCACATCGTCGCCGAGCTTCACCCCGTCGCCGAGCTTCACCCCGTTGCCGAGCGTCACCCCGTTGCCGAGCGCCACCCCGTTGCCGAGCGCCACCCCGTTGCCGAGCATCACCTCGTCGCCGAGTCTCACCCAGTTGCCGAGCGTCACCTCGTTGCCGAGCGCCACCCAGTTGCCGAGCGTCACCCAGTTGCCGAGCGTCACCCAGTTGCCGAGTCTCACCCAGTTGCCGAGCGTCACCCCGTCGCCGAGTCTCACCCAGTCGCCGAGTCTCACCCAGTTGCCGAGCGTCACCCAGTTGCCGAGAGTCACCCAGTTGCCGAGCTTCGCCCCGTTGCCGAGCGTCACCCCGTTGCCGAGCTTCGCCCAGTTGCCGAGCTTCGCCCCGTTTCCGAGCGTCACCCCGTTGCCGAGCGTCACCCCGTCGCCGAGCGTCACCCCTTTGCCGAGCGTCACCCCGTCGCCGAGTCTCACCCAGTCGCCGAGCGTCACCCCGTCGCCGAGCGTCACCCCTTTGCCGAGCGTCACCCTCGACCCTTCGGAAATCCAAGGGAGCCCAGCGGGAGCGATGCTCCATTCACCTCGGGCTTCCCAGCCTTCTGTACTGATCCGATTCATTTTGATTCCTTCGCTTGAATTGGAATTGGGAAATGCTCTCGGGCGAGAGCGGCGATCTGCTGAGGAGTCAGCACTTGGCCACGCAGTAAGGCCAAGGCGAGCCTGAGTACCATGGCAGCCTCAGATGAAGTCGATCTGCGTGTCCGCCCACGGGTCGGGCTTGCCCCGCAGTGCCGAGAAGTCCTCGATACCCGAGAGCTGCATGGGCAGGCTCTCGTACTCGATGACCTCGAGCGCAACCTCTTGCCCCTTCAAACCAGGCTTCAGATCAGCACCGAACAAGGTGCGCGAGAAGCTGTTGTGCGACATCTCAAACTCCAAAGTGGCACAGAGTGTCGGGCATTGCGCCCGCACTGACAAGCCCTCGGGAACGAGGGCTTGGCGGTGCGCTCAGTGTTTCGTTTGGCCGCAGTGCTCCGGCTTTTTCTCCAGCAGCACAGCCGACGGCTTACCCGTGTAGGCGTCCGTCTCCTGGGCGAGAACCCGGTACTGCGCATACAGCGCAGCATTGCGCTGATAAACCTCGTACCGGACATGCTTGCGGGTTGTACGGGGGTCGATCGTCTTGGGCATGGTGTAACTCCTGCAGGGTTAAGCCCTTTCGGGGCATGAAAAAGCCCGCACGAGGCGGGCACGGGGAAGGACTTCTCCAAGCCGAATAGTGGCGGCGACTTGGAGTCGACCTCGAAAGGTCTTCAGGTTGGCCGCATTACCTGTCCGGGGGCACGAGCCACCTCAGCACAGCAGGGGCCCGACGGGCTCGTAGCCAAGGTCCCGCAGCGCCTCCGTGTGGTCGAGACTTCCCCTGAAGCTCCCTTCCATCTCTTGGAAGCTCAGGACCTTGCCATCCTCGTCGCACGGGAAGATGTAGGTCTCCGGATTGGAGTAAGGGTCCACAGCCGAGACGGCCACGAACTCGATGGTCTCGACGGTCACATCGTCGTGGTCGACCACGACGTGGGCCGGCACGAGCTTGTACAGCCTCGCGTCACCCCTCCAGCCATCAAGACCTCGCAGATAGACAGCAGTTTTCATTTCAGAACCTCCTCAGAACAGGTTGAGTTTGGAGATGGCCTGCGCGAGGGCGTAGGCAGCGGCATCTTGATCGTGGCAGGCGCCTTCGTACAGGCGGACCTGAGTGGCCGTGGCCTTGCCCTCCTCCAGCGGGCGATTGGATTCCTCGACGGCTTGGCAGGCGTACTTCCAGGACCGGAGGGCCTGCTGGACCTCGGACCACTTCGTGTCCGCCACCAAGGAGGAGAGCTGCATGGCGGGAACCGTGACTCGCGCAGAGGCAGCGGCGGTAGCGGTGACGTTGCCGGAGGCGTTGACCAGTTCGGACCTGGCCTCACGCCACTTCGCGATCAGTTCGAAAAATTTGGACATGGTGACTCCTCGGTTGGACCCGAAATTCGGGCGTGGAAAGGGCTCGGATTGCTGCATTTTTGAGCAGCAACGTGTAACAGGAGGGCCGAAAAATCTGGATCAACGGTACTTGACGAGGGCAGGGCTGGTTGATCTAGATTTTTCGACGTGTAACGAGTGCCTAAAAATGAGGCAGAAAACCCAGTTGTTTTTCTGTAATTTGGGGTGTCATTTTTGCCTGAAATGTGAGTCGTGACAGCCACTTGGGCGAAACGGCTACATTTTTTTGGCCGATTTACAATTACGGTCGAAGGAAACGGGAAAGAGCGTTGAAATTGTAAGTGTGAGATTGAGAGGACCTGTTTTTTGAAAGATGGTTCTGAAGGCAGGTTTTAGGTATTGTTATTTTTAGAAGGCAAGTTATTGATAGAGCTAGGGAAAAGGGAAGGAGAGAACAAAAATATGACCTATGGGCTCACTTGGAGGTGTTGAAGGCCATGCAGTAGGCCTAGAGTGAACGTACGAACTAATTCACTTGTGTAAGCGCATAGGTCAGCCCTCGCTTGGAGGGCTCAAGTCCCGATTAACCTGGTGGACACAGGTACACCTCGCCCTTGCATGTGCGCGAGGGCAGGCTTGTGGGTGCAGTCAATGCTTTTGGTCTGTGAGCTGCCCTTGCCAAGTTGGCAAGGATTCCCATTGCCTCACAGGTGAAGTCCAGCAGCGAATCGCCCTGCCCAGCGGGGGACTTCACGACAACGGGGCCAAGCTGCCGCTTAAGCGGTTCAGCGCATTGTTGGCCAAGTTGTCAGGTTGTGCTGCTTCTCAGGTGGGCAAGTACATGTGGGCTCACCGCTGCAATTTACGGAGGTAACGGACGGATCAATACCTTGCGAGTCTCTGCGAGAGCTGGTGCAAGGGCAGGTTGTCAACGCATCTTCGGGCACCCAATGTCTGAGTCTTTGTAGGTGGCGAAGTCGTTGCCGCTGGCATCTCCAGACATGCAGCGGCTTGACCACGGGGGCCACAATGTGGGCCCCGCAGTCGTTGCCGAAGTCTGAGGGAAGCAGTGCGCAGAATGAATGCCTCACGGCAAGGTCTGCGCGACACTGTTAAGGGTTGACTTTGAAGGGTGTTTCAGAGTGCAGGCGAATCACCTGCACCCACCGGGGAAGACCTTTGCGTTATCCGCAGGACGGGTCCTGAAGAAAAGGCAAACATCCGCTCCCGCTGCCCGACATGCCGCTGCAGCTCTTAAGTGTTCACTTGCGATCGCCCATGGCAGACATTCCACCCGGGCGCACCTATGGCCTATGCGTGCGCGTCAATCCCTCGATTGTGAAAGAGCGGGTCTTAGACTATCCCTCGATCCACCCGGACTAGTCCGGGCAGATGGCAAGGGACCATCCCGAGCCTACCGGGGCCAGTGGCTCCCAGTACGCTCCCCTAGGCTTTCGCCTAGCGTCAACCCTCGTTAGTAGGGTTGACGCTAGGCGCCCCGTGCACGGGGCGCCAGTGGGTCAGGCCGCGACCTTGACCGGTTCGCCCAACGGGGCACCCACGGCGGGCACGCTCGCCACCTTGTCGACCGGGGCGCGAGCCTTACGCGCCGCGTCCTTGCTAGACTCTGCAGCGGCAGCGGCAGCGGCAAGGCCAGTCAGGCGGGCGAACATGTCGCGCCCCGCTTGCGTAGCAAGGAAACGGGACACGTCGGCATCCTTGACCTTGGCCACCTTGGTGGCAACGCGGGCAAGGATGTCAGCGGGCTCGACTTCCGCCTTGACAACGGGGGTGCTGAGGACCTCGCCCACGGCCAGCACGAAGGCAGCGCCGATCCGCTCGCCTGCATCGTGCGCCGCTGCCGCGTCCGACTTGCCGGGCGCGATGCCCAGAAGGTCGCCCTTGATGGCTGTGTATCCCGCCTTGAGTGCCTTTTCTCGGGTGCTCTTGCCGGTCAACCCCTCCAACAGGGCGCATGCATCCTTGATGGGGCCATCGGTGCCGTGTTGCGCCATGCAGGTCACGGCAAGGGACAAGGCATTGCCGATGATGTTGCACCCTGCTTCCGCCTCGCCAAGGAAAGCACGCAGGACGTCGGACAAACGGACGGACGGACGGTTACGCTTCGACATAGCAGACTCCAATCGTGCACCCCCCGCCCGACGGGGCAGAGCATCAATGCACTAACTGTAGTGTAGTCGACTAGTCGGACCAGGTGTTGTTGTTTCTACGCAACATTGTAGCAGAATGTAACGGCAACGGCACTGGCCAGCTCGGCGCCGCTGGCCAGCTCGGCGCCGCTGGCCTTGACGGCTGGTCTGACGGGGTAGCTTTCGGCGCCGTTGCCGTTGGCCAGGCCAAGCCTGCTGACCTCTAGAAAATTTTTCGAATTTCAAACTTTGTAGTAGGGTGTAGACTACCCGACAACGCCAACGCCCCCGACCTCGACAACGCCACCGACAACGCCCCCGGACCTCAAACATGCCCCTCCAAACTCGTCGCCACGCTATCCCTGCCGACCTCCTCATGAGTTTCGACAAGGTTTACCAAAACCGCTCCCACGGGGTCAGAAGGGCAATAGCTCAGGCAACCCCAGCAGACTTGGTGGAGGCTCTGACTTTCAGGCTCAGTGAGCAGAAACCACCGGAAACCGCGAGAATCCCCTCAGTTTCAGTTACTGTCTCTGTCGACAAGGAGACAGTAATCAAGCTGGACGACTTAGTGGAGCGCTCGAGACTGCCTGTTGAGCAGGTTTTGAGGCTGCTTATGGAGCAGTTTCTGAGGAAGAGAGAAGAAAATGTTTGACGATGACGAGAAAGCAGACCTCCAAAGTGCTCAAATTCGCCCAGCTAGCCAAAGGCAAGCCCCGTTCAATTGGAAAACCCTCACTGTCCCTGAGTTGATCCGCTTCAGGGATGAGATCACAGCCTGCCTGCCACCGTTGAATCTGAAAGAGATGAATCTTGAGGAGGAAATGCTGCTTCAGTTTCACAACCTAAGGGCTTTGCAGGCTTCTGTGCTGGAAAACGAAGAAGAACCGCTAAATCAGAGGGTGCAAGTCAACAACTCACTGCAAGGAGTCATTAATAAGCTCCTTGAGCAGCAGGAAGCCACTTACACCCAAGAGAGGTTCAAAAGAGTTGAGAACCTCTTGATCCAAAGCCTGAATAAACTGCCAGAGGGGATTGCGGCGGAGTTCCTTGAGCAGTACGAGAAGCTGCTCAAGGCCCGTTAATGGTTGTTTCACGTGAAACCGGGGAGTTACGCAATGCGTTTGACAGTGATTTCAGAGAGTCATGAACTGGCCCGGATGTTCTTGAGGGCAAACAGAGTGAAGCTGGAGGACGCCCTGGTAGTGGTAGATGCAAACCACGCACACGGGAGAGACTTTTCAGGCGTCACATTCGTTGTCGGAAGCCCTCACCCTCTGCTGATGAGGGAGGTTCGCAGGCGAGCGGACGTCAGCGGGGGTTCAATCAGGTACGTCAACGCCTTGGACAAGGTAACCTAATGGACGAGATTACCCAAGGGCACCTTGACAGGTTGCGCACCGCTGTACTGAAGAGGTATACAGCCGGAATGACGGCAAAGTGGGTGGTGGATCACACCTTCTTGGGGGGGCGACCGTACTCGTTTCATAACCATGAGTTCCAAGAGGAGATTCTGAACTCTGAGGAACAGGAGACGAATACCCAGAAATGCTCCCAAGTCGGCATGTCGGAAGCCCAAGCGCGCAAGGCTTTGGCTCGGGTCAGTATGCTGACCCCTTACACGGTAGCGTACACGTTGCCGACTGCCAAATTTGCAGGAACGTTCGCAAAAACCCGGATTGACCCAATCATCGAGGGTTCGCCAACGCTTAAGCAAACAGTCCACAAGACGAATAACAACAATGAGGTCAAGCAGTTTGGTGATTCGTTTTTCTGGATCCGTGGTGCAGCGAGCTCGAACGCACCTATTTCCATCCCATGCGACCACCTGATTCACGATGAGGTGGATTTCTCAGACCAGGAGGTACTTGGGCAGTACCGAAGCCGACTTACTCACTCCGCTTGGAGAAACGTTGACCGGATATCCACGCCGACGTTGCCGAATTTCGGGATAAACAAGTACTTCAGGGCGTCGAGGCGTAAATTTTTGTTCTGTAAGTGCGAGCATTGCAATGAGCAGTTCATTCCGGACTATTACAAGCACGTCAAGATTCCGGGGTACCTTGACGATTTGCGCAGGATTGACAAGGCTATTTTGAGCAGAATCCGGTGGAAAGAAGCCAAAGTCCACTGCCCTCGTTGTGGAAAAGTCCCATCTCTACAAAAAGAGCACCGGGAGTGGGTTTTCGAGAACCCGGACGATAATTTCAAGGCGATCGGGCACCAAGTAAGCCCATTTGACGCCCCCTTTGTGGTCACTGCGGCGGACCTTGTTGAAGCGAGCACCGAGTACGACAGAATCCAAGACTTCGAGAATTTTTCCCTTGGCCTGCCTTCCGATGACAAAGAGGCGACGCTGACGCGGGAGGATTTCGAAAGCCTGTTCGTGCGCACACCTGTGCCGACGAGCGCGGTGTTTGTGATGGGGGTTGACGTCGGCAACGTCTACCACTTCGTCATTGACGCTGTCGATGCGTGGGGCTCCTTGCTGAGGGTGCACTCCGAGAAGGTTCCAATGGGGATGGCGAGAACGCGCTATCACGAGCTGCGACGGGAATTTCGGGTCATCTGTACAGTGATGGATTCAGGCCCTCACTCTGAGACCGTGATGGCACTTCAAGAACAGGACCCGAACATGTACGCTGCGGTGTACATGAGGTCTAAGTCAGTGGTAACTCACACTGTGATCGAAAAGGAAAAGATCGAAGAGGAGGGCCAAGATTTTGTGCGGCAGGTGAATGTGAATCGCAACAAGGCATTTGACGCCTACATGGAGGCCATTAGGTCGAACAAGATCCACTTCATAGACTCTGACCTTCAGGAGGAGACCATCCAGCACCACACATCGATGAAGAGGGTGAGGGTGTTTGACAACGACTCCGGCGAGATGACTTTCTCTTGGCAGAAATCTGACGGTGTCGATCACTTCCACCATGCCGGGCTGTATAGCTGGGTGGCAGCGAGAATCAAGGGCTTGGGTAAGTCGTTGATCATTCTGCCGACGTTTCAAGCGTTCAAGTTCAAAGTCAAGCAGTACTGAGGTTGAAGCGCCAGAGTGCCAACCTTAGAATGAGCAAGGTTACCTAGCGAGGCTCCGGCATGTCATTTCCTCCCATGATCTTTGCTCTGGCAGCGGACTTTCCGCTGATGGAGCCGACCTACGACACTCAGATTGGCATCGACGAGAACGGGGCCTTCTGGTCGAAGGGGCCCGGTACGACGTTCGTGAAGTTCGATCCGAACGGGGCAACGCCGGATGCCACGGCCTCGGTGAAGGGGAAGGTGAAGCTGGCTAATGCCTTCGGGGGGACAGCAGATGCCCCGACCTCCTTGGGGTTCAATAGCCAAGCGGAACTCCAGACCTTTGTCGAGGGGCTCGCTGCAGCTCCCCCGGATGCCACGACCTCGGTGAAGGGGAGGGTGAAACTGGCAGGATCTCTAGGGGGCACGGCGGACCTGCCGACATCTTTGGGGCTTGCCAGTTCGGAGGAGTTTCGGCAGATCAAGGTGAAGCTCAGTTACCGGAACATGCACCGGGGGATGCTGGCTGCGTCAAAGCTGAGTGGGTTTGCTCGAGGGGTGAAGAAGGAGGTTCGCAGCGACTTGGATCGGGGCCGCACGAACCAGATGATTGGGGCGTATATGACGTCACCGGTCTACAGTGGTGGGAACCTGGTCAGTTACTCGAATGCTGGTACGAATGTCGTGATCACCTACGACACTTTCGGGCGCCCGAAGACGGTCAACGACGGGGTGAAGCTCCTGACCATCAGCTACTCGGCGGACCACACTGTGGCGTCGATGGTCGAGACAGAGGTGGGGATCGTGTACTGTGATCCGAGCTCTGCCCAGAACGGGGACGGTACGTTGCCGACGCCTGCGGCTGGGGCCGGCCAACCAGGCGCCAGGAACACATGGTCTGGTTACACGATCACGGCGGGGAAGCGGCTGAGGACGAAACGTGGGACGACGAGCACGGCGATGCTTCGTCCACAGGGACTTACGGCTTCCCAAGGGGCGCCGACGGTCATTGAGGCGTACTACAACGCGGACGGGTCTGATGATCCCCTGATGCCCCGACCAGTTTTCGATCACGCAGGGGGTTCGAACGGGGTCGGGGCTATCTTCGTCGACACCTGCCAGCACGTGGTCGTGCGCAGTATCGCGGCGACGAACAGCAAGGCGGCTGGAGGGGCTGCGGTGCGTATTCGCAGATCCAAGAACGTCGAGGTGTTTGATTGCGAAGGGTGGGACAACACATTCGGCTGCACGATCGTGCAGGACGAGGCGTCGGCAACCTCGATGACTGCGGACATCCTGATCCACGGGAACGACTTCCACCACAATACCGGTTCCGGCATCCACTTCCAGTACGGGGCGGTGGCGACTGCCACGATCAAGCGGTTGACGATTGACGGGAACCGGATCTGGGAGAACGGCTGGGGAGATGGATCGAGCCCCCGGGGCGGGATCATGAGCCAGAACATGACGGTGGCGAGCACGACCACCGACTACGCTGTCTGGGATGTCGTGGTCACGAACAATGAGGTGTACAAGAATCGCAGCTATGCCATCAACGTCTACGGGGCCCGCGCGGAGACCTTGAGGTATCAGGAGTGCTCGTGGAATCACATCTACGAGAACGGGTACGATGAAACACTGGACACGCACGGCCTGTGGATCGGGGCGGCGGTAGCGATGCTGGCTCTGCACAACCACATCCACCACAACTACGGGTGGCTGAACGGGACAATCGGGACAGGTGTCGGGATCTTCCTTGATTTCAACAGTTCCTCGAATGTTGGGTGCGTGGACTGTCATGCGCGCTACAACCATGTGCATGACCAGTGGCAGGGAACAACTCAGTCGATTCTTCCAGGCTCTGGGATCCACATGCTCTCAGCGCAAGACTGCACAGCGGAGTCGAACTTGGTTGAGCGCTGCCGCAATGGCATCACAAGCCAGTCGACAGGGTTCACCGGGAACAGGATCTGGAGCAACACGGTCGTGGACTGCGGGAACCTGGCACCGGCAGAGACGAAGGCGGGGTACGGCCTGCTTGCCTACGGGGGCGAGACATCGATCAAGCAGAATGTGGTTCTGCGGGGGCGCTCGGCGATCTTCATGACGACGGCCTCGATCTCGTCCGGGTCTGTGGAGACCCACAACTGTGCCTTCGGGAGTACTGTGACCCCGAAGTCGTCCGGGACGACGCTGGAGGGGTCGACACCCCTTGCCCTTGACGGGACCAGCATCACCACGGACCCGCTGCTGGACGAGGAGTTTGTCCCCAAGTTGGCGAGCCCGATTCGCAAGGTGGGCCCAGATCTGACGGGGAGCAGGACTGATTTCACTGCCTCGAGGCGGAATGATCTGCCGAGTTGGGGCGCATTCGAATAAGGCTGAGCATGAACCCGCAACAATTCAATATCAACTCCAAGATGCTGGCGAAGCTGGTGGAGTTGAATCTGACGCAAGCTGAGGACGAGTCGGTTCTCTTTCGGGTGCTGAACGGGAACATGACCCGGTACCGGACCAACGAGTACGTGGCGCCGGCCAAGTTTGTTCCGTCAGGGTCTGACTGGTTCAAGGCGGATTTCGACTCGGTGCTGGCTGCGCCGACGACCACCGAATACCGAGGCCACTGGCCGCTGGAGAACTTTCGGGTGGACCAGACTACCCCCACTTTCGTCGCGCCTTACCCCCACACAGGTCCCACGAACATCACTTTCACATGGGAGGTGAGGGAGCAGGGCACTGACGAGGTGGTCTCCTACAACAACAGTGCGACGCCGGGGCGCCACGTTCTGAGATGGGGGCAGGAGCTCAAGCGGGGCACTTGGTACGAGTACCGGGTCAAGCGGGGGGATACGAATGCTTGGTCGGACTGGAGGCCTTTCTTCGTGCGGAAGGATGCCACGTCGTGGATCTTCAAGCCGATGGATCAGACACTGGCCGACATGAAGGCCAAGGCGCACCCCCGTGCCAAACCACTCGACTTGGACGAACGGGTCATGCTGTACAAGACGGGCGGAGTGCTTCGGGCCCACACGACTGCGGCGATTACGCAGTTCACCAACGTGTGGGCGCCGCTGGCGATTCCTGAGCCGTCGAACACGAACGGCAAGCTGTATACGGTCAACAAGCTCATGACCGAGTACCTGATTCAAGTGAACTGTTGGTGGTTGGAGCAAACTGAGGGCACTGGCACGTACAGGACGGAGGCGTTGCGTCGGGGGCGCCAGATGATTACGGGGGCGTTGGCTTTTACGCCTGCGGGTCTGCCGAACAGTATGTCGACTGACCAACAGGCGATTCGAACACTGGTCGTATGGCTGTCGGCGTTTTTCGACCTCTGGTACGCAGACCTGACTTCAGGGGACAAGATTGACATCTTGGCCCTTGCGGACACCAAGATTGACCTCCTGCATGACAACATGCAGTCCACGACTCTGACTCTGGACGGGATTCTGGGCTTCAACGGGCTGTGGCGGAGTACGACCTACACGAACAGGTTGTATTTGTGCTGTGCGGCAGCCTGCTTTGTCGGCGAGTCGGGGATGACCGCCCAGATGATTGAGAACACTGAGCGCGCAGCTCAGAGGCTCGAGTACAACCTGAACTGGTGGCACAACTATGGTACCAATGACGGTATCAACGCGGAGTCGGAATACTACGCTACGACGGACGGGTTCTTTGAGCCGAATCTGGTGGACATGGCTTCCGGGCTGATTGACCGGGACGTGTACACGGCTCGCCCGCACATCCGGGAGTGGGTCGAAGCCTCTGCGGTCATGTTTCCCTACACTTCCTCCGCTCGGCTGTACCCCTTCAGCGACTCCGGCGACACTTCGACAGGGTCGATCGTGAAGAACATGGGGTGCGCGTTCAAGTTGCCGCCGACTGCGGTGACCCCATGGCTGGATCTGGCCTTCCCTACGCAGGCAAGCTATGCCTCGACGCAGGCGGGTCAGGCTACCTCTTTCCTGAATCGAGGACTTCGGCCGACCTACCCGAATGTGCGCCGGCTGGGGACGTTCTTCCCGGACGCGGGGCTGGCCTCGAGCACGGACGGGAGGCCGTCCGGGGTGGAGTTCTGGGCCCGGAGCTCACCGCTGGGGAGCCACACCCACTTCCACGCAGACCACAACAGCTACCTCATCGGGCACGGTGGGAAGACCTTGGTTGGCTTCCCGGGGGCGTACAAGTGGGCTGGAGCCTCTGGGGTGAACGCCGCCTCGCGGCTTGCGAGTTGCAAGTCCATCGCGCACAACACAGTGGGCATGGACCTGGTCGACTACGACGGCGGGGGTGGGGGCACCTACATGCAGTGCCTCGGCCAGCAGCGCTGGGATCAGCAGCTCGGGGGATTGAACACCCACCTGATGAAGACCCAAGGGGCTTTCCGGTACGAGAAGGAAACCTCAGGGTTCAAACTGCTCGTGGGGGATGCTGCGGATGCCTATTGGAATGTCGGTTACGAGATGACGAAGTCCCTGCGGGCATGGGTGCACATCCGCCCCGGACTGATCATCGTGATCGACGCCTGTGACTCGGCAGTAGCCCACACTTGGCACCACCAGATAAAGTCGGCGGTTTTGCCGACCTACAGTGCCCCGTGGGTCACGATTGCGGACTCTCAAGGTACGCTGAAGTTTCAGGCACCTTACGCGAGCGGGACGGTGGCGTTCGACTTGGGGAACCAAGGCTGGTGGGATGCCCAAACCCCTGCCTCGAGCCCTCCTGCGGCACCGTACAACAACGCGGTCAGCCTACCGAGCGCCACCACGATGCGACTCGCACTGGTGTACCAAGTCGGTACTGAAGCGGTGACGAGCATCACTGCCTCGAATACTGCTGACGTCATCACCGTGAACGCTACCTACGGCTCTCGGGCATGGGTAGTTAAATTCAATTGCGCTACCGGTGAGTTGACCTTGACGTGATCGTGCTCGTTATTCGGGCGCTCTGGGCAGTCCTGATGTCGTTTTTTGTTCTGGTTGGGTTTGTCGCGGGGACCGTCTGGTATCTATTGAATCCCCCACGGAAGTGACATGACGGTAGAATGGGAAATCTTGTAGTCAAGCCTCAGCAGGAGAAAGCACATGGCTGTCACCTATTCGAACACGGTCAAGGACGCGAAAAACGACGCACTGGAGACCGCCATCGGGACGGCGCCGAAGCTGCGGCTGTACAGCGGCGCCATGCCGGCGAACGCTTCGACCGCCCTGTCGGGCAACACCCTTCTGGCCGAAGGTGCCCTCCCCAGTGACTGGTTGGGTGCCTCGTCCGGTGGTGTGAAGTCGAAGGCTGGCACGTGGACTCTGACGGGTCAGGCAGGTGCGGGTGGCGGCACCGTGGCCACGTTCTACCGGATCTACGACACCGCAGGCACGACCTCGCACGAACAGGGCACTTTTACCGTGACAGGTGGCGGCGGCGACATGACGGCAGACAATGCCACGATCGCCAATGCCCAAGTCATCACGGTCAACACCTACTCCAAGACCTCGGGGAACTGATCATGGATCTGAAGCGCAAACTCGAACTCCTGAAGTCCAGCGTCGAATCGGTGGCTCGCCACGACGACGAGGACGCGGCTGTGCGCCACGTCGCGTTGAACAAGATCATCGAGATGGTCGAATCCGAACGCCATGCGATGGACGCCCGCGTCGCGAAGCGGATCGAACACTCTCTGAAGTGATTTGAGGAGAGGCCTGCGGGCCTCTGTGGGCACTTCTCCGGCAGGCTCGGTAGAAGCAGGCTGGGTAGTGCCCGGCCAGCGAACCTGATCGGACTGACTGTGATCCCATTCGTTCTCGGAGCCATTGCAGCGTCTCGGCGTAAGAGGCCCAGTGCACCTGCGCCCGCTGCGGCTTCTTCGCTGGAGCAGGATTGGATAACCAGATCAGCAGGTACGGAAGTAGTGCAGGCGATCAGGTTCAGCGCGCAATCGACGGTCGCGAACTATACGCACCCGAACGGCTTCGAGGCAAACGTGCAGTGGGATCCACTTGACGGCGTGCTTGGCGACGGGTGCCTGAAAATCGATGTCCCACCGACAGAGACAACTTGTGCCGCTGAATGGCGCGCGCCGCTTAGCGCTGCGTGGACGACAGACTATCAAGGGTTTAATCCTGGCGAGTGGTACATGCAGTTACGGGTCAAACTCGGCCCGTACAGGAATACCCCGTCAGTGAACGGCGGCGGCTACAAAATATTCAACCTTGCTGAATACCGAATCAGCAACCCATCCTCATCATTTAGCAACACATCAAACGAGGTCGTCGTCAACAACCAGAACTGGCGCGGCTCGTTGTTTGTGTACCGCAACCCCGGCTATCAGGGGCTCGACGAGGTGATCGGCGGCAACATCCGCCTGCAGCCCGCGCGCGACCTCGGCGCCGGCGTCACGCCGGACACGAGCCGCTACTGCATCTACCCCGGGTCCGCGGGGTGCTGGGAGTGGCCGCTCAACGAGTGGTTTACGATCCTCCTGCGGCTCAAGGCTCCGAACGAAGGCGGTTCGACCGGGAACGAGTTGGACATCTGGGTCGCGCGCGAAGGCGAGTCGACGTACTCGCAACTCTTCGCGTCGCGAGACTTCTTCTACGGGCCCGACCTGGACGTGTGCCCGCTCGGCGTCAACGGCATCCACCTGCTCGCTTACGATACGGGGAGATCGAGCGCGGCCTACTGGACGAACCACAAGTACGATCAGCTCATCGTCAGCCGCGCGTGGATCCCGCCGCCGGCCGTCGTGCCGCTGCCATCTTGGGTTCCGGCTGTTGGCGTGTGGACAGAGATTGCCGGCACTGCTCTTTCCAGCGTCGACCCAAATCCGACGCCTCCAGGAGTCGAGGGGCCTTCGGCCAAGGTCAATGACTGGACTTCGTTTGTCGTGAATCCGCGCGACTCAACTGTCTGGTGTGCATGCAACGGTGGGCATGACGGGTATTCAGGAAACGAAGTGGATCGCCTGACGCTTTTCACGGAAACGCCGCATTGGACGAATGTCCTTCCTCCATCGTCGACCGTTTCAGACACGAACTACTATCCAGACGGTCGCCCAGCATCTGTCCATACGTACTATGGTGTGACCTACGATCATATAAATAACAGAGTGCTGCTCATCGGTGGATCTAGGTATTCGTCAGGTGCGCTACACAATCATGTCAACAGTTACAACATCACAAACAACGCGTATTCGGCGGCCGGCACCCATCCCGACATCTCAGCGGCAGTGGCGTCGCAAGAACAAAGGCTTGTCGGAGTTGATGCTCGCAATGGATGCGTCTATACATGGGCATGGTGGAACGTCGGCAAGTTCAACCCTGCAACAAATACATGGACGACTCCTATCTCAGATGCTTCAGGCATTTACGGGCAGAAAACTGCGGTCGCGTTCGACACTCTCAGACACAGATTCCTGATGCTTGGTGATGGGCTGCACCATACTTACGACCCTGACGCAAACGCTTTTACGAACAGGACGATCACCGGGACAGACATTAGCGCCGTTGGCGCTATGGGCATGGTCTATATACCTGAACTTGATGCCTTCTTGGCAAGGCAGTCAGGATCAGGCGGTACCGTCTACCGTATTGACGCAAACACGTTCAACTGCACGACGTTCAGCAGCAGCGGCGGGTCGTCGATCCCGTCGACGCAGAATGGCCCGTACAACAAATTCCTTTACGTGCCGAAGCTAAAGGGCTGCGTGTACGTTCCGACGCACGGCGGAAACGCTTGGTTTCTACGGACGCACTGAAATGGCGATTACCAGCTTTACCTCCAGAGGGGAGATTGCAGGCAGCGGAACATCCCTGTCCGGGGCGAGCTCCAGCATTGCTGCGGGTAAAGCTTTTGCGGTCTGTGTTCGCTGGGATGGTTCAGGGGTCACGATCTCTGGGACCCCGACAATCACAGGTGAGACGGTTGCGCTCAATGCAACGTCACATTCTGTCAATGCCTCGAACAGCCACTGCCAGTGGTTGACTGTCGAAAGCGCCTCGGCCACTGGGACGAAGAGTCTCAGCGTTACGTTCTCGGGGTCTACCTCAGCGTGCGGAGCAATCTTTGTCGAGATCGACGGGAACGGCTCGTCATGGCTCGGTACGATCAAGGTAGATTCCAGCGATCAGGCCATCGCCCCGTCTACTCTGCTGAACACATCCGCAGCCGGGTCAGGTTTCCTTGCCTGTGTGATGGCGTCTGGAAACCCAGGGGTGCCCTCTGGAACTGGTATCGTTCAGTTGGCTCTGGCGGACAATTTCAACTACGAAGATGGCCAGTACCGTCTCGATTGCGGGGCTGCAGGGAACCAGATAGTCGCGTGGCCTACCGCTGTCAGTAACTGGGCCATCAGCGCTATCGAGGTAAAGGGGGCTCCGGCTACTCCGATTGAGCAAGAGGGAGCTCGAGCTCGCAACGACGATGGTAGTGAGACTGCTGCCACTTGGGTTGCAGCCCAAGACTCCAACTTCAACCATCCGCTGGATACGAATCTGCGGATGAGATACCTGCTGAACGCTACAGGCGACCCAGCCACGGCAGCTTTTCGGCTGGAGTACAAACTCAGTACGGACGGCACTTACCTGCCGGTAGAAGCAAACGGAAGCGCAGGCCTTGCCACAGGTACGGCTGGCACAGTTGGTACAGGAGGAACCACAACCTGCAACGTCCCGTATCCTGCCAGCATCGCAGCGGGGATGTTGCTCGTTGCGGTCGTCGGGAACAGGCCGAACGCCAACACCCCCGCCGATATTTCTGGTTGGACCAAATACACTGGGACAGGCGGGACTGGTTCAGAGGCTGCCGATACAGGTGTTGTGAGAGCGACCATCTACACGAAGGTGGCGGACGGCACTGAGACTGGTAATTTGGCGGTCTCCTGCACGGGCGGAACCTCGATGTTCGGGACCATGCTCCGTTACTCGAAGGACACAGGCAAGAACTGGGCGGTTGCGGTCGCGTTCGGAGACGACAGTTCCGCAGGCACGTCCTGGTCGGCCACCGCAGCGGGTGACCCCGGCTTGGCTGCTGGTGACTTCCTTGTCTGCGCTTCGATCTGTTCCGTCGATACGGCTCGGGCCGCCTCTGAGGCGGTTACAGCCACGGGTTGTACGTTCGGCACGATGACCGAAAAGGTAGACGCAGGGATTACCACGGGCAACGACCTCAGTATGGTCGTCGCGGATTTCCCTGTGAGCACAGGACCATCTTCGGCTGCCCCGGTTTACACGATGACGATGAGCGGTACGCAGTCTGCAAGCAGCGCAGGCCCGACCGCCTTCATCCGCCTTCGGCAGGTTGTGCAGCCGATCCAACTTGCCCTTTCGTCGAACATCGCAGCAGGGGGTGAAGCCACAACAGCCCAGCTCACCGCACCCAGTGGAAAGAGTACCTCTGACTTTGTGGCTGGCCGGATGTGGGATGACGAGAACGGAACGGATTCGCTCGACATCACTGTTGACGACTACACTGAGGTCGAATGGTGCATCAAAGCTCTGGCTGCGGGAGGGGCTGCCAACTCTCAGCAGTACAACCTGCGAGTCACTAAAGCAGGGGTCGCATTGGACACCTACACTGTCTCGCCGGTTTGGACCATCGGCACGGGCGGGGGAGCAGCCAGCATCCTGCGCCAGATGATGACGCAACACTACGGGTAGAACTATGCTTGTCGCTCACGGAATTCCAGTCAAAGCAGGCACTGCCGACGTCTCTGTCATCCTCCGGGTGATCGACTCCACGGACGGCACCCCTGAGACAGCCGTCGATCACGCAACTTCCGGTATCGACCTGAAGTACTGGCGTGAGGGCGGCAGCGTCGTCGATATCACGGAAGCCGCCTTGGCCGCTCTGACGACTGCGCATACCGACGGCGGCGTGGAGCAGATAGGGGCCGGCTACATCCGCGTGGACGTACCTGACGCAGCTTTTGCAGGAGGAGCAACGTCCGTCCAAGTGTTCGGCAATATCACCGGGATGGTGGTGCTTGGGGCGACGATCCCCCTGGTAGCCTATGACCCCCAAGACACAGTACGTCTCGGTTTGACTGCACTCCCGAATGCTGCGGCTGCGGCCTCGGGCGGGTTGTTCACTCGGGGAACAGGTGCAGGGCAGATCAACCAAGATGCGAACGGCAGGATCGACGCGAACATGGTCGCGGAGAGCGGGGTGCTGCTGACTGCCGCAGGGGCGATCCCGCGACGCGGCATCGTGGACCAAGGGACTCTGCAGTCGGGCTCGGCGACCGGGGCTGTACTCCGCTCCGCCTTGAGCTTGGCGAACGATATCCCACTCGGAGCGATGCTTTCGATCGTGGCCGGTACCGGGGCAGGGCAGTCGTCCGAGATCATCGACTTTGTTGGTTCGACAGACACGGTGACGATCGGGGCCACGTGGACTACCACTCCGGACAACACGAGCGAGTACATCGTTTGGATGGGGCCGCTTCCGAACACTTTGGCCCCGGCTGTGAACGTGACGCACGTCAAAGGGCGCTCGCTCGAGTTGGCAGGCAGTGACAATCCGCAATATGGGGTGAACCCGTGAGTCTTTGGGCTGCAGGGCTATGGGCTAACGGCCTATGGGCCAGCGGCCTGTGGGGCGACAGCGGTGTTGCCGCGAATGCTGCCATTACTGAGGCGGCAGACACGCTTTCGTCGGCAGCCACCTCGGCCATTGTTGCTGGCAGTACAAAGACCGAAGCCAGTGACACGCTCAGTGCGTCGTCGGCTGTGGCGGTGGTTGCAGCAGCGACCATTATGGAGGCCGGGGACACCTTGTCCTCTGCTGCGACTGGAGCCGTTGCGGCCTCTGCCGTAGTCACGGAGGCAGGGGATACAGCCAGTTCAGGGGTGACGGCAGCCGTAGTGATTTCTGCAGCGGGCACTGAGGCGCAGGACACACTGTCGGCGGGGTCCACAGCGGCTGTGGCGGCTTCAGGGGCGACCACGGAAGCCTCAGACACCTTGGTTTCGGCAGGCTCAGCCGCGATTGTGGTGAACGGGGGTCTAACTGAAGCCTCAGACACGCTGGTTTCCGGGGTATCGACGCAGGCAGGCATCGAGTCCGCCACCGTCGAAGCCAGCGACAGTGTCACGGCTGCTTCGACTGCAACTATCGCGGTCAGCAGCACGGGTGCGGAATCGAGCGACACCCTAAGTGCTTCGGCTACTTCGGCGGTCGCATCTGCAGCCTCTATCGCAGAGGCGTTTGACACCCTGTCAGGGGCAGCCACGGTGGCTGTTGTTGCCAACGCCAGCTCGACCGAGGCAGGGGATACACTGGCTTCGACCGCGATCACTCAAGCGGGACTGACCGCAGAGATTTCGGAGCAGGCCGATACCCTGAGTGCAGGAGCCACGTCAGCGATCTCGGCAGCGGCAGCGCGAACGGAGGCTCCGGACACTCTCACCTCATCTGCGGCTGTCGCAGGGGTGGCTGTTCTCTCATTCTCGGAAGCGCCAGATACATTGGTTTCCGCAGGAGCGGCAGGGATCGGTGCAGGCCTGGCTATGACGGAACAGTCCGACACACTGTCTTCGACAGCCACAGTCGAGAGCCAAGGGCTGTTCCTCACTGCCGTCGAACAGGGAGATATCCTTGTTTCGACCAGCACGGCGGCAGTTACTTCAAGCTTGGCAAAGATAGAAGCAGGAGATACCCTTGCGGCTACAGTAACGCTTGCAGTACTCGCAAACCTCGGGGTCGTGGAAGGGTCGGACGTGCTGTCCTGCTCAGTGGGTGAAAACGAGCCGGAATTGCTGACTGCAACTTCTACAATCTACAGAGGCTCGGAGATTCGCACGATCTACCGCTATCCTCCGAGCACTTGAGGTGGGGAATGGCCTACACAATCGAACGCATGTTCAGCCCGAAAGACCCTGGGGAAATCGTGAAGCTCGGGTTTGATTTTGGGGAGACTGCCGATCCTCTCCTTTCGGCCACCGTCACAATGACCCGGGTTGGAGGCAAAGCAGACGCAAACCCTTCAGCGATGATCCTTGGTTCAGCGAACGTTGTCGGGACCAAGGCGATTCAGCGGGTACAGTCCGGAATTCATGGTACGGACTATGAGGCCCGCTGCGAAGCCATTACAGTTTCGGAGATCATCGTCATGGTCGGGGGTTTGCAGGTTCGGACGAAACGCTCTGTCTGAAGTGCTGTGACAGTAAAATGCCGGGTAGAGGGTACAAATGACTGAAGTGAAGAAGCCCGGAGTGTTCTCCCGCCTGGCCACGCTGTTTGGTGGCGGGGGTATGTCCGCTGCGAGTGGGGATCTGCCCCCTGCCCCTCCGCCGAAGGTGAAGAAGGGGCAGTTGGTACTCCCTTCCCACCTCAAGACAGCGAGGCCTAACCCGAACTCGGCTTTGCTTCGTGAGGATCAGCGGCTTTTCAATGCCGACCTTACGTCCCTGCGCACTGGTGCGAGCACCTACGACACGATCCGGAAGTTCGTGCGGCAGTCGCCGGACCTGAGTGCGTCAGTCACGAGCTACATCCGTACAGCTCTGACGAGCGAGTACTCTGCTGTCGCGAAGAACATGGATGGTACGTGCAACGCTGAGGCAACTTCTGCGCTGGCGCAGATCATCACGCGCATGGACATCATGAACGACTACACCATTGGGTACGACGACTCGATGTCGTTGCGCTCGCTGGCGGAGACGTGGGCCAAGGAGATGCTTCAGTACGGAGGTATGGCAGGGGAGTTGGTCCTGAACAAGGCCCTCCTACCTGACAAGATTCAGCCGGTCTCGATCTCGCAAATCAAGATGTACCCGAGTTCGGACGGTCGGAAGTCGATCCCGTACCAAGAGTTGGCAGGGGAGAAAATCGCTCTCGATCAGCCGACGTTTTTCATGGTCACGCTCGACCAAGACATCCTTGACCCGTACCCGCAATCTCCGATCGAGTCTGCAATTCAAGGGGTGATCTTCTCGACGGATTTCATGAACGACATCCGCCGAATCATCAAGAGGGTGATTCACCCCCGCATGGTCGTGACCATGGACGAGGAGAAGTTCAGGAAGTCGATCCCTCTGGAATTGCAGAACAACCAAGAGGGGGTCACTGCGTACATGAATGAGTTGGTGGAGAGTATTTCTGCCACCGTCAACAACATGGCGCCGGAGGAGGCACTCGTGATCTTCGACTCCATTAAAGTCGAATTTGCTGATCACGGCAACACAAACCTGAGCAAGGAGTACGAGGTCCTAAATGGCATGGCTGACGCCAAGATGCGGGCAGGGGCCAAGACGATGCCCACTGTTGTTGGCCAGTCAGGGGGGACCTCCAACGTGGCCTCGGCCGAGACGCTGATGTTCATCAAGTACGTCGAGGGCTCCGTGTGGGGCAAGCTGAACGAGATGTTCAGCAAACTGTTCACACTTGCAGTCCGCCTACTTGGGCACGACGTCTACGTCCAGTTCAGTTTCGCAGACATCGACCTGCGTCCGAAAAACGAGCTTGAGTCCTTCAAGGCCATGAAACAGAGCCGGATCCTTGAGCAACTCAGCTTTGGGTTCTTGACTGACGAACAAGCGTCTATCCTGTTGACGAACAGCCTTCCGCCGCCTGGCTTCAAGCCCCTGTCCGGTACCGGCTTCTTTGGCGCGAAAGCTACCCCTGCTGGAGACGGCTACAACGGGGCGTCTAATAGCGGCAGCACCACCAACCAGAACCTGAAGCCGGAGACACCGACCGGTGGTGCTAGGGGCCAGAACAAGAAGGCTGCCGGTGCTGACATTATCCCAATCCAGTGAGACACCCATGAGCGATAAAACGACCTTCCCTGAAAGCCTTTGGGCTGGCTCCGAGCACTCGCTGGACATCGCCATGGAGGCGCACGCCCGCCTCATGGCAGGCATCTTCAGTTCGGCTCAGTCTACAAAGCAGGACGAAGACGAGGTCCCGTGGACTTTCTCTATGGACGGAAGCATCGGGGTCATTTCTATCAAGGGGCCTCTGGTCAATAGCGACGACCGATACAACAAGTACATGGGGGTTACTGGATACCCCGACATCCGGAAGGCCCTGCTCTATGCGGTGAACAAGCCGGAGGTCAAGGCGATCTTGTTGGATGTCAACTCGGGCGGCGGTGCCGTGAATGGGGTGGCCGATACCGGAGACCTTATCAAGCTGGTCGACAAGCAGGTCAAGCCTGTGTACGCCTACACGGAAGGAACGATGGGCTCGGCCGCTTACTGGCTTGGAGCTTCAGCCCGGAAGGTGTACTCGTCCAGTACCTCAACTCTCGGCTCTATCGGAGTGATTCTGGCTCACAAAGAGTACTCCAAGATGTTCAAGGAGGAGGGGATCGGGGTGACCGTGATGAGGGCAGGCAAGTTCAAAGCCTTGGTCAACCCTTATGAGCCCCTGACCGAGACGGCGATCGACCAAATGCAGGCACAACTCGACGCCGCTTACACTATCTTTGCTGAGCACATTTCAAAAGCCCGGGGGGTTTCCCTGCAGGTTTTCGAATCTACGATGGGGCAGGGACGAGAGTTCTTCGGTATCGACGCAGTCAAAGTCGGATTGAGTGACGGTATCACCAATTACGATGGGGTCATCAGCAAGATTTCTGCTAAACTCCTTGACAAGTCCGATGTGACGCAAAACAATCTCGGCAAGTACCAAGGGAACGACATGGGCAAGAAGGCATTGACGGAACAAGAGATTGCAGCGATCGCTGCAGGCGCCTCCCTCGAGGCCGGCGTCCCCAAGGACGAGGGCGATGACAAGCCGGAGTCCAAGGGGGAGAGCAAGACTCCGGAGTCTGAGGTGAAGGCCGAAAAAGAAGACTCTGCAGTCCTTGCCTACGTCCAAGGTCAGCTCATTTCGGCTCAGGCTGAGGCCTCTGATCTCAAGGTGAAGCTGGCGATGACGGAGTCGCTGGTGGCCTCGATGAAAGCAACTCATGAGTCCCTCATCGCGATCGCAGCCAAGTCCGCCTCGACAATGCGTGTGGCCCTGAGCCTCCCGGCTGTCGATCTGGCAGCCCAAGGCGCCGAAGCGGTGCTGGCCGACCACAAGGCTGTGTCCGAGGCCTTCACCAAGCACTTCAAGGCTGCCGGGGTTGCCGCTGTCAACGTCGCTGCATCCAAGGGTTTGAGCCCTGACAACGACGAGAAGCGCATGCGCCGGATCGCCGCCACTTCTTCCAAGACCTGATCAGGAGACCAGCATGCCGAAGTTCATTTTCACCAAGCTCGCCGAGTACAACGAGGTCGTTACTGCACGGCTCGGTGCAGGCACCGGTTCCGCCAACCAGCTCACCGACAAGGAAGTCGGCAAGTTCGTGAAGCTCGTGGCCGAGTCGCGCTATGACCTGTGCGCAGTCACGAACGAGATCGAAGGTGTGATCCTCGCCCTCGAGAGTGCCACGCTCGACGACTACACGATCGGCTCCGTCCAGAAGACCGGGCGCATCGAAGTCACCTTCGACGGCCTCCAAGGGACGCCGGGCACCGGTACGGTTGCACTCGGCGATTACGTCGTCGCTGGCACCGTCGTCGCCAAAGGTACGGATCAAGCAGCGTTCACTACGCCGCCGAAGGTCTGCAAGGCGACCGCTGCCGGCACCGGCATTGTGCACACCTGGCGGGTGGTCTCGCTGGGCAGTGCAGGCACGGGCGCCGTGGGCACCAAGGGCCTGATCGAGCGCGTCTGAGCTTACTGAACACCAGGAGAACCCGAAATGGCAGCCTTTCGCAACGCCGCTGGCGAAACCCAACAAGTCGAACTGAGCGTTGGCATGTACCGTGAGGCGGCCAGTCGTGGCATGAGCCTTCAGCAGTACCTGAACAACGAGTTCGACACCGACACCAAGCGCTACGGCACTGTCTTCGGACAGATGCTTGACTCTGAGGGCATCTATCTGCGACCGGATCGCGAACTCGGCATTCGGCCGTCAACGATGGCCGAGATTCTGAATCCTTCGATTCAAGCCAGTTCGGTGGTCAAGGACCAAGTGCCGACCTCTCGCATCCTGTTCCCGGCCGTCGTGATGCAGGCCGTCGAGGACAAGCTGCTGGCCAGCCTGACGATGACCTCGAACGCTTTCGATCAGATGATCGCGGTCGACGAGTCGATCAACGGTGAGCGCTATGAGCACCCGGTCCTGAACTTCGACAAACCTTCGGCAGCGCGGTCGCAGGGCATCTCTCAGTTGGCTCAGCCGGCGTCGATGCTGACCATCACCGTGTCGGACAAAGCCTACAAGATCCCGACCTTCGCACTGGGCATGGAGATCAGTGACCAAGCTCTGAAGTCGACGACCATCGACTTCGTGGCACTATCGCTGGCTCGCCAAGCTGCAGTCGAGCGAAACGAGCGCGCCCAGAACTACGTGCTGGCTCTGCTGAACGGCGACGTGGACAACGGCGAAGCCTCCTTGGCCTCGCTGGGCTACATGGTCAACTCGACCACGTACGACGCGGCAGCCACCGGTGCAACGCCGATGACCCAGAAGTGCTGGATCAAGTACCTGATGGCCAACGGTACGAAGCGCACGCTGACGCACCTGATCACCGACGTCGACACGGCGATGAAGATCGAGAATCGGACCAACAAGCCGACGATCACGCAGGACGACGGCACCACGAATCGTTTCGACACGCAGTTCAACGTGATGAACCCGACGTGGGCCAAGAACCCGGCGCTGTTCATCACGGACATCAGTTCGTGGCCGGCCAATACGGTTCTCGGTCTCGACAAGATGTGGGCCGTTCGTCGCGTGCGCAACCTGAGCGCTGACTTCAACGGCATCGAGGCTTACGTGATGCGCCGCAGCCAAATGATGCGCTTCGACTTTGGTGAACACGTCAACCGCCTCTACCCTGAGGCCTTCGGCGGCCTGGTGCTGGTCTGAACCAGGTAACAAGAAGAAGGGCCTCTACGGAGGCCCTTGCCACATCCACCACCAACTTACAAACAAACATGGCTACCACACAACCTGCTGCTGCTCCTGTGCCCCAAGCTGTCGAGGCTCCTTCGAAGGTCGCCCTCGGCCAGATGCGCCGTTTCGTCGCCGCCCATGGCCGCATCATCCACCCCAGTGGCAGCCCCGACTACGACACCGATCGCGGCCACAAGGTCGAGGTTGATTCGTGGACCCTGATTCAGTACGAGGCTGGCAAGCTGGCTCTCGACGCCTGAGGCGGTCACCGTGGCACTGACTGATTTCACGACCTACGACGACATTCGTGCGGCTCTCGGCGTCTCTTCGGAGGAAATCGAGGACGCTACGATCTCGCTCCCGGTCTACGAGTTCAGTCTGCAAGGGGAACTGGAAGACGTGGATTCCACGCTCAACCTGATCCCCGACTTTGCCACGGTGGTCGAGACTGCTCCCGGCCTGCGTACCGCTGCACAGTCACGCTTCTTCCAAGCCGCCTACCTGTTTGCCACTTACGCTGTGGCAAGACACCTCACCTCGAGCCTGCCTCTGTTCAGCCCCAAGGAGGTGACAGACGGTAAGGCGTCAGTGGTGAGGTACGCCCAAGCCCCCTATGAGAGGACGATCGAGAGGGTTGAGAAGCTCTACGAGAAGCAGCGCGTCAAGTTGGCCGAAGCCTACGCCGCTTTCAAGACGACGTCAGTCGCTGCCCCTGTCCGTCGAGTCTTCTTCGTTACGTCCGCCATCGCAACGGACCCTGTCACGGGGGCCTGAGATGCGCTTGGTGGCCGCGGCCTCGGCGTTCAACAAGACGCCCTGTGTGGATGCCTACAGTGGCGCTCATGTGTTCTTTGCTCAACTCGGGTTGTACGACGACAACAAGAGAGACAGCGAAACCACAGAGCGCCGAATCCTGTCCGTGGCAGCAGGCACCAGAATCCCAACCAGGCGAGTTGTTGAAGCGGCAGGGACCCGGTTCATCATGGGCCATTCGAACCCAGATACCTTCAAAGGTAAGGTGCTTCGCATCGGCTACGTCGCCCACGAGGTCACAGATCTCAGTCACGTCAGGACACTAGCCCAAGTATGCCTGCTTCAGGATGGGTTCGAAGCTTGGGCGGGAAAGGCATGGGTGAAGAACCTTGCCTTTAGCGAACAATCGTCAAGGTTGGTACCCCAACACCACATCCACTTCTCCCAAACCGAGGCCGTGACCCCGAATAAGCTGGTTACGTTCGGCGGAAAACTCCTCGTAGTTCGAGCCGTGAATGACGGGCCTGCTGGCACCCTGATCTCACTATGTGACGAATTGCCGGAGCCCGTAGTTGAGGTGGTGACAATGGGCTCCAGTATCTACGACCCGATCAGTGACACGATGACAGGTGCTACGGCATCTGTCCGGGTTGTTCGAGTTCGCTGGCAGTCCATGTTCCTTTACGGCACCAAGGGGGCGCCAGCTTTCGGCCCGGATGACATCCAAGTTGTGATTGCCAAGGCCGCTGCGTCTCCTCTTCCTGGCACAAAGCTCACGATGTCGGATGGGGTGTGGCAGGTGTCTGCTGTTGATGACGGTTTGGACGTTTGGCTCTGCCGGGCGACTCAGCATGGTTGACCTTGAAGTCGACCTCCAGTGGGAAAACCTCGACGAGGCTTTTGCTGATCTCGAGCAGGAGTGCACTGAAATTGTCCGAGGGCTGACTATCCAGTCATGGAATTTTGTACTGAGCGAAACCCCTCAGTGGTTCGGACGAATGGCAGCGAGCTGGTCTTACAGTTTGGATTTCCCGGTCTATGCCGACAGGTCTGACCAAGTCCCGTCTGACGACGGTGAGGGGGGTGAAGACATCCTCCGCAAGGGGCACCCCGCTGCGATCTCGATTGCCAATGCGGCTAGTGTCCTACCCATGACCTCCTTTGCCCTCGGGGACGCTGTCTGGTTTGCTAATGGCGTGGACCACGGAGAAGGGCCTTATGCTTCAATCGCCGAGGATGGTTACAAGCTGCGCCCAGTGAATAGGCCTGGCCAGATGGTGCGAAGGGCCCTCGACCGGGTTCAGGCAAGGTTTGGTGACGACATTTCGCCAGCACAGGCGTCAATCCTGAAGTCGATTAAGGCAGGAGGCTGACGTGGAATACGTGCAGACCAGAGAGGAACTGATCACAGCCGTGAAAATCCCTTTCGCTGCTGCGTTCCCTGGTGTTGCTCTCGTTTTCGACAACGCACCGTTCGACTGGAACAATCCTCCCGAAAGGTACGTGTGTTTCGAGATCGAAGAGGTTGACGGAGGCCCGATTGGGATGAGGGCCCAACCAAAAACCCGGACAAGTGGGTTTGTGTATGTCGAGGCTCACATCAAACTCGGGCTGGGCTCGAAATGGTGTGCGCAAATCCGAGACTGGTTTGCCGAGACTCTGCAGTATAAAACCTTTGGCCGGGCGCAGGTACAGGAAGCCAAATCGGACGGCAAGACCGAGACTAAAGGCTACTACATCGAGTCACTCAAGCTGCCCTATTATGTGGACCCAGCTTGAGGCTACAATCCAACTGACGCTTCAGAAATAGGGAACCATCATGCCCACCTTGTCCGCCTCGAACCGCTCGCAGCTCTCTTACAAGCTGGAGGGCACCTACCCGACCAACTTCGGTGTGCCGCAAGGCGGCAACGGCACTTATCTCAACATGACGGGCGAGGACCTGGACTATGCAGTCAAGACTGAGCAGTCAAAGCAGATCCGCTATGACCGTCAGGTCCTGGACGTTGTTCAGGTGGGTGCCTCGTCGCAGGGTGGGTTCAACTTCGAGCAGCAATTCAAAGAGTACGACCCGATGATCGAGGGCGTGATGCAAAGCACGTTCACGGAGTACGGGGTCAACGGCCTCGGCGCCGCCATTGCGGACGTCACTCTGGCCTCGCTTTCGATCACTGCCGGCGCCGCCACCTCCGGCCCCAGCATCTTCACGTCTCTGGAAAAAGGGCAGTGGTTCTCGGTCAAGCCGCCTGGCGGGGCCTCGACCACTGTGAAGAACTACTTCAAGGGGCGGGCTTTTCGGTTGAGCACGGTGACGGCTCCAACCACCACCGTTCTGACCCTCGACCCCGCGACCCCCATCAACACCTCGATCGCGGGCACGGACCTGGACGGTGCCTCGATCTACAGTGCGCGCATGACCAATGCCTCGGTCATGAAGTCGTACACGCTGGAGGCTGGCCACCTAGACGTCACGCAGTTCCGGCAGTACACCGGCATGATCCCTTCGAAGATGGACCTGAAGCTGGCGGTGGGTTCGATCGTCACGGGCCGCTTCGAGTTCATGGGCAAGTCCATGAACCTGCTGCAGGCCTCCAGTATGGGTACACCCGTTGCTTCGCAGCTCTTTACACCGGCCAACGCGACCCGAGGGGTGTTTGACGTCTTCGAGGGGGGCGCCGCCCTGAGCGCCACGACCTACGTCAAGTCGGCCGACCTGATGCTCGACAATTCTCTGCGCATCCAAGACGCGGTCGGGGTCTTCGGTGCGGCTGGCATTGCCGCAGGCCAGATCAAGTTCACCGGCAAACTGGAGGTGTATTTCGCCGACGAGGCGATGTACAACAAGTTGCTCAGCGGCGCGGAATCGTCCTTCTCTCTGCCGATCATGGATGTGGACGGCAACGGCTACGTCTTCTACATCCCCCGTCTGAAGTACACTTCGGCCAAGATGGGGACTCAGGGTCTCGATCAGGACAACATGCTAAGCATGGAGTTCAGTGCGATCATGGACAACACCCCGACCTCCTCGACCTACCAGAAAACGGCCGCGATTTATCGCGTCTAACTGAAGCGCCGGCAATGACCGGCGCTCGACCCTTCACCCACCACACGAAAGACCCCGATGGACTTTTTCGATTTCGCCACAGACAACGACACCGAGGAAAATGGCACTTGGTTTCCGGTCGGAGGTGGCAGTGAGCTTCTGGTCGCCCGGAACAACAACAAGGCCTATGGCAAAGCCCTGACCTCAGAGTACGAGCGCCACCGGCATCTGCTCGAGCTGGGTGGGGATGCCGCCGACAAGCAGTCGGAGGAGTTGATGATTGGCGTCTTGGCCTCCACCGTCCTGCTGGGCTGGCGCACGAAGCAGGCTGACGGCAGCTACGCCCCGACCATCACCTTCAAGAAGAAGCAGGTCGAGTACAGCGTGGCGGCGGCCAAGGAGCTCCTCGAGATGCGTGAATTCCGCCGCATGGTGCTGAAGTTCGCCGACACCGTCGAAGCCTACAAACTCAAGCAGGAGGTCGAGCAGGGAAACGCCTGACGGCCTACTTGGAGTGGGAACTCCGTTGGGGTGGGGAGGAAAATAGAAAGCTGTTCCGGTTGGTCTACGAAGACACCGGAGAGATTCCCCCCCAACTCCTGAAGAAACCAGCGCTCAGTGGCGACTGCATCAAGTACCATGATGCTTATCGCTATCTGGGCGCCTGTCGTTTGTGGGGGCAAGTAGGCCCGTTACCAATCCCGCTCAGTGAGATTGAAGCATACCTCAATCTCGATGGGGTCACGGATCCGCTTACGCGCATGAAGTATGTCAGGCTGATCGGACGAATGGACCAAGTCGAATTGAAGCACCTCCACGAAAAGAGTAAGCCGAAATGACTACTGCAAACCTGAGCGTAGGGATCAAAACCGATCGGGCGAAGGGGGCCCTGAGAGACCTCCGGGCTGAGATCCAGAAGGCCGTCTCAGGCGCGGTGCTGAACGTTGATACAAACCAACTGAAGGCTGCTCTCGCTTCTCTTCAGTCGCTGCCTGCGGTTGACGTCAAGTTGAATGCCAGCGGGATGACGAATGAGGTCGTGCGGGCAGTCTCCAAAGCGTTTGAGAAGATCCACGACGTTCAGTTTGCGGGAGACTCCCTGACCCAGCGGGTGCGGGCATCCGTTGAAGCAGGTATGACAGGCGCTCGTGCACCCTTGGTGGGAGGTGTAGCGTCCTTTGCAGGTGCTGGCGCTGCACTGGGCGTGGGGGACCTCAAGGTGGCGGTGATCCAGACACTCATGCCAAGTGTCGAGGAACTTGGCAAGGCGGCGGCGGTTCTTTCTGCCTCGGTGAAGGCTGTGAGCGGGGCTGCTCGTCTGCCAGGCCCGCAAAGCAAGGTTGCATCGGTGGGCATCTCCGCCACCGACCCTTTGACTGGTGCACGGGTAAGCGTCAGAGAGCGGGTAGAGGTTGAAGGGGCCGAGGCAGCTATCAAGGAGTTGAAAGAGGCTCAGGCAGCCCTCGACCTCTCGACGCTTAAGACCAAGTCTGCACCTCGCTTGGATCCTCGGGTACTGCTGAACGTCCCGTCCCGGGACTCGATGAAGTCCTTTGCTGCCCAGTTGAAGGCGCAGATGGAGGAAGCCCTCGACCTCTCGACGCTTAAGACCAAGTCTGCACCTCGCTTGGATCCTCGGGTACTGCTGAACGTCCCGTCCCGGGACTCGATGAAGTCCTTTGCTGCCCAGTTGAAGGCGCAGATGGAGGAAGAAGCAGAGGGGCTTCAGGCCAGCATGCAGTCTGCTTTCGCCAAGGTTCGAGATCAAGCGAGCGGGAGGTACACGTCCAGAGGAGCCGACCGGGTGGCCGCTTCTGAACTTAGCTCACGGTTCGGAGAGCAGAAAGCCCGAGACTTTCTGGGGGCGAAGCAGTTTCTACTGGACGAAACGAAGGGCTTCGACGAGTTCGCTAAGAAGCAGACCGGAGCCCGCGCGGGTCTTCAGAACTTCCACAAGGCCCTGAACGACGCGCACTCGGCCGCCCGGGGCTTTGCGGGATCGCTGGGCATGCTGTGGACCACATGGGGCAGCACGGTCCCCCTGATCGCTGCTGCGGCCCTTGGGGGGGCTCTGCGCAGCGTCTACACGGTCGGTAAGGACTTGGAGTACCAACTCCAGTTCGTGTCCGTCCTGACTGCAGGCGGGGCAGTCAATGTCGAGCGCTTCGGGCAGGCTGTCCGAGGGAACATGCTCGTGGCCCCTGTCGAGGCCTCGCAAGCTTTGCGCGCCCTGGCCCAGAACGGCCTCAACCTGAACGACGCACTGAAGGCCCTGCCTGCGGTGATGAACCTCGCGATTGCGGGCGAGATGGGCCTTTCCGAAGCCGCCTTGGGCGCGACTGGTGTCATGGCCGCCTTCAACATTCAGGTCGAGCAACTGGACCACGTTGGGGATGTGTTCGCGAAGGCAGCGGCACTGTCGAACACGAGCGTCGGAGGCATGGTTGAAGCCATGAGGCAGGCCTCCACGGTTTCGGACCAGTACAAGGTCTCACTGGAAGAGACCGCAGCCTCGTTGGCTACCTTGGCGAAGCGGAACATCACTGGGTCTGCCGCAGGTACGGCATTCCGGAACATGATGACGGAACTGGCTGCGCCGTCGAAGAAAGCCCGCGAGGCCTTGGCTCAATTGAACATTGAGCTTTACGACAGCAACAACCAGCTCAAGTCCTACGAAGAGGTCCTGCGGATTGTCCGTGAGGCGACGATCGGCCTGAACGAGAAGGGCCGTTTGACCTTCCTGAATGAAATCTTCGATGAACGGGGTGCCAAAGCCTTCAACTCTTTGCTGTCTGACTACCAGACCTACAACAAGACGCTGAAGGAGATCAAAGAGAACTCTGATGGGTTCTCGAAGTCTGTCTCTGATGCCCTCGGGACTACGACTCAAGGCAAGGTCAAGGCCTTGGTTGCGGAGTTCCAACTCGCGACCTCCAGCATCTTCAACAGCAATGCTTCGAGTATCAAGAACTTCATCGACACAGTCAGGCAGTACGTCGGATCGGACGAGTTCAGGTCAGCCCTGAAGTGGGTCACTGATGCGTTCATCGGGCTGACGAAGTACGTTGCGGAGAACGGGAAAACGATCCTAGCCACCTTCGCGGCATGGATGACCGTGAGAGGCCTGCTTGCTGCAGTGGAGGTTTTTACAGCACTGAAGACAGCCATTCTTTCGCTGAACTTGGCGCTTGGAGCAACAAAGGTCGCCGCCCTTTCAGCCATGGGGGCCCTGACCGGGGGCCTAGGCCTGATCACTGCCCTAGGTATCGAGTATGTTCTCCTTGGAAAGAAGACTGACGAAGCTTCAGAGGCATCCAAGGCGTTTCAGGATCGCATCGATAGCGAGGGGAGGACGCTATCGGAGCACCTCGTGAAGCTCGAGAAGAACGTCGAGCTCCTTGAGTTGCGGAATCAGCTCGTTCGCTCCGGGATGTCCGTCGAGGATGCGAAAGCCTCCGCTGATGCGAGGATGGGTCTCGGGGGCAAAGACGATAGCACTCGTGGCGAACTGATGCGCAAAGTAGCAGAGAACGCTGCGAAGTACGAAGAGGCCCAGAAAACCATTGATGCTTTTGAGTCCATCCGTGCTTCTGGGAAGGCTCAAACCAACATGGCTGAAGTCGTCAAATACGGGCAAGCGATGCGGGAGAGGGTGGAACTGACGAAAGAGCACAACGCACTTCTCGAAAAACAGTGGCAACTCTCTGCGCAGGGGGAGGTTATGGAGCGGGGGCGCGGATTGAAGCTTCGGGAGAACCAAGCGATTGCCAAAGCCTCTTTGAATGACCAAGTCGAGGCTTACAACCTGAGGGTTAAGGACCTGAAGGAATCCCCTCGGACCAGAGGGCTTTCCGTACCCATGATCGGGAGCGAGGAAGCTGGTGGCATGTCCAACGAGCAGCTTCGGAAGCTAATCAGGGACAGGAATGAGGAACTGAACCGAAAACTTCCTGGGTTTGCCGCGCCCGATACGGCCTCAGCCAAGTCTGCGGCTGAGGCCTTGGCGAGTTCCCAACTCTCTAAGTTGTTCGCTGAGTCACGGCGCACGGAAGAGCAGCTAAAGCTTGAAATCAAACTTCGCAGGGAACTGGACAGAGCCAAGTACAACCCGACTGCTTTCGGCCCTTACATGTCCGAACTGCTTGCCGAGCAGGAAGCTCGGGGAGCGCTGTTGGACTCGATCCGAGTCGAACAAACCATCAAGGAAGGTCTGACGGCTGCCCAAGCTAGGTACAAGCCTACCGACGCCAAGTACGTGGACATCCAGAAGGAGATCGAGGCAAGGGAAAGCAACCTTGCTTCGCTGCGCCGTGAATTGGAGGCCAAGAGAGAGGTCGAGAAGTGGAACGCGAAGTGGCGCAACGAGAAGTACGAGACTGACGCCCAAGGTGCGAGGGTTTCGCTGGCTGCAGAGGCGTCCGCTATCATTGAAAGGATCCGCCAGCAGTCCAGCAACAAATCCATCCCTGGTGGTGATGCTGCAGAAGAGTCCGCACGGACCGAGGTGGAGAAGGCTTACAGATCGGACATCTTGGCTATTCAGAAGTCTCTATCTTCGGCCAAAGAGCGCGAGAGAGACCTAGCCAAGGAGGTGCTGGCTAACGAAAAAGCGAATCTGGAGGAAGCCCTGCAGAGGTGGGGGGTTGCCGAGGCGCGTGTCAACCAAGAGCAGAAGACGCTGGACATCCTCACGCTCCAACGCAACCTCGATGCACAACGGGCTGGGAGTGAGGCTCGCAAGGCGTTCGATCGCTCGCAGACAGCAGAGTACGGGTGGGAGAAGTTCTGGAAGGATTACACTGAGAACGCCAGGTCTGCTGCACAGGAAGTGCAGGACATCATGAAGACCACGACCAACTCCATGACCGACATGTTCACCCGGTTTGCGGAGACGGGTAAGCTGGACTTCAAGGGGTTCGTTAGAGTCATCCTTGCGGAGGCCTCGCGCATCCTGATGTCTCGGGCTGTGTTGCAACTCATTGGATTGGCTGCGAGTATTTTTGGGCCTTCGCCATCCCCTGGGGTTGGCGTGGTGAATGGAAGTGCAGGTACTGGCTTCGGAGGGTCCATTGTCGGGGGCGGGACAAGAGTGACAGGGGCGGTCAGCCGTGAAGGTCGGGCGGGTGTTACGCCTTATGTACCTACAACCCGAGAACCGACCCCGTACACCCCGTCAACGGACTACCGATCGTCAGTCCCTTTCACAGCCCCCAACCCCGCTGCCCAAGTTCCCGGGGAGGTGAAGGTGAACATGCAGGTGACTGTTAACACCGACGGCAACAGCAAGGTGACGAGCGACAACTCTGGACAGAAAGCAGCCGAGCTTGGCAAAATGCTGGACCAAGCAGTCGTGAGCGTCATCGTCCGTGAACGTCGCCCTGGTGGCCTTCTGAGCGTCTGACCATGCCAACTTTCAACCAAGCTGTACCTGACCAAGGGGCTACCAAGGACGTCGTTCCTCGTACTACGACGATCCAATACGGGGACGGCTATGTGCAAGAGGTCGCGGACGGCATCAACACACTGGATGAGACCTGGCAACTCTCTTTCACACTCAGAACCAAGGCGGTGATCCAGAGCATCGACGACTTCCTGTCAGCGCAGAAAGGGGTCACCAGCTTTGATTGGACTGCACCGGATGGGAAGACCTCGAAGTTCGTCTGCAAATCGTGGAAGCCCTCCTACAACCATGACGCGGATTGCTCTTTGACCTGCACCTTCATCAAGAGGTATGTATGAACGTCGAGGAGTTGATCCAAAAGTTGTCACCGGGGGCAGTGATCGAACTCTACGAGTTCGACGTCTCCCCAATCACGAAGACCAACACGCTCGATGATCACTACTACTTCCACAACGGGTTGAACGAGCTTCAAGGGTCCGTGGTCTGGCAGGGGAATACGTACAACAGCCTCTCTATGAAGGCCGAAGGTTTCGAGACCTCGACCAGGGGGGCCCTGCCTCGGCCGACAGTCACCGCATCGAACGCCACAGGGGCGATGACGGCACTGGCTGTGCAGTACGACAACCTCGTCGGGGCCAAATTCATCAGGCGTCAGACTTTTCTCCGCTACCTCGACGCCGTGAACTTCACCTCAGGTACCAATGCGGAGGCTAACCCGAATCAACACCTGCCCGACGACATCTTCTACATCGAGCGGAAGATTCTGGAGACCTACGAGGAGTTCTCGTGGGAACTGACCTCTGCGCTCGAGCTGGAGGGTGTACAACTCCCGTCACGGGTTGTCGTGCAGAACTATTGCCAGTGGCAGTACAGGCGCTGGAATCCAACCTTAGGTGTCTTCGACTACAGCGATGGGGCCGACGGGCTTGACTCGGTGGACTGCCCGTACACCGGGGAAGGCTACTTCGATGTCAACGACAGGGTGAGGATCAACCCAAGTCAGGATGTCTGCAGCAAGAGTCTTCAAGGTTGCAAGCTGAGGTTCGGTGCTCGGGCTCTGCTGCCCTTCGGCGCCTTCCCTGCTTCGCGGGCATACAGGCTCTGACGTGGACTTTCTGCAAGGGATGCTGGCTCACGCCCAGCAGGATCAGTACAACGAGGTCTGTGGCCTCGTTGTTGCTCGTGGGAAGAAGGTCAGGTTGATCCAAGCGGAGAACCAAGCGACGAACACGACAATCACATTCGACCTTGATCCCGCCGCTTGGTTGCAGGTCCAAGAGGGAGAGGAGGTAATAGGTATCTACCACTCGCACCCGAGCGGCACACCTGAGCCCAGCCTTGCAGACCTGACTTCCTGTGAAATCTCTGAACTTCCGTGGCACATCGTCACACCCCAAGGAGGTTACCGCCGCATCGAACCGTCCGGCTTCCGAGCCCCGTACCTACGGCGCCCCTACGTGTACGGGGTCCACGACTGCTACGCCATTGTCAGGGATTGGTACAACTGGGAGTGGGGCCTAAATCTGCCGAATTTTCACCGGGACGAAGAGTGGTGGAAAAAAGGCCAAGACCTGTTCATGGACAACTTCGAAGACTGTGGCTTCGTCGAGATTGCTGATGGGGAGGCCAAGGAAGGGGACGCCTTCCTGATGCAGGTTTACAGTGAGGTGCCGAACCACGTGGCGATCTACACGGGTGGCGGGTTGATCCTTCACCACGTAAGGGACAGGCTGTCGTCCAAAGACCCGTGGGGAGGCTACTGGAGGGAGTCGATGACGAATCATCTTCGACACAGAACGAGACTGGGAGCGTAGATGGTTGAAGTACACCTCCACGGGGCACTGGCAAAGGAGTTCGGTAAGATCTGGAACCTTGACATCTGCACACCGCATGAAGCTGTCGCTGCGATCGAGTGCGGACGCCGGGGGTTCAAGGCAGCGATCAACAAACTGGATCATGCCGGGATGGTCTTCCGTGTTCGGTCGAAGACTCACGATTACGACAACACCGACGTACATACTTCACTTGGTGGGATCAGCCGGATTGACATTATTCCGATCGTCCGGGGGGCTTCAGCAGGCATCAGGTTTGTGGTCGGGGCCATTCTGACTGTCGCAGGGTATTTCGTGGCGCTTACAGGCAATCCATTGGGGTACGGGCTGATCTCCGCAGGCGCCGGTCTGATGCTTGGAGCTGTGACGGAGTGGCTTACCCCGACCCCCAAGAAAGAGGAGTACACGGACGTCAAGAGTTGGTTGGTCAGCGGGCCAACCAACACCTTGGAGCAGGGCGCTGTCGTGCCTGTGATCTATGGAGAGGTGCTAACCGGAGGCCAACCCATCAGCGCGGGTATCGCTGTAGCTGAGTTGAGTGCAGAGGGTTCGACGGGGCCTTTTGCGAGCATCGGAGGAAAGCTCAGCCACGAGGTGAACCTCTTCGGAGCCAACCTTGCTGTTGTTGTTGTGCAATTAAGCACAACCCCAGCCAACGTTGCCGAGCCGATCTCTTACCTTTGGTCATTCACTGGGTTTAACGTGGCGACCACTAAAGATCTCCCGGTAGCCACCAACTCGACGATGCGGCTGTCCCTGACCATTCCTGTAGCCTTCAACGAGACGGCGGAGTGCCCAGGGGTCGTTTCTGTAAGGGTCACAGCCAGAAGTGCTGTCGATCAGAATGAAAGCGTTGTGATCAATACCTCCGTGGCCGTCAAGGTTCGGGTGACTTCTGTCCCGCTCCCTGGAAGTGATGAGGGTCGGGCCTGACGCCTCCAGGAAGCAAAGCATGAAAAGAATCATCGGGGCGGGGGGTGGAAAGCCGGGAGGCGGGGGCGGGGGCATCTCTGAATCCCCGGACACACTATCCTCGGTTGCGCTTGTTCGCTTCATCGACCTGATTGGGGAGGGCCCGATCAAAGGCTTGGTGAACGGCGAGAAGTCCATCTACCTCGACGGTGTGCCTATGAGGGACGAACTTGGTCGGCCGAGTTACAAGCCGTTCCGGTGGAAGGATACCTTAGGGACCCCGAACCAAGGAGTACTCCCTGGCTTCTCGGGGAGTCAGTCAGAGACTGTGGTGGGTCTGAAGTTGCTCAAGAGCCAAGGGAGGACCGTCCGCAGCGTCCCCGACGAGGATGCCGACGCTGTCCGGGTGACTCTGTCCGTGGCCGGCCTGAGTGAGACTACCTCGGACGGTAAGGTCAACGGTGCCGTCGTCGAGTACTCGGTCTTTGCCCGTCCTGTTGGCGGCGAATGGCGCCTGATGAAGAAGTCGAAAATCGAGGGAAAGTCTCGATCTCGATACCAGAAGTCACACGACGTTCCTTTGACCGCCTTGGGTCCAGGCCCCTACGAGATCGGCGTCGAGAGGCTGACAGACGACTCAGTCAGTGCTCTGCTGATCAACGAGCTCTACTGGGATTCGTTCACGATCATCAATCTGGAGAAGCTCACCTACCCGAACTCTGCCCTCTTGGGCATGGAACTGGATGCCCGGTACTTCAGCCAGATTCCTCCTCGCTCCTATCACGTTGAGGGGCTGCTGATCCGGGTCCCTCGAAACTATGACCCACAGACTCGGGTCTATCGGACCACTGGCCCCGGCACGACCAACGGTGCGTGGGACGGGACCTTCATCAAGGCTTACTCGAACAACCCTGCATGGTGTTACTACGACCTGGTGCTGAACAAGCGCTACGGCCTTGGTCGCCGGGTAGCTGCTTCGCAGGTCGACAAGTGGCAGATTTACGAGATCGGGAAGTACTGCGACGGGCTCGTCCCCACAGGGAACAACTTCAATGTGTTCGAAGCAAACTCTTCGTCCACGTTCAATGTCGGAAGCAAGCCGAGCGTTGTTGTCCCTCTGATGAACAACCACCTGGAACCTCGTTTCACGCTCAACTGCGTCATCAATACTCCCCAAGCCGCTTACAAGCTGTTGAACGCCCTCTCAAGCGTCTTCCGGGGGATGACCTACTGGTCGAGCGGGTTTGTGAGTCTGACCCAAGACCGCCCGACCGAGCCCAGCAAGATCTTCAACAACGCCAACGTCAAGGGAGGGATCTTCAAGTACGAAGGCTCATCTCGGGCCCAGCGGAACACTACGGTCACGGTCGCATGGAATGACCCGAAGGAGGGATTTCTCCAGAAATTCGAGTACGTGGAGGATCGGGCCGGGATCTCTAGGTACGGGATCCGGCCGACCGAGATCGTGGCTTTCGGTTGCACCTCCCAGTCCCAAGCTCGTCGAGCAGGGTTGTGGCTGCTGTACACGCAAAGGCTGGAAAGCGAGGCCGTGACCTTCACTACCGGCCTGGAGGGTTCAGATGTTGCCCCGGGCGAAACTCTGACCATCATGGATGGTCGCAGGGTCGGTGCGAGGATGGGCGGTCGGATCATGGCCTCCACCGTCAATGACATTACCATCGACGCCCCACTCCACCTGACGATGGGGGCGTACACCCTCTACACGATGTCCCATGACGGTACGGTCGTGACCAAGAGCGTCAACATCGAGATCGAAGGCGATTACTCTGTTCTCCCGGTCTCGGTGCCCTACACCGTTGCACCCCGCGAGACTGCAATGTGGTCGATGGCGTCGACAGCCGTGGTGCCCATGCAGGTCCGAGTGGTGTCTAACAGAGCCCTTGGGCAGAATCAGTACGAACTGATGTGCCTCCAGAATGTTCCGGAGAAGTACGATGCCATCGAGAAGGGCGGTGTCGTCATTGCCCCGAACTACACCCTACTGTCAGCCACGACGGTGCCTGATGTCACGGGCCTCGTGGCTGTCGAGCACTCGTTCAAACCTCGAGCCGGGCTTCCCACTCAAACCAACCTCGAGGTGACGTGGGACGCCCTGACTGAGCCCATGGTTCGAGGCTACGAAGTGAAGCTGGTTGGCCCGGACAGGGTGGTCCACACCCTCCCGGAGACCCGCGATGCCTTCATCCTGAAGACGAACGTGACCCCCGGGGCGTGGAAGATTCGAGTCAATGCGGTGAACCACTTCGGGACACCCGGCAAAGAGGACAGCTTCACCCTGACCGTGCTAGGGAAGGATGTCATCCCGCCCGGAGCAGTCTCACAAGGATCCCTCACATACCAGATCGACTACACGACAGGCGTGCACCTAGACTGGGACCCTGTTGAAGACTTCATCCACGGGTACGCTATCCGAAAGGGGGGGACCTCGTGGGGCTCTGCCAAGAGCGTCGGATTCACCTCTGCGAGTCAGTTCAGTCTTGGCTTCGTGAAGGGCACAGAGGTTTACCGAATCAAGTCGTTGGACACATCAGGCAACTACAGTGTGGCTGAGGCAGCAATCAATGTCACAGTCCCAGCCCCTGTACTTGGTGCTGTGTCTTTCAGGTTGATTGGTCCTGATGGTCGCATCACGTGGGCCCTGAAGAGCAGTTCCCTCGCGATCGAGCACTTCATCGTCAAGAAGGGCTGGGACTTCACCACTGCCGTGGTGCAGGCCCGAGTGAAGTCCTTGAGCTGGGATGACCGAATCGACTTCGGAGGTGTCGAATTCTTCTGGATCCAAGCGGTCGACTTGGGGGGTAACGTCAGCGCGCCGAAGCAGGTGACGGTCAGCATCATTCCGCCGAGCCCTGTACCTATGCGCACCCCCTCGGTCGTCGACAACAATGTCCTGCTGCGCTGGAGCAAACCCACAGAAGGTAACCTCCCGCTGGCCTACTACGAGATCTACAAAGGCTCCTCGGTCGAGGCAGGCGAGTTGGTCGGGACGAAGGCTGACGCAACCTTCGCCACTTTCTTCGAGACCTTGGCAGGGACCTACACGTACTGGCTCCTGGCTTACGACACAGCAGGGAACACCAGCGAGCCTGTTTCCGTGATGGCTACGGTTGCAGAGCCTCCGGACTACGTTCTGCAGGTCAACCACGACTTCTCATTCGCAGGGGCAAAGAGCAACATGTACGTCGAGGGCGGGGCTCTGCTGGGCCCCGTCCTGACTTCAGAGACTGCGAGCCAGCACTTCTCTACGAACGGGTGGACGACAGCAGACCAGCAGAACGCCGCAGGCTTCCCTCTGTACGCCCAACCCAGCACGGTCACTGGGACTTACGAGGAGACCTACGACTTCGGCGCCGCTTTGGCGTCCTCTACCGTACAGGTACTCCTGAACCGCTTGGTGCTGGATGGAACTGTCACTGTTTCGTGCCAGCTTTACTCGAAGTTGAACATCGGCGACTCGTGGATTGCAGCCGCTACTGGGGTAACCTCTGCCCTGATTCAGAACTTCAGGTACGTTCGAACTGTATGGACTTTCACATGCCCCTCGGCCGGGGCGAACCTGATTCGGGTGACAGGGTTCAACTTGCGGATCTCCAACAAGTTGCGGAGCGATTCTGGCAAGGCGACAATCACAAATGCAAACGCAGGGGTTTGGGTACCATTCAATGTCGCTTTCGCGGATGCGGAGACACCCGTATGCCAAGCGGTTGGTACTGTGCCTCTGATCCCGATAGTCGACTTTGCTGATGTGCCTAACCCGACCGGCTTTACTGCCTACCTTCACAACCCAACGTCAGGGGTGAAGGTGACAGGCTCTTTCTCGTGGCGAACCCGAGGTCGCTGATATGCCTTTGAATTTCAACAAGCCGCTGAGCAGTGACAACTTCGTCACCGGGGTGCTGCCGGAACTCCTGAACGGCCGGAAGGCCCTCGCTCAACTCCTGGACCCTGCTTATGCTGGCACGTTGACCGGTACCCCGGCAGGTGCCAAGAGGTTGACCGGCACTTCCGACGCTTACTTCGAGGAGTTCACCGGGGTGTCGTGGGCTGAGAAGTCCATGGCTTACGTCAAGAAGGACGGAGGAGTCTTCACGTCGACCGTACAGGCCCCCAGTATCGAGGTCGACGGGAAGATTGACTATGTTGGCTCTGTGGGCGAAGGTATCCGCCTCCTGCCCACAAACGTGGGTGCGAACCCGACGATCAGTCTTCACTGTGACAGGGGTACAGGAATTGAGCGGCGGGCCTACCTTCAGTACGTCAACGGTGCCACGACGACCTCCGGTCTTAGGCTTGTCAACGACGACGTCAACGACCAATTCATCCTGAACAACTCAGGGGACGTGAACGCCCTGCGCTTCTATAGGTCAGCGTCAGCCACAGCCGAGATAGTGTGGCACTCTGGCAACCTTACCCCTGCGAACTACGCCCCCCTGAATGGGGCCGCGTTCACGGGCAATATCACGGGCGAAGGCTCTGCCAGGTTTGGTGGCAGCGTGTACGGTACCTTGGGCGCCCGGGGGCCCGGCACTTACGGTGGCGCGGGCCCTCACGCCGCTGCCGACGAGTTGGTTATCGACTCGAACGCCGGGTCTGCTGGTTTGTCGATCCTGACCCCCAACTCGAGCTACGGTGGAATTTTCTTCGGGGATCCGGAGAGCAACCTGTCAGGCCAGTTCAGGTACACGCACAGTACGGACACCCTGAGCATCCACGTCGGAGGCCTCAACACTGCCAGAGTCAGTTCGACAGGCCTTGACGTCACTGGAGGGGTTTCGACCAGCACCGAAACCTGCACAATGGCGGGCCTGCTGGTAGGTTACAGGGGCACTCCGTCGCTGGCGAGTACAGCCACTGGCACGCTGTCAGCCCGTGGAAAGGTCTACAAACAGACTGCGAGCCACACCGTCCCGGCCAGCGTCTTCACCGCCGACGACATGTACGCCATTTACAACAACTCAGCGTCAGCCATCAGCATTCTACAAGGGGCTGGGCTTACGTTGAGGCAGGCTGGCACGGCCAACACCGGTACTCGGACCTTGGCTCCCAGGGGCTGGGCCACTGTGTGGTTTGTAAGCGCCAGTGAAGCTGTGCTCTCGGGTCCGGGGGTCTCGTGAGTGGGATGAGCATGTTCCAGATGGCTTCCGGGCCCCCAAGCCGGATCAACGTGCCATTGGCAGGCGGCCCTGCGAACAGTATCGTCACAGCTCCTGGTTCGGCTGTTGCGGGTTGGAGGTTCAACCGTGACGGCTCGGTCGAGATCCAAGAGGCCCCGGCAGCCTACACCAGTGATCACCGATGGTGGAAGGACGCGGTTTCCGATATCGGGGACAGTTACTGGATCCGGCTGACACTGATCTCAGGGATCAGCCCGGCAGGGCCTGCTGAGGCCACTTGGCATGCACTGAGTACAGCCCGAGCTTGGTCCCTGACTCGGTCAACCCCCAGCATATCCTCCGACATCTCCCAGTTCCGGATCCACATTGCGACAGGCGCTTCCGACGCTCAGATCGTAACGTCCGGTGTCTACGCTCTGTCGGTTTACCAAACCCCTGTCTGATGAAACCCTCACTTCACACCATCCCGACGCCACTGCTGCAGGCAATCGTCGATGTCCTGAACGACCTGCCCTCTAAGGTTTCTCGCAACCTACTGAATGCAATCGAGGCCCAAGCGGTTGAATTGCCTGACCTCCCCACCAACCCTGCAGGTGAGGCTGGAGAACCGGCATGACCCTGATCCAGGTCACAGGAAGGGGCGGCGAGGTCCAAGAGGTTGAGAGTGATGAGACCGTCCTGTACCACACCTACGACGAGATCACAGGGGGTTACCTCGGTCTCCTAGACGCTGGAGTCAGAGCACCCGGCATGTGCCCGGCCGGCAGTGCCCCGCCTCCCGAGGGTACGTGGAAGATGCAGAACGGGGAGTGGGTCAGGGTCATCACTTTGGTCGAAGCGAAACTCAGAAAGTGGGCGCAAATCAAAGCGCTAAGGCAGGAGAAGGAGTGGGGGGGTTTCACGTGGGATGGTTCCGTCTTCGACTCTGACGCCGCCTCTCAAAGTAGAATCATGTCTGCAGCCACGTACCTCTCCTTGATGGCACTGCCTTCGAGCTTCAGTAAGGTGTGGACCTTGGCGGACAACACGACGAGGACCTTGGATGCCACGCAAATGAGAGGGGTAGTCTTGGCGCTAGGTGCGCATATCGAGACGCTTAGGCAAACCTCTACTACGTTGAGGGCAGCAATTGCCGCCTGTACAAATTTAGAGGGGGTTGACACAATTTCTTGGCCCTGAGGCCTGTAATGACTGACAGGGTTCAGAAAATAGAGCTACGATTAGAATCGAGCCTGTTACAGAGAGAGGTCCAAAAATGCCCCTACAGGTTCATGGAGATGACGGTGCCCTGCTGAAGTTGTTGGCTGGATCGGTCGGTGCGGTTGTCAGCCTGCGCTTCGTACGAGGCTCTGTCTTTGAGAAAGTCCTGATGGTAATAGGTGGCTCGGCCCTGTCCTATTTCGGGACACCATTCGTTGCTGATTACCTCAGCATGACAGATGCTGAAGGCTTGGTCGGTTTTATGATGGGCCTATTCGGGATGGCAATCATCACGAAGGTCTACGAAGTGATTCAGGTGATCAATGCGGAGAGGATCGCACAGAAGATCCAGGATCGCCTTGGTGACGGGAAGTGAATGAGGTGCAGATGTTAACGCTCCCTCCCTCCGACGTAGTCTACGTCTCGATACTCTCGATCGTTGCGGGGGCCTGTACTTTTGCGGTCCTGAATCCCAAGGTTCAGGACACACTGATGCAGAGGGTCGCGCTGTCGATCCTTGTCTTCGGGTGCGTTGGGGAGATCAATGCTGTTATCGAAAAGATTCAAACTGACGCCCCTGTATGGGCGCTGCTCGTGGGAGTAAGTCTCTTGCTCGTTATTCACTCCGTCAGGTGGCTAAAGCAGTGACTGCCTTGGCCTGAGCTCCAACCCGTGTGGGTGGGTTAACCCAGCCAAGGCTGGGTCTTTTTGTGGAGTGACGGGTGGTTTGACTGAGGCCATCTGGCCTCGTCCAGGCTGGTTCGACTCCGGCCCGCTCCTCCATACCAAGGCCACTTCAAGCTTCTCAGAGGCACGGATTCCATGGCCGTTGTGCAGTAAACCCCGAGCGAAAGCGTAATGACCTGCCTTGGGTACCCCGCTTGCTGGCAGCTCCCCTCATGGTAAAGGCTCACCGGCAGCATCACCATCAGTATGTAGAGCACCAAGAGCGTGAGGAAGGCTCCGATCAAGGCCGCGAATGCCCAGAGTAGTGTGATCAGGAGTTTCATTTGGTTTGTTGGGGGCTCCGCCCCAGTTGATGGAGAGGGTTGGAGAGTTGTTGAAGTTTCCTGTTCCGAGCCCTGTGTCGAGCTTTGATCTCTGCCCGGGTTTGCAGCCGTCTAGTCGCGTCTTTGCCAGGCCCCAAAACCCAAAGGGCAATGCTCTCGCATCCTCGACTATCGGCCTCCCATGACCGGATATGCACCTGTTTTGCCTCGCGCAAAGCGTGCACGTGGGTCCGGACAGTGTTCAGAGATAGCCCTGTGTGTTGAGCCATGTCATTGAACGAGAAGTGACCGCTTCGAAGGTCTGCGATTAGCAGAGCGTACTTCTTTGCGCACATCCTAGGAGCGCTCATATTTAAGGGACCTCCACGTAACGTATGGAGCACTCCTCGAACAGTTCCTTGGTCCTGGCCAAATCTTCAGACCAGCGCCGGGCAAAGTCCTCACTTGGTGCAGGGCAAACCACTCGCTTGATCCCCGCCTGTACCGTGAGGCGTGCACAGATCATGCACGGAGGGTGAGTCACTACCATCGTGCACCCCTCCAAAGGAGTGCCCATCTTGGCTGCCTGTGCAATAGCGTTCATTTCAGCGTGTGAGAACCAGTGGTACTTCTCGGGGCGCTCAGCCCTCTTGTCCTCGTCGGCTCTACTGCCTCTCACAGCCCCATTCCAGCCGCTGCTTCGGACCTCATAGTCCGGTCCAAGGATCAAGGTGCCCACTTTTGTACTGGAGTCCTTGCTCATCTCGGCGAATGCCCGAGCCACTGGCAGGAATCGAAGAAACTTGCTGATTGCGAGGTCCTCAGCAGCAACCCCGGACAGGTCTGCGTAACCGTCCACGATCAGCCTCTCGATGTCGCCTTCTCCCACACGCTGTCGAGCGTGTCGACCTGCTTGAGAGTTGGTCGGCGCCCGTCACTGATCTGACGTCGCAATGAGTCGATGAAGCCGCGCTCCCAGTCGGTTAGCCGGCTTTCTCGAGCTTCACAATCGTCGATCAGCGCGATGTACTCTTCAGTCCAATCATCCATGTCAATCCTCGATCGAAATGACGTTATCAGCGACTGAGGTGCTGAGTTCGTCGTGGGAAGCGAGCAGGACCTGCGGGAAGCCAGTGCTGCTCAGGAAGCCCAAGATGTTCCCGGTGCGTTCTTTGTCGCAGCCGTGGGCGGGCTCATCGAGGGACAGGAAGGGCGCCTCGGGCACGAAGGTCTTCGTGAGGGCGACGCGCAGGGCGAGAGCCAGCACGTCGATCGTGCTGCCGCTGTAGGAGTCGACGTTGCGGTCATTGATGCGGAACGCCTTCGCGCCCTTGGTCACGACCGACTTCTCCCCGCGCAGGGTGGAGAAGAAGTTGCTGACGGCCGGCAATGTGATGTTCCACAGGTGGTCGGTCACCATCGGCTTCAACTTCTTCAGCTTCGCCACGAGTGTGTTGTTGAAGGCCAGTGTGGCCAGATCCTTGCGGTACTCGCCCACGCGGTCGTTTGCTGTCTGAAGCTGCTGCGCTGCCGTCTCGTAGGCCCGCCGAGCGTCGTCGCGCTGGCGCTCGGCCGTCGCTGCGTGCAACTTGAGCACCTCGATGCGGTCCAGCAGTTCGCGGTTGGCCGTGAGCGCTTCGTTGTAGGCAATGGCAAAGGCGCTGACGTCGGGCACGGGGATGGCTTCGGATTCGAGGTACTTCTGGTCGGCCTCAGCCTTCAGCGCCTCGACCGTGCGGGTCAGCTCGGTCACCTGCCCCTCGGCCTGCAGTGCAGCGCGCTCGCGGCGCAGCAGGGCGTCGAGCTCGCGCTGCAGGGCGTCGGTGTTCGCGGCGCCCGGCGCCTCGCCGACCCATTGCACGCGGGGCGGGAAGGTGGAGGTGTCCACCGAGACCCGGGGGTGCTCGGCGTACTGGGTGGCCAGCTTGGTGAACGGGCCGGCGCTGCGGACCACGGTGTCGAACGCCGACAGGTCCGGACCGAGGGCTCCCTTCTTCGCGATTGCGGCGTTGTAGTCCGCATCGTGCTTCGCAGCCTCGATCTGCACCTGCTTGTTGTGCTCGTCGATCTGCTCCTGCGTCACGGCCACGTGGCCGCAGGTCGGGCACTTCCCGCCAGCCTTCATGAGCCCCCGGCGCACGGCATTCGCCGCAGCCTGATGCTTCTGGGCCTCGGACAGGTGGGCGTGCTCCTCGTCACGAAGCTTCTTGATCTCGGCCTGCAGGCTGGCCTCGTCGCCTTCCCACACCACCTCCGGGAAGGCAGGTAGGCCGGCGACGGCACGGTAGACCCTGAGCAGGGTGTCGGCCTGCTTGGAGTCCTCGACCGCCTGCCGGGCCTTGGCTACCAGGTCCTCGGCCGGCCGATCCTTCGCCGCAGCCTCGGCAGCCTGCAGGGACTTCACGACCTCCGACCTCTTGTTGACGAGGACCTGTGATTCGGCACGCAGGGAGTTCCGGCGCTCCAGCGTCGCCAGAGCAGCAGCGTGCTCGGTCTCGGCCCGCTGTAAGCGAGGTAGGGTTTCGCGCTCGACGTGCGACTGGACCTCGGCGAGCTGGGCGACGTAGTTCTGGCGCAGTTGCTCGTGGCCGTCGGCCAGCAGAGGGTCAGGCATCGACTCCCCCAGCTTGGACAAGCTGACCTCGGCCTCCTCCAGCTTGGCTCGGATCTGCTTGTCCGACCCGAGGGCCAAGTTGTTCTCGGCGCGGGTCAGCAGCGTGTCGATCAGGTCGGCGTTGGCCAGCTTGGCCATCAGGCTCGAGACCTCCGTCGAGCCGTCCTCCAGTGCACCGCGAAGGCCGGACTGCGAGGCCAGCATCAGCACGCTGGCGGTCTTGGCGTCAGCGCCCAGCAGGTTGGCCGCGAAGTCGGAGACCTCGTTCTGGCCGGTGACCTTACCCCCCGGCCAGTTGCACTCGGCGCCGGACTTCGAGCGGGTGAAGACGTACTCGACGCCGGCCACGCGGACGACCGTCTCGGCCTTCAGTTCGGAGTCCTTGTGGCCCCACGTCACCGTCTCGGCCAAGGTGTCTCGCAGGACTTTGGTGCCGTACAGCGGGTACAGGATGCCCTCGTTCAGGCTGCTCTTGCCGGCCTCGTTCGCTCCCCGGATGGCGTTCAGGCCCTCGGTGAAGTTGAAGGTGGCGCTCTCGTGCTTCCGGAAGAACTTCAGGGTGGTGGAGACGATCATGATTGCTCCGAGATGAGCTGGTTGACGACGACCATCTCCTTGTCGTCGAGATGTTCTGCAATGAACTTCAGGACGTCGAAGCGCTTCGTGGCCTCGAACGCTTCAGGCAGTTCGGCCCCTCCCACAATGCCTGCGACTGCGACATCGTTCGAGATCACGAAGGCGTCGCTGACGGCGCGGAAGTGGGCGATGGCGTTCACGACATCGGAGGCCTCGGTGGCAGAGGCGTTGCCCGCGATGCGGACGAAGCCGTGGCCTTCGAGCGGTGTGTTCGGCAGTTCGCGCCAGTCGATGTCGTTGAAGCACACGCCCAAGTACTTGATGCCCCACGTCTCGACACTTTCGAGCACGTGGGTCTTCTCGCCGCCGAAGTCGGAGTCGACCGTCAGGGTGTGGGCGAACTTCGCGTCGTTGCCGAGGCAGTCCGCGACCGAGGTGGGCCACTGGTTGCCGAGGATGACCACCTTGCCGCCCAGCGCCTTCTTGGCCTGGTGCTCGTGGGCGAAGTACAAGGTGATGTCGTGGGCCGCGAAAGACTTCGCGAGGTCTTCGCTGATGTTGAGCGAGTGGTCAGAGCGCGCCGCGAACTTGTTCTCGTAGTTGGCATGCACCAGCAGGGCCGAGCCAGCAGGCATGACCTTGTGCACCTCCGCTAGCCCCGCCTCGAACGCGGCCTGGTTGCTGTAGTGGGCGATGGCGTAGACGTTCTCGTCGATCTGGCCCCACGAGTCGAGCATGACCAGTTGGATCTGGTCTTGGTAGGCGTCGCGCAGCACGCGGCACAGGAGTTGGAAGCTGGAGACGCGCTCGGCGTTGGGACGCCAGTCGTGGTTGCCGGCGACCAGCGTCAGCTTGTGCAGCCCCCCGTCGAGCCACTGGGTCAGCAAGCTGTAGGCAGCCAGCAGGTCGCGGCTGCTGACTTCGAAGTCGTCGAACAGGTCGCCGGCAATCACGAGATGGCGCTCGCGCTCTGCCGCCTTGGACAGGAAGACGTGGGCCGAGTTGAGGAGGTAGGAGCGCAGGCGCTCCTTCGAGGCGGCAGTCGTACCGCCCTTGCGGTCGAAGCCGATGTGCAGGTCATTGAGAATCAGCATGTTTCTTTCCTATGAGAGAACGGCCCGCAGGCCGTCCTTGTTTACGATTATGTCACTCGCCGATCACATGTCAATCGCATCGCGAAGGGAGATGAAGACGTTCAGCTTCGGCTTGTCCTTGATGCCATAGTCAAAGAACTTGTACTTCACGTACTGGCCCGGCAGGCTCTCCCTCATCGCCCACAGATCCTCGCGCATCTTTGCGGAGAAGCCCGTGCCGACGCGGAACTCGACGCCGCCCTCGTTCAGGATCAGACCTCCGAGGCGCCCCTTCTTCTCCTTGTTCTCGGCGTGACTGCTGCGCACGGTGCGGCCGAGGGCGTCGGTCGTTGCCTCGTTGAGGTTCTTCATCTCCTCGTAGTAGCCGACGATCTTCGCTTCGGTGTCGGTGAAGCGCTTCATCTTCATGAGCGTGCCCTGCAGGGCGGTGCTGCGGCCGAACTTGTACCAGCTCTGCGGACCCTGGAAGGCGCGGAGCATCACGCCCTCGTAGCCCTTTTCGAGGTAGTAGGCCTCCAGTTCGAGCAGGCTCTCCTTGCCCATCAGTCCGTGCTGCCTCACGACGCTGATCCGGGGCAGGTGGGCGTACTCGGAGAGGCGGACGTAGCGCCGGCAGTAGTCGTCGTTCGGTGCCTCGACGTGGTCGAAGACGTGGAAGGTGACGTCCGGCTCACCCTTCTTCGACCTGATGGCCGAGGAGGTGGTGTGCAGCACCTGCTCGTCGGTAGGCTGGCCCACGATGATCTCCCCGTCGAGGTGCTCGTACTCGGGTCGGCCGAACAGGTGCTGGGTGTACTCGTTGGCCAGCGGCTTCAAGCTGCGGGACATGACGACCCCGTTGCGCACGATGGCACGGAAGCCGTCCAGCTTCGGGGAGAGCCAAGTGTTTCCGTAGTCGACGGCGTCGAGGCCGATGTCGAAGACGTTGGCAGAGAGTAGGGGTTTGAAACTCGTCATGGGAACAGGTCTTTCAGGGCTTCGGCGTGAGACCTGAAGGTCAGACAACCGCGAAAGGGGAAAGAGGGAGGGCACTCCTCGTGCACAAACAGGTCGAAGGAACTGAGAACGACCCAGTCCGGCACCTGGCTCCGATACACCAGCACCTTGGTATCGAAGCCTGCCCAATCAAATTTCTTGAGCATGCCGTACTGCCGAATCTTCGCCTTGGGTAGGCGGAGAAGCTCTTTGGTCTCCTTGACTTCGAGATGGGTCGCCTTTCCGTCAAGGGCGACGAGGAAGTCAGCAGGCTGGGCCGCGAGAGGTCCTTGTGCCGACCTCGCGTCCGGGTATCTGTGAAAGGCGAAGCCGGCCGTGTTGAGCGACTTCTGCTCCAGCCAGTCACGCACTAAGCCTTCAGCCCACTTGCCGGGGTCCCTGCTCTTACTCGCCATAAACTTCCTCTCGAGGCACCAAATCGAAGGATTTCAGCCTGTAGCCCAAGTCGCCCAGCCTCTCGGGCGGGACCCTGATCACGACTTCGAGCTTCGCCCACTGCTCTCGGCCCATGCTGAGCCGCAGGGACTCCACGGTCAGGTGGGACAACCCCAAGGCGGCGAGCAAAGCCCGATCCCCTTCCTGCTTTGTCATTCGATGACCTCCACGTGGACGCTCTTGAGGGTGAGACCTCGGTCGCTTCCGCCCGGGGTGTTTACTCGGAACTCGTCTTCGAGCTCCCGGACTGCGAGGTCGATGTCCTGCGGTCCGGAGTAGTCCGGATCGCTCATGTCGATCTCGGCGTAGATGGAGACCCTGATGAGGTGCTTCACGCTGCTTCCTTCATGTTGAAAACGTCATTCAGTGCGGCTTCGATGTTCTCGGCAATGAACCAGTCGCCGCACTCGATCTGGTCCTTGAAGTTCGGCCCGATGGAGATGGACCCCAAGATGGGCACTCTCATGTTGGCGTAGGGGCCGGTCATACATTCGTGCTTGATCTTTATGTACTCCAGCGCGTGGTCCTTGTGCACCGAGTCCACCAGTTCATCGTGAATAATCGCGAAGAACTTCACGTCGTACTTGTGCAGGGCGCCGGACTTCCAGAGCCGGCCGACGCCGAGCTTGGTCATCTCGCTGGCACTTCCTTGGATCTCCATGTTCCACGCCTGACGCGCAGCCCGTGCGGCCTCGCCCCGGTCCTCGCTGGTGATGCCCGCTTCAAGGTGGCGGATGGCGCCCATCATGGTGTAGGCTCGGCCCGTCTTCTTGCACAGATCCTCGGCCTTCTTCGCTGCCACTACGATGCCAGGGAACATCTCATTACGGGCGTCGAGGAACAGTTGAGCGTCCTTCGGGAGCATGATCAGGCGGCTGGAGGCCTTCAGTGCCTGACCGCCGAACTGAGCCGTGAAGTTCACGTTCTTCGAGTCCTTGCGCAGGTCGTCGGCCTTCTTCTTGACCTCCGGCGTCTTGCGCAGGCGCAGGAACAGTTCGTACTCGGCGTCCTCGCCGATCAGGTCGCTGCCGTACTTGGCAGCCAGTTCCTTCACGGCAGCGACGCCCCACTTCATCTTCATGGCGCCCGAGGCCGTGATCGAGTGCGGGTCCTTCAGGTGCTCGCCGATGTAGCAGGCCAGCATGTTCTTGTCCTGACTGCGCTCGGCAGCAAGGCGAAGCTCTTGGCCGCTGTAGTCGATCGAGCAGACCACGGCGTCCTTGCGGTGCGGCAGGAAGCAACCCCGAAACGCCACACCTTCTCCGTGCTTTGGAAGTTGCTGCAGGTTCGGGTTGGACATCGAGTAGCGGCGCGTCACTGCCGCGCACTGGTTGGCCTGCGAGTGGATCTTGCCGTCCTTCCAGTGCACCAGGCGCCAGTAGTTCGAGTAGAACAGTTGGCGCCTGGTCATCACCGTCTTCATGGTGCTGACAGCCTTCAAAGCAGCGCGGGCGTCGTCGTCGATCTGGTCGGCGTTGAAGGCGAGAGCGAACGAGATAGCGTCGTCGTCGGCCTTGGCCTTCTTTCGTACCAGTGCCCACTCATCGAGACTCAGGTTCTCGATGTCACCCATCCGCCACTTCTTGTGCTTCCTGACCGCCTCAGCCAGCGGCTTAGAGTGCATGTACTCGATCGCGGTGACGTCGTTGGTCAGGTTGACGGGCAACTTCATCACGTCGTACAGCAGCCTCGCCATCTGCTTCGGCGAATTCAGGTCCAGCTTCGGCTCGCCCTCGAAGTATCGGGCAACGAGGTCGCTCATGAGGCCGACACTGCCCTCGTCGATGATGCTGGCCAGCAGCCGTGCCCTCTCGGCAACGTCATCGTCCGCGTCCTCGGCCCACTGCACGATCGTCTTGGAGATGCTGTCCAGCTTGCGCAGCCGCTTGTTCGGGAACTCCTCGCCGGTGAGGAGCAGGAACGCGGTGTGGATCGAGGCCGGATCCATGTCGGTGAACGTGGGGCAGATCGTGCCCTCGTAGCCGATCTTGAACAGGTAGTCGCGCAGCACGGGGGCTGCGGAATCGAAGGCCTCGTCGTCGGCCTTCTCCATCGCCCGCATCGTCTCCAGTGAGAACTCGACACCGTCGACGAAGGCCAGCGCCGTGACGTAGGCCGGGAACTGCTCGACCTCCATGAAGACGTCCCACGTCTTCTCGATCTCCATGATGCAGATGAAGTGGTTGGCCAGCGCCGCCGAGCAGATCGAGTCGTCCGCACCGTAGTTGAGGACGTGGCGGGCGGTGAGGTCGTTCATCTTGTACTGGACCTGCAGCAGGTCTGGCACACCCTCCTCTTGGCTTCGCTGCAGCACCTTGCCACGGCTGCCCCGATCCCGGAACTCGTGCTCGCTCATGGCGAGGGTGGTGACCTCTTGGTAAGTCTCTTGCTTGTAGCCGAGCACCTCCGACGACAACGACTTCAGGCCCTTCGACCTGTTCTCGTTGACGTAGGAGGACATGATCGCGGAGTCGACGACGTTACGCAGGAACCCGTGGTACTCGGGGTCATCCTTCCAGTCGGCGCCCCACTCCATGTAGCACACGGGAAGTTCGAAAGCCGCGTTGTGCACGATCGTCAGCTTCTCGCGAGGCACAAGGTTCACGAAGTCCCGGACCTGTGCGAGGGACAGGTTGGTCACGCCCTCCTCCTCGACGTGATCGTGGGTCAGGTATAACGTGTGCTGCAGATTCCAGCCGAAGTTGATCGACAGGCCGGTGAGCCCGGAGCCGAACACGTCGACCGGCGTCTTGTCCTCGCTCTTGTCGAGGCGCTCCAGCCACTCGTCGCTCTCGGGAGGCGTCGACGTTTCAATGTCGAGGGTCACATAGGGGCTGAAGGGAATGTGCTTCTTCGCGAACTCGAACGCCTTCTCGTAGTTCTCCGCCGAGACGAGGTGCACCTGCTGGGCGAAGCGGCGCAGCCGCTCGTCGGTGTCCGGCGTCTGAGGCTTCACCATGCCAGCCTTCCACTGCAGCGGCTTCTGTAGTGTGTTCACCTTGTCGACGTACAGCCGGGCAAGGTCGTAGGACAGGTAGACATTGTCCGCTTGGTCCATGACCTTCTGCAGCTTCGGGCACTCGGCCACGTCCTCGCGCAGCCGGCTCAGTTCCCGCTTGCGGATCAGTTCGCCTAGCGCCACGATGCCGTCATCACCGAAGGTCGAGAAGACTTCCAGCCACGCCTTGTGGCCGAAGCCGACAGCTCCGGGAATCTTGTCGCCACTGTCGCCCACGAGGGCAAGGTAGACGGGGATCAGTTTGTGGGTGAAGTCGCCGAACGGGTTCTGATCGATCGAGCCCATCCGGTACTGGTGAATGCCGACCTCCGGGTCGACCAGAGCCGCCATGTCCTTGTCGCTGGAGATGATCCAACGCTCGCCGTCGAGGTGCACGGCTAGGTAGGCGACGACGTCGTCGCCCTCGATGCCGCCGTCCTGCCACGCGAGCTGGGCGCCCACAGCGAGGAATTGGTCGATGACCATCTGCAGGCACTTGTTGTACTCGACGTACTGCTCGGGCAGCTTGTCGCGGCCCGCCTTGTAGCCGGGGTGCAGGCTCTGACGGAAGCCCTTCGAGTTCATCCCCTCCTTCACCATGATCAGATGGCGCGGTGGGATCTTCAGTTCAGCCAGCACGTCGACGATGTACTGCATCGCCGATTCGTAGCCGTAGCCGGCCGTGTTGACGATGATGGGGTTGCCCTTGGAGTTGAGCTTGACGTTGCCCTGCTCATCCTTGGCCGGGTAACCGAACTCGGAGTCCTCGCCGTTAAGCAGCGCGGTCCAGACGATCGATGCCATGTCGGCGATTGCGCGTTTGAGCTTCACAGTAGTTCCTTAAATGAGGGAGTGGCATTCTGCGTCACAGGTGATTGCACCGCAACCCCTCCCCACTGATGGGCAAAGGCGTTGGCAATGCCGGGGTAGGTCCTGCTTCGCAGCTTCCAGCGATCTTCGCTGGGGGGCAGTCTGTTCTGGCCACTGTCGGTCTGGTTCGACCAGCGCTCGACGATGCGACCCCTGTACTCCACCTTCCTGCCGGGGACGTACAGTGTGGGGCGCAGCAGCGGCAACCCCATGAGCCACAGGCAGGTCTTCTTGCTCGCATCGTCACCAAACTCGTACGGCTGGATGATCTGGTCGGGGCGACGGATTGCAGTGGAAATTGCGCCGACCGGGTTCTCGACAGCCCACTTCGGTACCCTGCTGGACATCAGCTTCCGGACAAAGCCCAAGGCTTCCAGAGTGAGTTGCTTTCGTCCCGGCACCTTGTGATTCCAGTGCAGTCCGCTAGAGCTCAGGTACGTGCAGCTCGGGTGGAAGATTACCAGGTCCCACTCGTGGGTTTCGATGACGCCTAGTACGTCCTCTTGGAAGTGATAGGGCGAGCCGTCGTCAGCGGGCAGCAGGTCGCACGACCAGGCGTCGTGGCCCAGCGCCCGGAATGCCTGCCGCGGGGTGCCGCTCGATTCACAACCGATCAGCACCCTCATCGCCGCCGCTCCGAGACTTCGGCGCAGTAAAGGCACAGCGTGTTCTTGATCGAGACGCGCAGCCGGCCTTCGCCGATCTCGCCTCCGCAGTCGACGCACTCGAGGATCTGGTAGGTGCCGTGCTCGTCGGGCTCTTGGGTCCGCTTCGCGTTTCTGCGGGTTTGATAGACCGCCTGCTCTCGTGCACGGTCTTCGGTGTCGGAAGCTAGGTCATTCGGGTCAGTAAACTTCTCGGCTTCCGGAAGTATCGCTTCGGGATCATGAGACATCAGACGGACTCCCTGCCAATGGTGTTGGGCGGACCCTCCGGCTTCGCCGTGGCCTGCCCTCGCACGAAGGTGTTGAGCAGGGTATACGGGTTCTGCGGGATGTTCGAATACTTCTCGCGGATCACGACCATCTGCTTCTCGACCTCGGCGTAGGTCGGGCGCATGTCGACGATCGGTGGTCGGTCATCGGTCAACATGCCAGCGGCCTCCGCGTCCAGCAGGATCGCCGCGCAGGCCATGACGTTGCCGAGGTGATGCGTGCCGTCGACCGGGTCGAGACGTTCGCCGGAGTTGTAAGCGTCAGCATGACGTTTGATGGCCCCAATGTAAGTGGAGATTCGGACGCCGGCTGCCCGCCAGTTCCACGCTTGGTACTTCGCCATCCCTGCGTACTGGGCCAAGGCCCAGTGGGCGCTCGCAATCGGCGAGCAAAGGTTCAGGGGGACCTTCGTGGAGCCGATCGCCTCTTTGGGGTTCGACGCCTTCGTCGGGTGTGTCATGCGCTGCCTCCTAGCATGCGTTGTAGATCAAGAAGTGCCTGAGCTTCCTCAGAGGGCCCTTCTGCTGGCTCCTCGGGCTCGGCGCCGAGGGACTCCACTACCACCCTCTTGGTGGAGTGGAGGTTCTGGCCGGTGATGACGGCCTTGCGCAGGGCTTGGCGGGCGGCTGCCGGAAAGGTCGGCGAGCCCCTGCCCACCTTGCCCGACCCGAAAAGATCTGCAAAGTCGGCCCGGCTCATGGCCGATGGGACCAGCAGGCTGCGGATCTGGGGGTAGGGGTTGCGGATGGCATGGTCCACAAGTCGCAGGGCTTGGTCCCACAGCACCAGGTCCGGCCGCTCGTGGGGGCCGGCCCAGTCGACGTCGAAGGCGTCGAGCAGGATGTTGAGGTGGCCGTTGCCCAAGCTCGTGGCGGCGGCGAACAGGGAGGTGATCTCGTTGGAGCGGTGCGGCAGGACGTGCAGCAGGTGGCGGTAGAGCGAGCCGCTGCGGGCGCCCATGGCCCTGTGGGTGCCGAGCAGCATGTGCATGCAGCTCAGCGCACTGAACTCCATCGGCCCGCCGTGCCGGCGCCGCCCGCCCGGCCACTCGACGGCGTTGCTCTCAAGGCTCAGCCTGCCGCTGTCGAGGGTCAGGACGACGGTGCGCGGGGCGACCTTGAGCCGGCCGATGTACCAGCTCGCGACGATCAGGTACTGGATCAGGATCGTGCGCTCGTCCTGCTCCTTGACCAGCGTGAAGGGGACGGACGGGAACACCTGCCGGGCCAGCCGCTGCAGCGCCCGGCCTGGTGAGCGCTCGTTCATCCAGATAGCCAGCGCGTCGCACCAGCCGTTGACGATCGCGTCATCGGTGTTGACGTCCCTGCGGTACAGGGCCTGCGACAAGCTGCGCAGCTTCACCCCGCCGAGCTCGCCCTCGGGTTCGAGGGCGGGCTGGGCGATGGTGACGCTGCCGGCCGGCGACCGAGGCACCCTTATCCCCACGCTGCGCGTCAGGCACTCGTCCTTGAGCGACTCCGCGCAGGCCTGCAGGGCTTCGGTGACGGTGTAGGCCACGACGGCCTCACTCGCGAACTTGGACGCCCAGCGGGCCGATCCAGATCGGCGAGCTGACCCGTTGGCTCACCTCGTTGAACTTGGCGAGCGTGGCGTCTCCAAGGTCGATCCCGGTCGGGTGCGGCTTGCCCGGCAGGTCGAGGCAGCGACGGGCCAAGATGTCGAGGTAGGTCTGAACGTCGGCCAGTTCTTTGGAAGCGTGCACGATGAACTGTTCGAGCGTGATGTCGCCGCGCTGGAACTTCTTGCGAAAGTTGGCGTACTCGCCCACTTCGCCGACCAGCGCTTGGAGCCAGTCGGATGGGGTCCAGTCACTGCCGTCGGGCTGGCTGTGAGCCAGTTCGCCGAGGGCGTTCCTGAAGGTGGGCAGGCGCAAGGTGTTGGCCTCGCGGAGCATGTCGAACGTGAGCTTGGTCATGTTGGTTCCTTCATGGAAAACGGCCCCGCAGGGCCGTTTAGGTCGTTGTCGCCGGTCAGGCAACTGCCGCTTTCGGGGCGCGAGGCTTGCGCACCTTGACGGGCTCCTTCTCCGGCACTGTGCCATAGCGGGTCAGAGCGAGGAAGGCCAGCAGGTGCTTGGACAGCAGTGCCGCCGCAGAGCCTTGGACGCCGATGGCGTCAATGTAGGCCTTGACCTGCTTGCCACACTCCATCATGGCTTCGTGGGCAACGGCTTCTTCTTCGGTGTCGAACGGGGTGTTGTCGCTAGCGACGAACTTCAAGGTGGCCATAAGGTTCCTGTTGTGAGTGGGGGGGTATCAAGACTTCCGCAAGGCCAAGGCTTCGCGCAAATCTGGATCGAGGTCAGGCTTATCGAGGAGCCACTTGACCATGCCAGCCGGCAGGTCGCGCAGCTTCGTGCCCTTGTATTTGGAAAATGGCAACTTCCAGTCAAGTGTGAGCGGCTTGCGGGCCAGAGCCAAGAGTCCGTCGAAGTCGACATCTTGCGTCTTCATGACGTAGCGCAGCAGGCTCAGGCAGGTGATGACGTCACCCATGGCGCGGTGGGCCGGGCCAGCTTCCAGCTTGAAGCTGTAGCGCAAGGTCTGCAGTTTGTGGTCGGAGACCGACTCGGTCCACAGGTTGCGCGCCAGCTTGAGCGTGCACAGGCTCCGGTATGTCTCGGGGAGGGTTGACGCCAGCATGCGCGCGTCGAACTGGATATTGTGCCCACACAAGTGCAGGCCTGGGTGCTGAAACGGGTGATCCGTCAGTGCCATGAACTCGGACAGGGTGGGCTTGTCCCACACGTCCTCGTCGACGATGCCGTGAATACCGGAGGCGCCGGGGTCGATCGGCCGCTCGGGGTCGATCAGGCTCTCGACTTCCCACAGTACGTTCAGATTGACGTCGACGGCCACGATGGCGATGTCGCAGACACCTCCCTTGAGCGAGGCGGTCTCGGTGTCGGTGATCCAGAGGGCGGGAGGCGTCGAGCCGCTGCCGGCGTGGTACTTGATCATGAGGCTTTTCAGGAGTTGGTCTGCTTGCCCCAGCACTCGGACGGAACGGAGTGCTGGAGCCTGAAGACCCGTTGTTCAAGGAGTGCCGCTGCAGCGGCTCAGGTCAGACCGGTGTACCACTACCTCAGGGTTACCGGCCCATCGCGATCAGGCCTTCGCCGAGAAGACTGCGACACCCCACTTCTTGTTGTTCTTGTTGACCTTCTCCTGCGTCATGTAGACGATGTCGGAGTCAGGGATGCCCCGGGTCTTGCGGATGCCGGACTCCAGCATGTAGCCTTGGAAGCGGCCGGCGCTGGTGGGCGACAGGCTGACTTGGTACATGCGGCGATCGGCTTCCGGCACCGGGCCGTCGTTCTCGGACCAGAGAAGGTGCGCCCAGACCTCGATGTACTGCTTGGCCGAGGCCTTCTCGTAGCCGTCGGACTTCAGCTTGGCCACGTAGTCGACGACCGGGCCTTCGCCGCCGCGCAGGTTCACGCCGTCGTAGGACGAGCGGACCAGTTTGTTGGCTTCGGCGTCCTCGTTCTCGTTGGCCGAAACCATCGTCAGAGCGTTCCAGCTCAGCACCTCGATCTGCACCTTCTTGCCGAGTTCGTGGTCGTCGGCCGAGATGCCGTCGAGGCCGACGGTGATGCGCGGGAAGACGCCGTTGTTGAGCGTCTCCAGCGCTTCGACCGGGATCAGATTCTTCTTCGCAGCGAGAACAGTGCCGCCGCCGAGGCTGGCGATGGCGTTCTGGCCGGCAGTGCGAGCGATCAGGGCGTTCGCGGCCCTCTGAGCGTCGGGAGACGCTTGGATTGGCGTCACAGGGGTAACGTCGATGCCTTGAGTGGACTGCTCGACGACGACGGTGTCGCCGCCTTCGGGTTCGAACTGACCGGCCGGGGTGGTGGAAGCAGTGGAAGCAGTGGAAGTGTTGGTGTTACGGAGTGCCATAGTGTTTCCTGAGTTACGACAGTGTCATTGATAAACGTGAGCCCCATTGCAGAACGAAGATCACGTGGGGCGAAATCGTGATCCTAATCTCAGAAAATGTCAATCACATTCTGAACGATTGCACACCTTCACGCGAGAGCTTCCGAAGATCGAAACGCACGATGGTTTCAGACGTGTCGTCCTCACGGAGTTGGCTGCTCGCGCAGACCTTGTCGACTACCGGCGAGAACGTCAACATGGCGTGGTTGAAGGAATCCAGGTTGTCAAACAGGGGGGTGTCCGAAATCGATGAGCAGTAGCGCCGATAGCAGTCGTAGGCCCGCTCGAGCTTGACTTCGACCCAACCCTCGCCAACGATGTAGTCCTTGCCGTACTTAACCTCGTACGGCTCGTCCCGCGCCCGGCTTAGCAATGCGATGCGGCTGATCACCTTGCTGATCTCGCTCATGCTGTGGATCTGCACCACCTTGTCGTCGTCGATGGTGTTCTGGCCGCGAGACTGGAGGAGAGCGTCAATGTCGGCGTCGAACTCGTTGCCGAACTTCTTGGCCAAGATGTAACGCAACGTCTTCAGGGCATGCAGGATTACCGCACGGTTGAAGATGATCCGAGGTGCAGCCCGCTTACGCACCTCGTCATTGAAGGCCGGCATACCTTCCTCGATCTTGTCTCGGATCGCCTCGACTTCGGATTGCATGGCCTTCAGGTCAATCGCGAAGCCCATCTCGACGATGGCCCGACCCAACGCGGAAAGCGCCTCCGGTTCCTTCTGTAGTCGCAAGAAAGCAGCCTCACGTTCGGCCGTATGGAAGTTCTTCGAAACCCCCACGTTGACCGATCGCTCGATAATGGCGGTCTCCATCTCAATGGCCTCACCCATGAACGCGATGGGAGCAGTGCACTTCGACTTGAGCAGGCCCATGCTGCTTTCCGCACCCTTGTTCACCGTACCCCTCATGGCGATGTCGCCCATGACGTAGGCCTGCTTGAGCACGTCCTTCAGCTTCTCGTACTTGCCGCTAGGTTGCTTTTTCAGTTCCCGAGGCTTGTACTCGTCAATGACGAAGGGCACGCTGGTCGAGGACGATGCGTGGGCGTCCAGGGCGTAGGCTGTGCAGGCCGTTGCCGACTTGATGGAGACTCGTTCTGAGCTGTACCAGTGCAGGTGGGAGAGCAGCTTGACCGTCTGCGTCTTTCCGGAACCTGACGCACCGTAGACCTGCAGCAGCGGAAACTGGCCGAAGCCTCGGTGATAGACCGATCGGTAATGCGCCGCGACGAACCAGCCAATGAGGTCGGCTAGCACCTCTGGCTTATTCATTGCAAACAGATCGTGCAGCCTGGGGATGTGCGACTCGTCGAGATCTGGCGCCCAGTGGATGTCCACGTCATAGGCGCTGGTGACCTGAGTCGGCTTGTAGCGAAGTTGGAAGTAGTTCTCGTCGCCCTCCTTGAGAGAGCACTTGAAGGTGTCCTTCGACAGGAACACTTTGACGGGGGTCGGCTTCGTCAGTAACGGGTTGTCGAGAATGAAGAAGCCCTCACGAGGGTAGACGAAGACCTTGCCGTTCTTTGCTGCCTTCTCGGTCATGATGTCCAGCAGAGCCATCGTCTCAGGCTCCCCCCCTTGGAAACTCAGTTGATGGGACACGAAGAAGGTCCTCAGCTTTGCGGCGGATGTGAAGATGTCGCTCGTTGCCAGTTGGCGGCTGACCTTCTTGCCACCCACCACCAAGTCGAACTCGTAGCCTTTGAACTCCATCTTTTCGACGGCGTAGAAGCTCTCGACATTGCGCAGGGTGGCCCGGCAGATCGACTCGGTGTTGTCTCCGTTCTTCTTCCACATACCTTGGGCGTTCATGAAGAAGCCCTTGCGGACACCCTTGTGGGCGTCCTCCTGCTCGATCTCGACCTCGGTACCGTCGTCTTCGACAACCTTCTTGGTCGCGGCCGGCGCTTGGTCTCCCCGGTCCTCGGTGTCCATGACGCCAAGGTCGGCGACGGAGGTGCCGGGGGCGAGCAGGCGGGCCACCGGACCCACGTCGAAGTCGTACAGGGAGTCGTTCTCCATGTACTCGTACATCCGGGTCAACTCATCGCGGCGCTTCTGCACCGTGTTGTAGCGCCGGCTGTCGCTGACGTGCTTCTCGCAGACACCCTTGCAGCGGTCGAGGAACTCCGGGAGTGACATGCCCACGGAGGTGGCGTAGATCGCGAGCTGCATCGCGATGTTCTGGAACCCGGCACCCGGCGCCAGGCCGTCGCCGTTCATGATTCGCTCGAGGGTGGGCGGATGCTTCTTCGCCTTCTTCCACGGGTCAAGGATCTCGTTCGCCTTGTCGAGGCGCTTCTTCTTGCCACGCATCTGCGTGGTGGTCTTGTCCTTCGCCCGGTCGAACAGCATCGCGAACTTGGCGTTCAAGGATGCCGGGGTCGGGACCATCAGTTCGCGAGGCTCCTTGATGATCGCGCGATACAGGTCCCCGGTCATGCCGAAGACCTCGTCGAGGGTCAGCGGAACCTTGTAGCAGCCGTTCTCACGGACCACGTTCGGGGTGCGCCACATGCGCCCCCGCTTGCCGGTGTAGACCTTCAGGTCGAGGGTGTCGACCATCAGGGACTCGGACATGCCTCGGTAGATGTACGGCAGCCAAGGGGTGCCGGTGGCGGGAGGCCGCGCGATGAAGCAGGCCTGCGGGATCTCGACGTGGAAGCCCTTCGAGCCGGTGGCGAAGAAGGAAGCCTGCGTGACGTCGAACCCCAGTTCGTCGTCCATCTTCCCGAGGAAGACCTTCAGTTGGGTCGCGGCATTCTCGACGTCGTCCTCGTCGTCGAAGTCCACGTAGTAGGCGCCCCGGTAGCGCACCTTGGACCAGTCCCCGTCGTCAGGAATGGCCGAAAGATCGAGCGCTGTTGAGAAGGCCGGACGCAGGGTCGCGACGATCGACTCGCGGTTCTCCGCAGTCGCGATGTCCCAGCGGGACTCCTTACTGTCCCGTTGGTACAGGAAGTAGAAGGGCGAGCTCATGCTGCGCCCTCACTTCGAAGCGGTCTCGAACTCCTTGGCGTATTCCACGCCGGTCTCGCAGTGCTGCACCCCGCGCTCGCGGGGGTGCAGGCGGGACATCGTGCGGACGCAGATCGGGAACGCCAGGCTGCCGGCCAGCGGCTTGCTGCGCACCGTCGACCACCGGAGCCTCATGTGCAAGGGAAGGTGCACGAACACCTCGTGGTCGAAAAGCGGGATGGGCTCGTAGCCCACGGTCAGAATGGCGCCGGCGCGATTGCGCAACTCAGTGCTGGCCCCGGTGCGCTCGTTGCACACGAAGTCCTCGACCGTGACGATGTCGAGCACCTTGGGGGAGCGATCCTCGATCTCATACACGTAGAAGGTGCGACCCCGGAAAGCGTCCTCGACGCGGACATGTTTGGTGCGGCGATACAGGTATAGATCGTCCGGGTCGAGGTTCTGGACCAGCAGATTGAAGTGTTCCTCGCACGGGATAAAAGACTCTTTGAACGTCATGATTCTTTTGCAGGTTAAGGGGGCAGGGGGTGGATTCTACAGCGATGCTTCGCACCTTTGGAAGGCGTCACTCCCGAGCCTTCCAGTAGCGGGCGCCCTTGCCGCACAGTCCCTTCGTACGCATCTCGATGCACGAGAAGGTGCTGGTAGGCTGGCGGTCCTTGCGTTGGCGAACCAGCAGTTCCTTGATCTTGTTGCAGTACATGGCCGGATCCCTGTGCACCAAGTGGGCACAGGTCAGACACTTTTCCCTGTCCTTATCCCACGTGTACTCCGGCAACTTGAATTTGCTCTCAACGACGTAGGTCCTCCTCCAACTACCCTTGTTCTCCATAGATGAGTCTCCTCAGTTCTGTCTTATTGGGGATGATGCGGCAGGCCACATCATCGTTATTCAGGAGATCCTTGAAGGCCCGGACCTGCAAGGTCTTTCTAGCCGTCATGATGTCGATCATGACCCTGTACTTCTGGCCGCTCCTCTTGAGGCGGGCGATGGACTGTCGGAACACATAGGCCTGCCGGCAGGGCTCGACCATCACCCCGTGGTTGCACACCCACTGCAACCCGTCGAGGCCTAGCCCTCCCGAGGCGTACTGCAGAACGAACACCCTGCAGTTCGGGTCCTCGATGAACCTCTGCTTGTTCTTCTCCTTGTTGCGATCCGTCACTGCCCCGTTGTAGCCGACGGCCCCGAGCTTGGCGTAGCGCTCCACGATACGCTGCACGGTCATCTGGTAGTGAGCATACACCACCAACTTGCCTGTGCACAACCCTTCCAGCTTGAGGTCGAGGTAGTCGAAGATGGACGCTTCGTCGGCCGCGTTGCCGGAGAAGTGCCCTTGGTTGACAACGATCTGACCGAGAGCGTGGGTCAGCCGCTGCACCGTGGTGGCATCGACCTTGCCTCCGTCAGGTAGAAGCAGGAGTTGCTCGTCGGCCAACTTCTTGTACAGTCGGTGGTGGTCGGGCTCCAAGTCGTACTCGACCTGCGAAAGCAAGGGCTCTTGATCCGCCTTGTACATGTCGCTGAACAGGATGCGCTCGGAGTTGACCTTCATCTTCTCCGCGAGGTCATCCAGACCCTTCCAAGACAGGACCTTCTTGTACAGGTCGACCTCGTCGACATGCGTGTTCCGGAAGTGCTTCAGGTTGCGGTACGAGCCCGGCGCCGAAAACTTCAACAAGGCGTAGGCGTTGCTCGGGGGGTCGGCCGGCGTGCCGGTCAACATGATCTGTGGAAGCCCAACCGAGAAGTCGAACACCTTCTCGTGGTTGCCGGTGTTGATGTTGGCGATCGTGGTCGCCTCGTCGACAACCAAGGTGAAGCCCCTGCCTGCGTAGGACTCGACGAACTTGGGGTAGTCCCGCTTGAAGATCTGGATGCCGACCAGCACGAAGGTCGCGTGCAGGCTGAGTTGGGCGCGCTGTACCGGGGTGCCACGGTACTCGGTGACGGTGATCGGGGCCGCGCCAAGCTGGGGACGCAGGGACCGCAGCCACCGAGCCCACTGGGTGATCAGCACCGGAGGCATGATCACGACCACCGGATAGCCCTTGGTCAGCAAGTGGAACAGCCCCAGCCAAGTTGCCACAAAGGTCTTCCCTGTCCCCATGTCCAACCACAGGCCGGCGTTCGGGTTGAGCGCTCGCCTGTTGATTGCTTCGACCTGCAGTGGGTGCGGATCGAAGCTGTTCGGTCCAACCCTCTCGGGGGGGAGGTAACTCTGGCAGACGAACTCGAAGGGCGTAGGCCCTTCGGTTCGCCCCTCTGTCGGGTCCGGGATCATGCTGCCTTTCGGAAGTTGACTTGGATCACGTTGCCCACGATCCGCATGGGCGGGTTCTCAGCCGTCATGCGGGCGCCAGCGGCCTCGGCACGGGCGAGGACGGTGGCAACCCATCTGTCGCCGCCCAGCACCTCGTAGCACTCGAAGATCGAGTGGTCGGGCTGGCGAGCGAACCACTCACTGAAGGCGTAGGGGTGCATCTGCAACTTGAGGTGCAGGCAATCGTCCTCCAACACGTCGCCGATGACGGCAGCCCCTGCTCCCCTGATGGGCCGGTAGTGGCGCCACCAGTCGGCGCCGGTGTCGAGCACGTTGTCGATGATGGGCACCCCGAGCCAATAGAGGTTCCATGCGGACTCCCCCCGGGGGTTACGCATGACCTCCTCGATGTCGCTCGGGACGGTCTTGATGAGGTAGTCCGCGATGGGTCTCGGTGAGTAGCGTTGTGGCATGTAAGTCCTTTGTCCAGTTTCTATTTTCGCCCTCGTTTGGGGCTCCTATGCACCGTTTGGTCGAGTGCCCCCTCGGTTTGGGTCGGGATAACCTGACTGGGTGTCGTATAACTCGTGTTAGCCGGCTCGTAGTCCGGCTCAGGGTATGCGTAGCGCAACAGAAATGACACCTCGCCCTCTTGCGTCATCAAGCCGCGCCGTTCGCGCTCTTGCTCGACGCCGGCCGCTCGGATCAGGTCTTCCTTGCCAGGACGCAGCCAGTAGACTTGCTGCTTACTTGGTTCATCGACGTACTCGCGTGCCGTGCCTCGCATACGCGACAGCAACACCCCGTAGTTCACAAGGCGACGAACAACCTTGCGCAGCTTGTTGATGTACGCGGTCGTGTAGGCAACATTCAACCGCTCTGCCAAACCGCGCAGGAATTCTTCGTCTTCGTCGTAGAACCCGAGTAGTCCAAAGACAATCTGCTTTGTCTCCACAAACTCCAGGACCACCGCCACGGCGATCTCGCGATCAGAAACGGCGCGCACTGCGCGCCTCGCTTGATCTGTTGTCATCTGCGCGGATCCATACCGTGAAAGCGATACCACTCGATGTTGTTCACCTTGAGTGCGTACTCGTAGTACACGTTGGCGCGATCCTCGTAGGTCATCTGGTTCCAGGGCTTCATCACCTTGCTCCGGTGCGTTGTCGATGCTCAGTAGATGTCGGACACGAAGTCAGCGGCCCGCTGCCACGAATCCCGCGGGGCGCCAACCGCATAGCCTTTGCGCGTGTACTGCTTGTCGTCCACCGTGATGCGCGTTGCTGTGCAGCGGCTGGCTTGCCAGCGCTGCAGCACGCTACCGCCTCGCCGGTAAAGCGCCACCATGTCTCCTTTTCGCAGCGCTTCAGGGTCGGCTTGCGCGCTTCGGCACCAGCGCCTAACCCCTCGCTCGAAACGACAGCCCCCGGCTGGTCATGTTGTTCCATCTTCATACTCCTGTGCAGCCGTGGGCTGCGTCTCAGCTTCGACGTTCGGCCTCAAGTTCCAACCTTGTCGGTTGTCCCCTTCCATGTGAACTCACCATCGGCGCCCACAGGGAAATGCGACCGGCAGACGGCGCAGAACGTGCCGCTGTAGAAGGCGGGCTCGCGGGCGTAGGTTTCGGCCAGCGCCAGGCCCATCGTCGTCACGCCGCCGCACTTGTCGTGCACGTAGGACTGTCGCACCGGGCGCACGAAGCCCTTGGCGCGTTCTTCGGCGCTCAGAACCACGTAGCCTTTCTGCTGGCCCGTGGCGAGGTCAATCTCGCGGTGGTCAGGCGTGACCGGTGAGCCGTCCGTCAGTGTGGTGTTCATTGCTTCTCCGTCAGCTCGAAATTGAAGGCATCGCCTTCGATGTTGAACGCGCAGACGAAACGCCCCGTCTCGTCCACTTCCTTGACCGGGATCGAAACCTTGTTCCCAAGCCTCCGCAGGAATGCGATCAGTAGTTGATCCTTGAAGTCGTCGATCACGTCCGCATGCAAGCCAGCGCCGGCTGCGCGTGCTGCATCTATTCCTTTGCCCATTTCCTTCCTTTCGCTTCGGCACCAGGCCGAACAGGTTGTTCGAGCGGACTGCCTGCCGGCAGCCCGCGGTTCACTTCGTATCGTCGGCGCGGGCAGGCAGCCGCTCAACGCCGACGTTAGGCCGCACGAAACAGCCACCGCAGTTCGCGCTCAGTGCGATCCTGCATTGCCTGCACCGTGGCCCACTTTCCGCGCGGAAACCAGTTCTCGCGGTCTTCTGCGCGCTTCGCCGCCTCGATCACCAGCAGCGCCAGTTGCACATCAACATGCTCAAGGCTGTAGCCGTGCTCGCCAATCGCGGCGGTCAGCATGTCTGCCAGGCCATCTCGTACCCGTGAACTATCGGTCAGCGCCACGCTGTCCAACCCGCGCGGCCTAACTGTGCGGTCGAGCGGACTGCCCGCCGGCCTCGTCATTACTCGTTGCGTTCAGCGAGGCAGCCGCTGAGCTTTGCGTTCGGCCTCACGCGCGCGCCAGCAGCGTGTCATGCGCCGGCCAGAGCAACTCGTCAGGGTCTCCGCCTGCATACCGCACCACCTGCCGCCATGTGTCGTCCAGCGCGCGCCGGTTCTTGTTCACCAGCGGGCGGTCTTGCACTTCTTCGCGCCACCGGCCGCAGGCCCACGCCAGCATATCGTTCCCGGTCGCCTCACCGTGAACCGTCGCCAAGCACAGCACCTGATCTGCCGGGTCCGGGTGCTTCAGCAGGTCGGCCAAGTACGCCTTGTTGATCTCGTTTGCCTGCCGCAGCGCCGAGAGTTCGTCACCGTGCGTGTGCACATCGTCAGGCCCTGCTACTCGCACTTCGTACATCGTCTTTCCTTTCGCTCCGGCACTAGGCCGAACAGGTTGTTCGATCGGACTGCCTGCCGGCAGCCAGCGGTTCACTTCGTATCGTCGGCGCGGGCAGGCAGCCGCTCAACGCCGACGTTGGGCGTCATGCTTCGTACCAAGGCCCGCATCGCCGCCCAAGTCTCGGCAAGCTCAATCAGCAGTGCGGTCTTCATCGGTTTCCTCTCCGGCCCGCAGGCCTAACTTGTCGCTCCAAAGGACCAGCCCCGGCGAGCGTGTCGTTCAACTCGTCGCGCTGGTCGGCAGCTTTGCCGCAGTTCTTGCATTGCATTCTTTGCTCCCCATCAGTTTCGCAAGAGGCCTAACCCCTCGCTCAAGTCGACAGCCTACGGCTGCGGCTTACCTCAAATGTTGTGCCCCAGCCTCACGCCACCGCCAGGGCATGCCCACGCGGCACCTTGAAGCCGGCCGCCTTGGCATGCCCGCCGCCGCCGTACTGCTTCGCCACTTCGGACACGTCTGCGCCGTCGTCCGTGGCGCGCAGACCGAACACGCGGCCATCGGCCGTGTCCCAGTAGCAGGCCGCGAAGGGCTCGCCCTGCGCCATCAGGTGCGCGGCATCGCTGACCAGCGTGTGCGGCAGGCTCGCCACCGGCACGTCGTGGCCGCCTATCACCATGCGCCGCTTGCACACGCCAACCAGCTCGGCCACGTCCTTGAGGTGCTTGCGCTCGATGGCGGCGCCGGCCGCGGTCATCTTCAGCAGTTCCACCTGGTCGGCGCTCATCAGCTTGTCCCACAGGTCGAAGCTGTACTCGTGCGAGAAAACGAACGCCTGAATCTCTCGCGTGCCTGGCAGCTTGAAGCGCCAAAGATCGCGGTCTTCCACATGACCCAGCAGTAGCGGCCTGTCCTCGCCGGGGAACAGGTAGTCCCACGCCAGCGTGGCGCCGCTGCGGTTCAGGTCGGTGAAGTGCGCCAGTTGCTTCGGCTCGCCGGTCCACGAGTCCTGCATGAACAGCGGCTGCAGGTCTTCGATGGCGGTCTTGTGGTGGTCGATCAGGCACACGCTGTTTGCTTGCGCCAGCATGCGCTCCACCACCGCACGCTTGTAGCTGAAGTCGACCAAGTACACGTCGCGCCCAGTCACATTGGGAGGGTCCTGCTGGTACACGCCGGCCACGTAGTCGGCGCCGTCGTGATACTTGCGCCAGAAACACCACGCGGCGCTGAAGCCATCTGCGCAGTTGCCGTGGTAGATCACAATTGGTCGGTTCATTCGTCTTTCCTTTCGCTTCGGAAACAGGCGCACAACTCCTAGCTCGACCGGACTTGCGCCGGCATCTGTCGTGCTCATTCGCTACCTCTCTCCGGCGCAAGCCGGTCAGCTCGAACGTTATGGCGCACGCTTCGCCAGCCGCTCACGCCTGCGCGCCAGCTTTGCCGCGTGTTCTCGCATCTCGTGCACATCGTCAGGATGCACCCACACGTTCTTCAGCGACACCAAGCCGGCGGCAGTGCGCCGTGCCTTTAGGTCGGCCTGGCGCTCGGCGTTGGTCGCCCACCTTTGTTTGTGGAAGCGCTCAAAACGGCCTCCAGTCGTCATCTTCATCTTCCATGCTCATCTGCACCGGAATCCATGCGTATCCGCCGTGGCTAGTGGATGTCTTTGCAACCTCAGACATCAGTGCAGCGCGCACGTTGCGGGCAAAGACGTGCCCGTCACCGTCTGGTGCAGGGCATGGCGTTTTCGTGCTGGCGCTTTCGGCGCACCCGCACCATGTGCAAGTGCGTTCTTTCATTCCGCCACCGGCATCTGTGCGTACATGCCAACCCGTTGCGCGTTCCACCGCTGGTGCTCTTCCCAGTTGGAACATGCCGCCACAAACGTCACGCCGTGGTCAGTCTTGGCTGCTGCGGCCATCGCTTCTGCGGGGCTGCTGAAGAACGGGGTAACGCGGGCGCTGGCGTGGTGGTTGCCGACGTGTGCTGCGAACTTGGTCATTGCGTTCTCCGGTGCGTTGTTGATGTAGGTACTGTAGCGTAGCAACAATCAGCGTCAACAACTATTAAGGACCTCCCTCGGCAGGCGGCGTAGTGTTCGCGGTCATCCACCAAGACGCCTAACCCCTCGCTCAAGCGGAGTCCAAACGGCTGGCTACTTTGCTCCATTTTCCATCTCCTGCGCGGCCGTTTGGCCCCGCTTAGTTCAAACGTTAGGCGTCTTCAGGTTCGCCCGCAGTGTTGTCAGCGCGGCCACTATCCCGCTGTCCTGGCCGCGTGCGTAGCTGCCGGGCGTGCCTGCCGGCTTCAGCGGGTCCACCATCTGCCACGTCATGCGCATGGCTTCCTCCCAGCGCCTCGTCTCGGCTGCCAGGGCTGCGCGCAGCTCGTCGGCTTCCTGCACGGCCTTCAGAGCGTTCGTCTCGGCTTCGTTCTTCGCGGCCAGCGCGCGTGCAACAGCATCGCCGCCATAGAGCAAATCGCCCGGCTTTGGCCGCTTGCCGGCCAGCCAGTTCACGCCGTGGCCGTCAGGGCCTTCCGGCTCAAGCGCCACCACTTGTGCTGCCGCGCGCAGTGGCGCAACCGCCGCACCAGCGCTGCAGTCCGGGTCGCCCGCTGCGCCTTCGTGTTTTGCCATGTTCATGCACCATTCCTTTGTCAGTTCGACTTTCATGCGTACTCCACGCGCGAGCCGCAGGCCGGGCACGGTGCGCTTCTTGGTTTCAGGCGCCGGCCGCGCCATTGGCAAATCTCGCAGCGCACGGGCTGCGGCCCGCGCAGTCCTGCGCGCTTCGGACGCAGCCGCCCAACCCCTCGCTCAACCTGACCCAAAGGGGCAGGCTGCACCGTCTCGCTCCTCTCAGTCATTTGCTGCCCCTTTGGTCAGGTTAGCTCGAACGTTAGGCCTCTTCCCCGCGCTGTTTTGGCGTGAGTTGCGGCTTAAGCCAGCGGAACAGGCATACCGTTCCGCAGAAATGGGCCGCTTGCTCGATCGGCGGGTAGATCAGCATGTCGGTGCAGCTCATGCCGTGGATAGGCAAGCGCTCGTTGTCAAGCAGTAGGCGGTAGTCAACGCTATTGCCTGTGCTAGTCAGGTCTGTGCCGCAGTTGTCGCAAGTAACGTTGCGGTGCTCCATCGTCATCCTCTCCGGCCCGCAGGCCTAACCTGTCGCTCCAAGGGACCAGCCCCGGCAGCGCGTTGTTCAACTCGTCACGTCGAGCGGGGCTGGCCCCTGAGCTTCGACGTTAGGCCCCAGCCTCATGCTGGGGTTTTCAGGGCGGCGCGCTGCGGGTGCAGTTCGCAGCTTCCAGAAGGCGACTGGCTGGGCGTGAAACCAACGTCGCGGCCAAAGTGCGGCACCATGTTTTTCGGGTGATGGCACCAGCCCCAGCCGGGATACTGAGCGTCTTGCTTCATGCTGGGGCAAGTGCCGCACATCGGCCAATGGGCCGGCGCACCGTTGCTGATGCGGTTGGATTTCAGGTGTTCGCTCACGCCGCCCTCGCTTTCAGCATGGCATCGGCCATCTTGTAGGAAAGGCCGGCGCAGTAACTCAGGTAGTCCTGGCCTTCGTGGGCATCCTGTTGGCACAGGCGCAGCAAGGCCGGGGCGTTCTTGGCCGCAAAGTAGTCACGCAAGCTCATGCCGTGGCAGTCGCTGGTCATGGGCTCCTTCTGCGGGAAAGCCGGGTCGCCATCTCCAAGAATTGGGTCCATTGTTCGCATCCTTTTGTGTGTTTCTCAACCAGAGCCTAACCCGTCACTCGAGCAGACCCGTTCCGGGCAGGTGAGCTTTACGTCAGGCCTCAAACAAGCGCCTCTAGCTTGACCTTGGTGCCAAACCTGTCATTCGTCATCGGCCCTCAGCCGGTTGAACGCCTCCTGCGCATGTGGCAGACAGAAGTACATCGGCTTGAGCGGCTCGATTGCCTTGTTCCAAGCGACGGCCTGTGCCTTGCACACGACCTCGTCATCAGTGATGTAGAGTTGCTTGTGCACCGGGTACGCATTGAGGGGCCCGGAGAGAACCACGAAGATGTGGACGATGGCGGGGGTTGTCGTCAATGACAGCATGGTTGGTTTCCTTTGGTATTCAGTTACGCGGGCTTTGGCCTCGTATCGTGAAGCCTTCTTCGCTAATGCCGGGATCAAACCCCGACGCCAGGCCGAGCGCAGGGGTATGCCACCTTCAGCATCGTGCCTATCAGCACATCCGCCGTGTGCGAGCGCAGCGGGCCGATTTCATCCAGCATCCCTTTTGTCATTGACACAAGGTCGTCAGCCGTCACCGTCATCGGTGCGCAGTGGACCCCCCCGCGAGTCGCGTCGAACACGCCGATGATGTAGCCTTTCGCCTCCCGCAGGACATGCTGATCGTCGCTTGCGAGAACTGCGCGCAGAAGTTCTCCGCTGACGAACTCCGCGTGGGCCGCCGGCGCGAGAAGCATCGTGCATAGAAGCACGGTCTTGAGTTTCATTTTGTACCTTTCAATGGGAGAGGAGGGTCGGACAGGCCACGAGCAGTCAGATCATGGGGCGTGAGGGTCAGCATGGTTTCGACTCCTTCGGGTAAACCTTCGAGATCACAGCAGCGAGGGTTCGGCGGTAGCCGGCCCGCAGCAGGGCTCGGTGGGCAGGGCGGGGCGTTTTGTGGCGGGACAGGATGCCCAGTTCCTGAGGGCTCCAGGGTTCGCCAGCCCTATGTGGCGTTGGCGTCGAGGGACTCATAGCGCAACTGCAGGGCTGCCATCAGGTCGGCGGCTGTGGCGTCGGGCATCTTGTCCATGATGCGCTCGAGGACGACGTTGTCCTCCTCGCCGTCCCAGACCTTCACGTAGGTGCCCTGCTTGTAGCCGTTGGCCTGCCGGAACAGGTTCAGGGTGTTCTTGCCGACGTACAGCCGCTCCAGCTCCTCCCACGTCAGGCCGACCTCCTGCATCAGGATGTTGAAGGCAAAGACGTACACATGGTCGAAGGCCACGAGGCCCACGAAGGCGTCGATCTTCTCATTGAGGTTGTGCAGCCCTGAAAAGGTCGGAGAGTGACCCGGCAGAGCCCTCGTGTTCTCGTCCCCGCTCGCAGAGATATTCGTCAGGGCGACCGCCACGTCGATGGTCTGCGCGTAAGACAGGTCGCCCGCATTCGGCGAATGCGCCGCCTGTTCGAGGAAGTACGACAGGACGAAGTGCCAGATGTCGACGAGCTCGATCTTGGCCTGCACCACGTCCGGCACTTGTTTCTTCCACCACTTCCAGCCGAGGTGGCCCTGCAGTTCGACGGCCTCGTGCATCATGGCCCGGTGGAAGTCCCAGCCGGCGTCGAGCCAGTAGGGGTCGATGGCCAAGTTCATCTTGTCCTGCAGGACGAACATCGCGGCGAGCTTCTTGTCGCTGATCATGCCGACTCTCCATGTGGGAGGGTTCTGCTCAGTTGGTGAGCCCCGCCGAGACCCGGCTCGGCCGTCAGCCGGGCGATGCGTTGGCCGAGGATCCGGGCACGGTTGCGGGCATCGTCGGCCTGCGCTGCGAAGCCCTCGGCCAGTGCGGCGTACTCCAGTTGCTTGATTTGCGCCTCGGCGAGCTGGAGCAAGCGCACGGATTCGGCCGTCGGGGTCTTCGATTTGAAGAAGTTCATCGTTTGAATTCCTTGAGAAGTAAGGCAGCGTTGCTGCCCAAGTTGCGATTCTGACAGTGTCAGTTGGTGCGGTAAAGATAGTAGGCCCCGCCTTCGAGGCCGACCCAGCGGCCGAGGGCGTGGCCGCGCCCATCGATCCGACAGTCGGCCTTGAACTTCTCGCGGTCGAAGTAGCGCTTGGTCGTGTCGTTCAGGCCGAGGCACTCGTCGATCGTGTTTTCGAGGTCCTCGTCCCACAGCTTGTCGGCCTCGGCATCGGTGACGACCATCCACGAGCTCTGCTGCGTGTCGTACCAAGTGCGCAGGTCTGGCACCTCCTTGCCGTCCCACGCCTCGGCGTAGCCGTGCTCCCCACGGATGACGAAGTAGAGGGCTTTGGCGAGGTCGCAGGCATGGTTGGCATCCCTCGCGGACCCATCGCGAATGTGCTCGACCGCCCGGTCGTAGCCGACCTCGACCAAGTCCTGCCTGGTGGCGTACTTCAGCCGTTCGTCGAAGGCTTCACGCAGCTCGGCGACGCGCTGCCCCACCTCGTCGGGCGACGTCCCGATCACCTTCCGGTAGCGCCCCACGTCGAACTCGAAGCGGTGGCTGTGGTCGATCTTCGTCGTCCAGTCTTCGAGGTAGACCCGCAGCGCGAGGATGCGCCATGCGAGGTCCTCCTCGTCATCCAGTTCGACGATGCCCTCGGGCTCGACCCAGTCGGAGCCGTCCTCGTTGTTCGGGATCTCGCCATAGTCGAGCGAATAGCCCTCCGGGACGGCGACGTAGGTGCTCCACGGGTGGCAGTAGACGGGGAACAGGTGATAGTCCATTCAGGCCTCCAGTTGGTCGAGGTAGATGTCGCCGGCCTGCAGGGATTCGGCGACGGCGGAACGGAGCACTTCGAGGCTCTCGTAGTCGTAGGTCTGGATGTAGGCGAACTGCTCCAGCAGGTACACGCACTGCTCGCGGTCGAGGTCTCGCACCGCTTCTTCGGCGATCTCCTCGTCGATCGCGTCGATCTCGAAGGTGCAGTAACCGATGGTGTTGCCATTCCGATCGGAGATGCGCTCCCGGGAGCCGTTGCCCGCCAAGAAGCTCCGGCTTTGCTCCTCGATGAGGTCAGCCAAGTGGCGCAGGGCGTAGGCGACGGCGGACGGGAAGTTGTTGCCGGCGAAGTCGTCGTTGTCGGTTGTGAATTCGATCTTGACTGTCATGGTTCACTCCTTGCGGTTGTGTCAGAGTTGCTGAAGGTGCTCGAAGTCCACGTTCTCGCGGATCAGGGAGATCTTGTGAAGGCGCTGGGTCGGCCAGGTCTGTTCGATCGCCCTGTCCGCCGCGAAATCGCGGGTCTCGGCAGTGACGATGAAGCGTCTGTACTCGTTGTGATCCCAGTTGTAGGTGACGACGTAGTAGAGGTTCACAGTTCGTCCTTGTAGAGGAAGTCGACCTTGAGGATCTTGGCCAAGCGCTCCGCTTCCGCCGAGACGGCGTCTGGGCCGTCGGCGGAACCGATCTGGATGCGGATGAAGCAGCCGTTGCGGAAGAAGGTGCAGAGGTACTCGGTCATTTCGCTTCGACGTTGGTTGCGGGGACGAGGACGACGGCGTGCGCCGCAGTCAGCTCGGCGTGGATGACAGTGACCAGCTTGTCGAACATGCGCTCACGCTGACGTTGCTCCATCCGATCCAAGGTGGTGGCCAAAGAGTCGGAGGAGTCGTAGAGGACGTTGTAGATCTGGTCGGCGATGCGCTCGGGGAGTTTCACGGTCAGGCCTCGATGAGTTTGCAGAAGGGGAAGGCCTCGATGGTGGCTTCGATGGTCTCGGCCACGCGGCGGACGTCCTCGGGGTTGGTGCCTTCGAGGATGATGTAGGCGTTCCAGCAGGCGCCACCGCCGCAGTCCCGAACGCAGACGTCGGTGCCGCCCACAGTCCTGCCAATCGCCCAGTCGATCGCCTTGCTCGCGTCGTCGATGTAGACCTGCGCAGGTGCCGGCTCGCCGGCCTCCTCGGCAATGCTGAGCCTCATCAGCCAGTCGTCCTCGGCAGCCTGCGAGTCGAAGTCCCAGTCGATGCGGCAGCGGTAGAAGAACTCGATGGTGGCCATCAGTAGTCTTGGTAGGCGAGGTGGAGTTCCTGCAGCTTGACTTCGCCGACGGCGGCACGCAGGCGCAGGCCCATCTCGACGCAGGTACGGTAGATCTGCTCCGCTTTGCGGCTGTCCTTGTCGTAGCCGCACTCGTCGGCCCAGTCCTCGAAGCAGGCGTTGTCGATCGCCCGGCCGTCCATGAGCAGGCACCAGACGACATCGCGCAACTTGATCTCCAGCAGGTCACCCTTGGCAAAGGGGGCGCCCTTGTTGTAGGCGTAGCCGTCACGCAGCATGAGCTCGAACCGGTCGAGATCGCGATTGAACCACCGGGCCGGAGGTGTGTAGACCTCGCGGAAGCAGCCGATGCCGCACGAGTACGGGGTCTCCAGAATCTCACGCCCCTTGTAGTGCAGTCGCACCCGCCACTTGAACTGGACCCTGTTCGGGTCCTCGATGTAGGGGTGCTTCTCTCCCTCCCTCAGAGGGATTCTCTGCGGGATGTAGGTGGCGGCCATCGAGAAGTCCTTGATGGCTTCGTCGATCTCCAGGTATTCCTTGGTCATGTTGGTTCCTTGTGTTGAGAAATGTCATTCTGAGGAGAACTGCCCGAACTGGTTTCGGTTGCGCTTCACAGTTGAACGGAGGTCCTGCTTGCAAAAAAGGCGCTCGCCTCTGAGCCCTTGGGAGTACCTGCTCCGAACCAGCGACTGAGGGATGCCCTCGATTTCGCACCACTCAGCTAAGCACTTGGTCACTCCTCCTCGGGTGATGAAGTTGTTCTGAGAAGTGTTACGGTTTTGCTGCATCGCCGTCTCCCACCGGCAATTGGCGGGGGAGTAGCCCTTATTCCCATCCACGCGCCCAAGGGAACACCCGTTGGGAGGGAGACCGAGGTCGATCACGAAGTTGTCAAACCCCTTTGGCCCCCTCCACCTCTGGCAAACCTTTATGCCTCGACCTCCGTAGAGGTGGTAGGCCCTTTGGTTTTTGTTGTAGCAACGCTGCATCATTGCGTGGTGGGAGTTCCAGGCTCGGCTGTGAGAAAGCCCATGAGTTGTCCTCCGCTTGGCGGATTCCCTTGTCCCGCATAGCTTGCACGCCGACTGCTTGTTGAAATTACTCGCCAGCAGTTCGACAGTCTCCCCGCAGTCGCAACGACAAACGAGAACCCTCTTTCGGTAACTTGAGAAGTCTCGTATCCCCAAGTCTTCCAAGACTTCCAGTTTCCCGTGCCTGTCTCCGGGCGTTGCCACGCTTCCTCCTCCGTAGATTTCGGCAATCATAATGACTATTCTCCGTAAAGGTCAATCACAGTCGGTGAGCTGAAGCTCTTGTTGGAGAGCGTTGCCTTCCCTACGAGCACGTGCAGCCGTCAACGCTTCACTCCATTGCTTACACCGCTCGTACTGGTCTTGGTACATCCGATCGGCCGCGAGGTACTCCATTTCGCTCGAAGCGTTCTTCGATGTGAAGGACCTGTCCCACTCATCCATCATGGCCAGCAGTTTTCGGCACCACTTGTTCGGGTAGTCACCGCAATCGTCATTGCGGATGTCCTCTGCAAGCGTCTTCGAGTTCTCTTTGAGGCTCACGCCGTCAAACTCGGCAACGACAAGGTGTTTGCCCCCTCGCCCCTGCAGTTCGAACTTCACGTCGAAGTAGGCTGCGTTGAACGGGTCGACGAGAATCCAGCCGGGCTTCGCTGAGGGGTAGTAGCAGAGGTCTTCAGGCCCCTTCCTCTTGTACTTTCGCGGGAAGCGGTAGAAGTCCAGACCGTAACGAGTTGCAGTCTCGTGCCCGTAGGTCCTGTTGCCATCATCATCGTTCAGACTGAGATAGAGGGACTCCTGCACGTCCGTCCAGACGTCATCGGGGCTCCACTCCAAGCCGGTCAACGGGGGTAGGTAGCCCTGCTCCTTGCACATCCTCTCGTAGATGTGCTCGGCGTCCAGGTCCGCGTAGTAGAGGCCGACCGTGTACGAGATGGCCCAGCGGTCGTGATAGCCCCGCGAGTACCCCCCATTGCGTTCGATGGCCCTCGCGAGAAGTTCCCGGTAGGTGTTTGCCATGGTGATTCCTTCTGTGAAATTTTCGGGTTCCCGAAGTTGATGTAACTAGGTGTTACGCGCGGGTGAACACGACAGCACCGTATTCGAGGATCTCGTCGACGAAGCTCTTGGTCATGTAGGCCGGCCAGTACCAGAAACGCCCGTCGATCACCTTCTCGCCGTCGTCGAGGTAGGTCATGCTCTCGGCCACGCACGGGGCCTCGGTGAGGCCGACGAAGGGGTTGCCGGCGCCCGCGTCGAACGGCTGGAAGGAGCCGTTGGTCCAGTAGCGCTCGGTCAGCTCCCACAGGATGTCGTCATCGTTGGCTTCGTCCTCGCGCATCTCCCGGATCTTCTCGATCGTCTCGGGGTCTGCGGAGATGAGTAGGTGGCCGAAGGGCGTCACGCTGAGGTTGAGGGATTCACGCACTGATGGCCTCCACGGTCACGGCACGCCAGTGATTGCGCATGAGGTAGTCGTCCAGCTTGCTGGAGGGGTCGGACTTCAGTTGCTGCATGAAGTACCAACCCTGCAGGCATTCGGCGTGCGAGCTGGCACGCTCGGCAGACCCGATGACGACTTCGACCGGGCGGTCGTTGTGCATGATCACGTGGACTTGCATTGCTCGTTCCTTTCGTTCAGTTGCGTCCACCACAGGCGGACATCCTCCGGGTCGTAGTAGCGCTTCACCGGCCGCCCGGCCACGAGGCAGGGCTTCGGCGCATGAGGGTCGGCATTCATCACCCGGGACAGCCTCCACGCCGACGTGCCAAGCATCTCGGCGCACTCGGCAAGGAGCCGCTTCGGGCGCTTGGACACCCCGGGCGGTCTCACCTTGCAGACCGCAGCGTGGCTCCTACGGATCACGCTTCCTCCTTGATCAGTTGGGCGAAGCGCATCCGCCTGCCGGCCAGGTCCGTTCCGCAACAGTCGCACTCGTGTAGCGAGAACTCCTCGGTGCCGGAGTCCCGGGGCTCGGTGTCGTACGAGTGGCACGCCGGGCAACTACGGAAGGATCCCTCATCGTCCGTGCCCTCGTTCTCGACCACGGACAGGAAGTCGCCCTCCTCCGAAATGTGGCCGCATTCCCGGCACTCCATCTCATCGTCCCGATCGTCGGGCACCAGGCCGGGCAGGGCTTCGAGGCCGGCCTCGATCTCGAGCAGTCGCCGATCCGCCTCGTCGGGCTCGTAGTAGTAGTCGAGGCTGCTCGCGTCGCCGTTCAAAGCGATCTGCGCACAATCCTCACAGAGCCACAGATCCCGGATGATCTTCACGTCTGCTCCTCGAAGTTCTCGTAGCCGCCGAGGTAGACGAGGCCGTCATCACCCTTGTAGGCTTCGATGTTGAAGGTCTCAGCCGCATCCGTGAGGCGTCGACCCAGTTCGCCGAGGCCCCGGTCCCAGAAGCCGACGCCGTGGTGACGCTGGGTCATCCAGAAGTCGTGGCCGATCTGCTCGGAGGGCAGGGGCACGTTCTGGAGATCAATGCCGACCTCATGGCAGTAGTGTTCGAAGTCGGCACACAGTGCCCGGCAGGCGGCGAGCGACACCTCGGCCAGGGCTCCCGAGTCACAGTGCTCCCCGAGCGGGCTATCAGGATCGCCCGACTCGGCCCAGCACATGCACTCGATGAAGCCCTCGGTCACCAGGCCGAGGAACTCCTCGTCCGGGTCTTCCGTGAAGGTCAGATCCGGGTGGCACTCCCTGAGGTGATTCCGGGCGTCCTCGAGGGACGGGGCGCGGGTGAACAGGCGGACGTCACCATTGACGTCCTCGGCGCAGTACAGGGGCAGGGTGCCCTTGCCTCCCCCCCAGTAGGCACCGCCGTCGTCATAGTCTCCGTCGACCATGCGGACCTTGAAGACGGTGACAGTGGCGGTCTCGTCGAGGCAGTAGTCGGGGCGCCCCAGGGGCGCCCCGTACTTGGCAAAGACGGGCTCGAACTGGCTCATGCCGCCACCCGTTCGGAAGCGTGCTGCGGCACGGTGATGCTGTACGGCTTCCCACTGGGCCAGTAGCTGCCGTACTCGTCGCAGTCCTCCGGCACGAAGCGCCCCTTCTCGGCGTGGTGCTTGAGCTGCAGTTCACGCCAGTGGGGCCAGTCGACCCGGATCGCCGTCGGCAGGCCGAGGGCGTAGCTGCTCTCGGTGCGGTACAGCCTGCCCTCGTACTTGTAGGCGAACAGGGTCAGGTAACGACCCAGCATGTCCATCTTGCCGTGCCAGTAGCTCGAGATGTCCCGCTTGGCCCACTGCGGCAGGGGACTGTACTGCGGCGAGGTGAACACCTGTGCCTTCATCCGCTCGCAGGCCCATTCGTGGGTGCGCTGGTCGGCGATGACGCAGGCCACGAAGCCGTCGATGCGGCTACGGAAGGTGGTGATCCGCCTGAGCACGGTGTCGATCCGGAGTCCGGACTTCTTTGTCATGATGATTCCTTGTGTTAGTTAAGTGTCACTTGGTCAGCATGTTCTGCTGCACGCAGTCCAACGCTGCCCGATCCCACGTGAAACTCCTGCCGTTGGGGCCTGGGTTGTCGGGGCCGGTCCAGTAGAAATGAGAGCCGTCGTGCTTGACCTCGAACTCCGGGTGGGCGTCGAGGATCTCGTTCAGGTCGTCATGCAGGTCGAACCCGAAGTTGTCTTTCTCCTCCAGCGTCATGAGCGCGTCGCAGAGGGCGAACAGGTCCCCCTCTTGGTACAGGGTCCACTTGAAGCCGAGGTCGTCGGTGTAGGTGGCGTTGCCGAGCACGTCATCCCACGCCTCCCAGTACCACTCGTGATCCGGACCGGCGAGCAGGATGTCGCGGTCCTCGTCGGTCACTCCCCACTTTTCGGGGCTGTAGACCTCGACGAACGCTTGCGGGATGTACTGCCCGCGTGCCCCATCGAGGAGGCAAGTGATTCCAGACATTGGTGATCCCCCGGTGTGAGTGAGCAGACCCGCTTCATTCGGGCCTGAGCTTCCTCAAGGTTGACCAAGGTGTTGAGTGCCTTGGTGATGCGTCGGGCCGTCGTGACGCTTCCGCACTTGGCGATGCAGCGACCTGATGGTCCGATCACATGGTTCAGGTGAGACACATACGTTGGCATGGTTGCGGGGGGTGGTCGATCACCATCTCGTCGACCTCGCCGTCGAGGTACATCGTGAGGCGGTGACCGTGTGGGTTGGGCATGTCGTCGGCACGTCGGCGACGCTGCAGGAGGGCGAGACGGGGAAACTTCGGCTTGAGTCGCAAATCGCTGCGCTCGGATTCTCTGGTGTGCATGTGGATCCCTTGTGTGATGCCCCGTAACCCACGGGGCGAGGGGTGTCGGCCTACTAGGTCTAACGCTGGAGGTAGGCACGGAGCACGTCGCCCCGACCTTGGGAAGCGGCCCTCGTGAGGCCGGCCCAGTCCTTGTGCATGATCGGGAAGCCCTTGGCGTCCGTGCCGATGGTCAGCCGGCGACGCAGCTCGGCCAGCGGGCTCAGGTACAGCAGCGGGCGGGACTGCTTGCGTTGGTCCTTGGTGCGCGGCCACGTCGGCTTGATCGGGTCGGCCCTCTTGTGGCGCCGCGCCTTCGCGAAGACCGGGGCCTGCCCGGTCTTGCGATTCTCGCGCACCCCCTTCGCGTGGGCACGCTGATTGGCGTCGGTGTGCTGGGCGAAGACAGCCCGTTCAGCAGGTCGACGCAGGTTGCGTGCCGCTTGGTTGCTGGCACGGCGGCGGAGCTTGTAGTCGTCAAAGCTCTCGTTCGGGCCTCGTTCTGGGTTGTGCAGTTGCATGGTCATGTGAAGTCCTTATTGAGGGTGGAAAGAATAGGCTTCTTTACGAAGATGTCAAACGCAATGTTGGGAGTTCAGGCGTTCTCCTCCAACACCTTCTTCAGCCGCAGAATCTCGTCGTCGAGAGGACTTCCCTCCGACCCCGAGATCGGACCGATGATCTCCAGCGCCGAGGCGAGCGCCAGGGCCAGATCGTCCCGCTGACGCAGCACAACCCGGGCCTCGATGGGGCTGAAGTCGACGTTGGCCATGCTGTAGACCTCGACAGTGCAGCCGTGGACGCTCCTGACCTTGGCCTCCACGGACTTGAGCTTCCGCCCCCGGAACTCCGGGCCGTGGTGGTCATACCGGTTGCTCACGTAAGTGGCCACAGGGGTGCGGTGCTCGGCGTACTCGGCGAGGGCCATCACGACCACGTCGAGGGCCTCGTGGTCTTCGACGTTTTCGAGCTTGAGGATGATGGTGGGCATGGTCAGTCCCTCGTGAAGTTGGCATTGAGCCACGCCGCCATGGTGGCCCGGTTGCTGGTCAGGATGGTCACCTTCGTGACCGCGATGCCTTCGCCGGAAACGAGCAGGGCCTGCTTGTTGGCCTCGCCCTCGGTGACGTGCCACTCGTAGCACATGGCCTCGCCAGGATAGTGCCACTGGAGCCGGTAGAGGATCATCGCTCGTTCTCGCACCAGGTGTAAGGGATGACCGCTGTACGGGTCCGCTCGACGGCGTACACGCATCGAGCGAGTGCCTGCGCCAGCAGTTCAGATCCGGACTTCTCCAGATCTCGCACGAGGCTCCAAGCGTGCTTGATGTCGTCGTCGTCCGGTGGGTCGAACATCGGAGGGGTGCCAAGGTTACTTCCCATAGCGGGCCTCATGTTCCTGCTTGTTGACGCGCCGCACGATCTCGTTGGTGTCCTCGACCCGAGCCGTCTCCATGTGCTTGGTCAGCTTGGCGAGCAGTTCGGGCGTCTCGACGCGGAGATCGAGCCCCACCTTCACGAAGCTGCCATAGGGCACCACGTACTCCTTGGTGCAGGCCACGTAGGCTCGCGTGGCGTGAGCTTCGTCTCGTGCATGGAATGCGGGCCAGTGCGCCGAGTAGTGACCCCACGAGCCGGGGATGTCGTCGTATTGGAGGGGCATGTCAGCCTCCTCTCTGCCAAACGGCGCTGACCCAGAGGGTGTAGGCGAACATGCCCACAAAGTAGATGACGATTCCGACTCCGATGAGGAGTCCTCTGGTGGAAGGCTTCATGTCACTCCCCGTTCGGACCTTCGACCAGCCCGCCCCGGGGCGTCAGCCGCCAGGTGCGCAGGACGAGCTCCGGGATGGTTTGGCGGGACAGGATCTCGGCCAAGGTGGCCTTGTCGGTCGCGATCTCGATGAGTTCGATTCTCACCTCGTCCCAGTTGTACTTCGGGATCTCCTTGGCCTCGAAGTGGGCCTCGTCTCGGGTGCACAGGTACCGGGGCTTGCCATTGGTGCCCGGATCATCTAGCTTGTAGAACTGCATTCAGGTCTCCTCGAGTTCGTAAATCGACCAGCACCAGCCGTCCATCGTCCAGCACTCCTTGACGCCGAGTGGCGTCTCGACCAGTGATTTGGTGAAGGGGACGAAGAAGTCGGCGTTGCCGTCGACCTCGTCCATGAAGCCGAACTCACCCCGGAAACGGATGACGCCACTGTTCTGGCGATCCAGCATCTCCTCCATCTGCTCACGCTCGAAGTAGGGCACTTCCCAGCCATTCCAGCGCCTGCCATCGGTCCATGCTCTGTAGTGCTCGTCCGGGTCCATCCAGTCGCCGGTCACGAGGATCGGTCTCAGGGTGGCGGGGAACTCGTAGGGCTCGAAGTCCTCGACGAACGTGCACAGGTTCTGGGTTCGTTCGAACCCTCCCCCGGCTGCGTGGTAGTGCACGGTCAGGTTCTCGTCGACGCGGTCGACTTGGATGACGTTGCCGTGGGCTTTGTGCTTGAAGTAGATGGTCATTGGCCTTCCTCCTCGGATTGTCGTGTGGAACCACTCAGGCGGCTCCCAGCAGCCCCCCCTGCCGCAGTCGGTCGACAATCAGCTCGCACTGGCTCCGGCGCTTCTCGATGCCAATCGCCTTGCGCCCGGTCTTCCTGGCCACGGCAAGCGTGGTGCCGCTGCCGGCGAAGCAATCCACCAGCGTCCCGCCCGGCGGCACGCTGTACTGAACCAGGGGCGCCACGATGTCCTCGGGCTTCTGGGTCTCGTTGACCGCGTAGCCGTGGCAGCTCCGAGCGTAGATGACGCTGCGCATGAGCCTCGGGCCACCATCCTCGCTCACGTAGTCGCTCGCCCCGATGTCGCCCCAGTGAGCCGGCTGCTTCTTGCGCCTCACTACCCTGGCCGTGGCGTCGTTTGTGTACTGGGGAGCCTTGAACAGAGGCTTCCAGTCGCCCCGGTAGAAGTGGAGCGCCAACTCGTGCACGCGCCTGAACCTGTCGGCGCTGCCGCTGCTGCCGTTGTGCTTCTCCCAGATGATGTCCTGTGCCAGCTTCCAGTCCTCGAGGTCCGCGCGCTTGTCCAGGAACATGCGCATGCTCCCGAAGCACCACATCTGAGGTGCCAGCGTCGCAGCCAGCGCTGGCCAGCCGTCCGGCCACCGGTCCCAGTCCAAGCTCGTCTCCCCGTAGGGCGGGTCTGTGATGACCGCATCCACCTTCGGCAGATGCTTCATCAGATCCATCGCATCCCCGTTGTAGAGCGTCACCAGTTCGTCTTGATAGAAAGGCTTGAGCATTGGTTTCCACACGAATTTCCGTTTCAGGATTATCTTTCATCATGGACACTTCCACACGTTATTCCGATGAGCCGATGAGCCGATGTACTTCATCACTAGATCCCCAGTCGGATGCAGGCGTCGGTGTAGCCGTGCATGGGGAAGCTCAGCAGGTGCTTGAGCTGCTCCATGATGATGTTCACCGCGTCGTCGGAGTCGGGCATCACGCCCTCCGCGCGGCACTCGTCGATCGCTTCGACGAGAGCCATCGCGACGCGGCGGGGGTTGGATGCGCCGTTGTGGCAGATGCGGGCGGATTCGGTTCGCTTGTTCACGTTGATTCCTTTCGTGTGAGCATGACAAGGTCGATCACTTGCCTTGTCGTCGGGTTGATGCCGAGGATGAGGGCTTGCGTGATCAGGCCTCCGAGCTTTCCTCGGGAGATGTCGGTTCCGACTTGAGCCATGAAGGCCTGCAGCCGGCCGGCCGGGACTTCGAGAAAAACGCGCTGACCCGGCTTCATGTTGGCCAGCATGTGCAGCCTGCTGCCGGGTCGAGGCCCCATGGGCTTCCCTGTGCCTTTGGGGCGCCCCAAGGGTTTGCCGTTGACGCTGAGGTTCACAGGTCCTCCACTTCGGAGAGGGTTTCGGAGACCATCAGCGTCACCTCGTTGAGGAACTGGATGGCGTTGGCGTCGAGGAACGGGGTGCTCCAGTTGAACTTGGGCAGGACCTCGCGGTTCATGCGCTCGGCCTGCTTCAGGGTCTCGACCATCTTGTCGAAGCCTCCGAGCTTGCGGGTGTTCTTCAGCGAGACCTCGATGACCGGCACCCAGTCGCTGAAGGGTTGATCCCGGCAGACGAAGATCGTCCCCTCGCCGAACTTCTCGACGTGCTCCAGGTCTTCCTTGCGGATGTAGAGCAGGGTCATCTCAATACTCCGACATCAGGATCAGGAAGCAGTGGTCACCTTGATCCGTGATCATGAAGGTGTACCGGCCGTCCGGCATGTCGGTGTAATCGACGGCCCGCGACCAGACCGGCTCGTTCTCGTCGCGGTCGAGGAAGATCGTCGCCTTGCTGTCGGCCACGTCGACACGGACGAAGCCGATGAAGCCCATCGAGACGGCCTTCTTCTTGAAGACGTCCATCACCTCGGTGGCGATGATGTCGAGCAGCCAGTAGCAGCCGGCCTCGGCGCAATCCTTCACGCCGTCAGAGTAGACGAACTTGCTCACGAGCGGGTGGCGGTAGCGCTCGTTGCAGCCATTGCGGCTCGCGTTGTACGCGGCCAAGAACTTCTCGGTGTCCATGGTGTGTTTCCTTCTTTGTTGATGCGTCTTACTTGACGCGCTTGATGCGTCTTACTTGACGCGCTTGATGGTCTGGCCGTCGACGACGACCTCCCACGAACCGTACTCGGCCATCCAGTTGATCAGCATGGCGATCGACGCCGGCACGGAGCAGTCGTCCGATTTGACGTGGAAGCCGCCGTCCCCGGTGGGGTGGCACATGAAGGGGTTGGAGTGGTGGCTGATGGTGTTGCCCATCCACGTGAAGATCAGCGTTCTCATTCGGTCACCTTCCCGGAGCTCGTGGCCTGCTTGCGCTGCCGGTCCCCCGCGATGCTCCACGACGGGAAGACCCGGACGCGCCCGTCGTGCAGGTTCCAGAAACGAAAGCGCCTGACCTCTCCCCTCTGGACCTCGACACCGTAGTGCCCCGAGCCCCAGAAGCCGGTGACCCTGCCTGGTGCTCCGCTCTTGGCGTGGGCCTCGCTCAGTGCTTCGAGCAGGGTCATGAGTGGAACTCCATGTCGGCCCCGAGCGAGCGCTCGATGCAGCCGATCGTGATCTTGCCGCCCGAGCGGTACTCGATGCGCAGGATGTACTCGCACCAGCCCTCCGGGTCCGAGCGCATCTTGCCGGCCCGCTCGTTGCAGTAGACGTCGATGCTGTAGACGCTCTGGTGGAAGCTGGCGCGGTGGAGCACCTTGGCGAGGAACTCGGGCTCGTGGACCTCGTAGTTGTGGATCGTGATCGAGGGGTTCATTCTTGGTCCTCCAGGTAGTAGGAAAGGAATTCGAGGAACATGAACCGGACAGGCATTGCGTCCCGGGAGTAGACCCAGTTCTTACGATTCCACGGGGCACAACGGTCGACGAGCCATCCCGACATTTCCTCCATGCCTCCCTCCACAAGAAGGCCTTGGAGGTCTTCCAAGCATTTGGAGGGGACGCGCCTGCTGGCACAGATGTACTCACCGGCCGAGTCGCCTTCCGTGTCACCGTTCAGGCCGTCCGCGATCTTCAGCAGCAGTGCAGGTGTGAGCTTCATTCGACCTCCAGTGAATCGTTGAGCTTGTCGATCAGAGCGCTGATCTGGGGAATGCCGAAGTCCTTGCTCACGAACGAGAAGCCGGACGCACTGGCGCAGGCGAAAGCCTCCTCCTTGCGAACCTTGAGACTGTGCAGCGCCTCGAAGATCAGTTTGACCTCCAAGTCGTTCAGTTCGGGGCGGATCATGGCGTCACCCCGTGACGGCGCACCGGGGTGTAGTCGCGCTCCCGCATCTGGCGCTCGGCCTCGGCCGTGACGTCGGCGTCCGCCGTCTCGTTCGGGAGTTCGAAGGTCCAGATGTTGACCTCGACGTTGGGGTCACCTGCGTCGATCTCGCTCTTGAAGACTGCAGTGGCACAGCCCTCGGCGATGATGGAGCTGAACCAAATCAAATCGCCCATGCCACTGCTGGTCTCGCGGGCCACGCACCAGACCTTCATGCGTGCCTCCGACGGTAGGTGACCGTGATCGGCTGCATGTTGGGCGACATCGCGCTCGACAGTGCCTTCAGGATGCGGATGACCTTTCGGGTCGTCACGACCCGGTGAAAGTGCTTCATGATGGTTCCTTGTGTGAAAGTCCGACAACCTCGGACGGGGCTGCGGGGCCGGGGCCCCGTGTCAGATGAGGACTCGGATGATGCCGAGCCCTTGGGACGTCGCGGTCAGGCCCGCATCGCGCAGCGCCTTCAGGGCGTCCTCTCGCACGCCGGGGTCGACGTAGGCATGGAAGTGCCCCATCTCCCAGCGATCGACCCGCTTGACGTTAATGCCGAAGAACCTGTTCTCGAACATGGTTCGCAACAGACTCTCGGCCCTCTCACGATTCTTGCTCATCCCATGTGTCCTTCACGGTAAGCCCAGTTGGCAATGTCACCGACCACCCACGCGGGCACGTTGTGGGTGTCACCCCTGGTGGATTCGAGCTGGCCGGTGGCCTCCAGGCAAGCGAGACTGGCCCTGAAGCGGCCTCGAGATATGTCGCAGGAGGTTCCGGACTCGGTCCCTGCTTCGAGGTCGAGCTCGGCCTCGTAGCCGTTGCCGAAGGTCTTGTACTTCAAGCGTGTCACGGCCTCTCCTTCACCTTGATCACGAGGTCGGCCTCCCCCTCGGGGTACCTCTCGAGGAACAGCTCGAGGCCTTCGGCGCAGGCCCGCTGCGACTCCAGCATTTTGAGAGTGATCTTCATGATGATTCCTTCAATTGAAATAGATCTACCGAGGAGTCTCAACCGTTCAAAGCTTCCTTCAGCGTGATTGATCTCGCGGGTACCGAGGTCACGGTGAACTTGGCCCCCAGCGAGGCAAGGGTGGTCCTGGCGCGAGTGGTGCTGTGCTTGTCGGAGAAATATCGCACCGCCTTGCCCACCTCTGGTACGCCGTTCTTGGTGAACTCCAGGTTCGCCCTTGCCAGCAAAGCAGGTGTGACCTCGGTGTCAATGCGGTATATGTCCGCTCCCGCCCTCACCAACTTGGCGTATTTCTCACGCGAGATCACGCTGCACCCCTCATGGTGGCGTGCATCAACCCTCCCTCTTCGCGAAGCTGTGGGGCGAGTCGAAGTCGCTCGGCCAGCGCATCCCCTCCGCCTGAGGGGAGGGGCTCTGAACGAAAGGCAGCCCACACGCCGCGAAGTACACGTCCCCGAAAAAGTACGACCCCGGGCCGTACTTTTGCACCAGGTCCGGGAATGCCTCGATGATCCGCACTTGGTTCGTCAGGTCAGCGTGCATCAGGGCCCCAGCCATGGCTTGGGCAAAGCTGCCCCCATAAACCTTCATGGCAGTGGCGGTATAGTAAACATCGGATTGGTTCATGATTGGCTCCGTTCTTTCATCATTCACTTTCAACGTCGTAACCCTCGGGGGCGATAGTCACTTCGACAGGGGCTCCGGTTTTACTGTCGAAACCGCGAATTTCGAAGTAGCAGCCTTGGCCTGAATTGAAGTGGCCTTCCGCGTCTTGCGCCCAAGCGTTGATCATGGGCTGCGTGAAGTGGCCCAAGTCCAACCTGTGATACTGGCCCAGCGCCTCGGCGATCTGGGACATGCCCAAGGCGTTGATTCGGGCGACTTGCATCACTTGAGCCTCCACCCTTTCAGCTTTGCGATTGCAATTGCGGACTGCATCAGGCACATGGTTGTGCTGCGATCCTCCTTGTGGTTGCCCCAGTGCTCCAAGGCGTCGGCGAGCGTGAACCAGCGGCAGCCCGCACCGACCATCGCCACCCCTTCGACCTGAGCCACACATTTACGGTAACCATCAGCCCAGCCCAGATCGACAGGATCCCGGGCGTCGTCGCCGAGCTTCACCCAGTCGCCGAGCTCCACATCGTTGCCGAGCTTCACCCCGTTGCCGAGCGTCACCCAGTTGCCGAGCGTCACATCGTTGCCGAGCGTCACCCAGTTGCCGAGCGTCACCCAGTTGCCGAGCGTCACCCCGTCGCCGAGTCTCACCCAGTTGCCGAGCGCCACCCCTTTGCCGAGCGTCACATCGTCGCCAAGTCTCACCCCGTCGCCAAGTCTCACCTCGTCGCCAAGTCTCACCCAATCGCCGAGCGTCACCTCGTTGCCGAGCGCCACCCCTTTGCCGAGCGTCACATCGTCGCCAAGTCTCACCCCGTCGCCAAGTCTCACCTCGTCGCCAAG
>ERZ650310.2-NODE-2-length-75799-cov-8.979550_pt1 | contig 75799 bp, 157 predicted proteins | sample MGYA00376246_ERZ650310 | MGnify/ENA primary metagenome ERZ650310 (study PRJEB26733, sample SAMN07839286) | wastewater metagenome | biome: small river; feature: stream; material: water | place: USA: North Carolina | collected 2016-03-01 ...
AGATATCTTGTCTAGAGATATGAAAAAGAAAAGAATGGATATAACTTCCAATAAAAACAACGAACCTGTAAGACTACCTCCAAAAAAACAAGAGTCAAAACCAAAGCCAAGATTCAATTTTAAGTTAATCGGATCTGAAAAACATAAAGATGTAGAATTAGTAAAAACTGCTATTTCTTTTTGTGAGAATAGAAAAATACCGAATGAAGTGTACACTAAATTTTTTGTTTGTGATGAAGGAAAGTATTCTGGAAGACTTGTTATTCCATTTTATAATGATTCCAAAAAAAGCATATATTATTTTCAAGCGAGATTACTTACTGGAAATGGCGAAAAGTATATCTCAATGGAAGGCGAAAAACAAATATATAATATTCATAATGTAGATAAAACCAAACCTATCATGGCGACAGAAGGAATGATTGATTCATTGTTTTTAGAAAACTCTATAGCCATTGCGGGACTAAGGATGAGTGAAAGTACAGAAAATCAATTGAAAGGTTTAGATGTTTATTTTTTACTTGATTCAGACAAAGATGCTAGAAAGAAATCTTTACAGTTACTTAAAAAAGGAAAAATGGTTTTCAATTGGGATAAATTTATAAAAGAAAATCATCTACCTAAGAGAGATAAGTGGGATATTAACGAAGTGTTTTTGTATATTGATAAAAGAGTGAAATTTACATTCGACGAACTGAAGAAATTTTTTACTAATGATGTTTTTGATTCTATATATTTTATGTGAGTTATATGATAATTTTTGGTGGCGATATAAGCATGAATGGAACTGGTCTAGTCAAATATAAACTAGATGAAAATTTAAATGTTATCGAAAAAGATTATTTAACATTTACTAGTGTCAAATATAAATCGGAAAGATCTAACGGAAAAATATTATTGTGGGAACCTGAAATGTTTCCCAATTATATAGAAAAGAACAGATGGTTTCATAATCATATCATAAAATTTGTGGCTGGTTCTGAATATTGTGCTCTAGAAAATTATTCGTTCGCGTCTAAAGGTTTAACATTTAATATTGCGGAATTTACAGGATTACTAAAATACTTACTATATGAAAATAAAATGAAGATACGCCTATATGCGCCCACGGTGGTTAAAAAATTTGCGACATCATACGGAGCTAAAGGTAAAAATTTAGTAGTTGATACTTATGATTTCACAGAGTTATCTAATAAATTTGATTTAGATTATTTGCTGGAAGATAAAAGCGGAGTTATATCTAAAAGGAAGAATGATCCAAGATATGAGTCTCCGAGGGCAGATATAATAGATGCTTATTTTTTGGCGGAAACTCTTTTGATGGAATTAAAATTGAGAAGAAATATATTATCTATTAATGGGTTAGATAAAAAGAAAAAAGAGATATTTTTTTCAAAGTCAAAGAAAACCGATTTATCAGTGATGGAAACCGAATTTTTACAGAAAGGTATGATATGAATTTTTTTGAAAGATATATACTAGGAGTGTACAAGAAAAATGGTGAAATTTACGCTATAAGATTGTTATCCACATTTATAGATTTTCGTAAACTTTATTACGAAGAAGGAAATATGGATATATGGTATACGTCTATAGAAATGCAAGAGGAAATCGAACGTGTCAAAACAAAAAATAAAAGAAGAAAAAATAAATTACCTATCCCAAATTTTATTGAAATACCTTGGTATAAATCAATTTTTAGTGGATATTGGAGCAACGAACCTAGCATTTATATTCTGGTGTTCCTTTTTACAGTAGCGACCATAATAACTCATTTTTTGTTTGGACGTTAAAATGAATATCGAAGATTATTTTGAAGCGGAGACAAAACCGAGAGAAAAAGTTGTGATGTATGATTTTCATAATTTCATGTATAGAACCATCTTCGCTGCTCAAAACGAATACATGAAATCTATAAGTGATCCAAATCAAGAGTCAAATAAAAGTGATATTTATTTGTATTGGAGAAACTTCATGCTATCTAATATTTTTGGATATGTTAAACAATTTCAGCCAAATAAATTTATAATATCTGTAGATTCTAAACGTAATTGGAGAAAAGACGTATATTCTAATTACAAGGCGGGAAGAAAAGAAAAACTAAAAGAATCCCCAATTGATTTTGAAGAATTTTATCCAGTTGCTAATGAATTTATTAATGATTTGAAAACAATAATCCCTAATATGTATGTAATCGAAATAGATAATTGTGAAACCGATGATATTATTGCGGTATTATCTAAGGAAGTTTTTAGTCATGATGAAGTAATTATATTATCTACGGATGGGGATTTTAAACAGTTACTTCAATATAAAAATGTAAAAATTTTCAATCCAGATTCTAAAGTCAAGAGTTTTGTAACATGTATGAATCCAAAAGAAGAATTAAATTTAAAAATCGTTATCGGTGATGGTGGAAATGGGCAGGGAGATAATATTCCAAATATTCTTGTAATGGATGGATATGAGCAGACTGGAAATAGAACAATTGGCGTTGGAGAAAAGGTGGCACAAAAAATTTTAGAACACGGAATAGATTCGGATTTTGTTATTAAGAAGGTCTGCGAAAAATATCCAAATATTTCTCCCAGTGAAGCTAAAGATAAAATCAAAAGTAATTATCAAAGAAATTTAGAATTGATAAGCTTTGAAAGTATACCTACAGAAATTAAAGATAAAATAATTTCTGGATATAAATCATACCAATTGAAAACATATAATGGAAAAATTTTATTTGATTATTTACACACAAAAAAAATAAAAAGAGTTGCAGAAGAATTTCAAATTTATTCCATATACTTAAAAAAATTGGGGTAAGATACACATGTTTATATAAATAGAAACATGGCATACACACAGGGAAAATATAACCCACAGAATAGAAATAAGTATATTGGAGTAAGAGATCCCGAATATAGATCTAGTTGGGAGCGTTCTGCATTTGTTAAATTAGATAGTAATCCGAATGTGCTAAGATGGGGGAGCGAAATTGTAGTACTCCCATATGTATTCGAGTTAGATGGAAAGAAACACAAATATTATATAGACCTTTATGTAGAGATGAGAACTGGAGATACATTGGTAAAATGGTTGATAGAAATAAAACCAGACGATAAATTAATGCCTCCAAAAAAACCAAAAATAAATAGTGCTAGAGCGTTACGAGGATATAATTTAAGAATGGCAGATTATTATAAAAATATGGACAAGTGGAAATTTGCTTCTCGATATGCGACTATGTATAGTATGGATTTCTTAATCATGACCGAAAAGGGTGTATATTCTGTTAATGGGGATACTCTGACTAAGATTTCAAACAAGAGACATTTTTAAAATAAGTAAAATAAGAGAGAGAAAAAAATGGCGAAATTTAAATTATCAGAAAATTTTATTGAAAAATTCAAAGACAAAAAACCACCTTTTGGTTTTAATGGGTTGGGCGAAATTACATATTTGAGAACTTATTCTAGAATCAAAGATGATGGTGATAATGAAGTGTGGTGGGAAACAGTTAGAAGAGTCGTAGAAGGCACTTATAACATGCAAAAGGACTGGATCGAACAACATCAATTAGGGTGGAATTCTCATCGAGCACAACGTTCTGCTCAAGAAATGTTCGATAGAATGTTTCATATGAAATTCTTACCGCCAGGACGAGGATTATGGGCTATGGGATCTGCAATTACTGAAGAAAGAAAAATGTTTGCAGCATTAAATAATTGTGCATTTGTATCCACGGATAATATTAATGAAGAACCTATAAAACCATTTTTATTTTTAATGGATATGAGTATGCTTGGAGTCGGAGTCGGTTTCGATGTTAAAGGTGCTGGAAAAATTTATATTAAAGGTCCTAATTTAAGTAGAAAAATAGAAATATTCGAAATTCCTGACTCTAGAGAGGGGTGGGTGGATAGTTTGAAACTTCTTTTAGAAAGTTATTTTCACGGTACAGGGGAAGTAGATTTCGATTATTCTAAAATTAGATCCGCTGGATTATTAATTAAGGGTTTTGGTGGAAAAACATCAGGTCCAGAACCACTAAAAGAATTACATAGAAAAGTTAAGAAGTGTTTAGATAAAGAAATTGGTCATCCTATATCAATAACATCTATCGTCGATATTATGAATATGATTGGGGTTTGTGTAGTAGCAGGAAACGTTAGAAGAACTGCGGAAATAGTTTTTGGACCTTATTCCGAAAATGAATATTTAGATTTAAAAAATTACAATGTGAATCCAGAAAGAAACGATGCTAAAAATGGATGGTCTTGGACATCTAACAATTCTATTTTTTGTGATCTTGGTATGGATTATAAAAATTCATCAGAAAGAACTATGTTGAATGGTGAGCCTGGATATGCTTATTTAGAGAACATGAAAGCGTATAGCAGAATGATAGATAAACCAGATCATAAAGATCATCGAATTTCTGGTGGAAATCCCTGCCTCGAACAATCCCTTGAAAGTTTTGAGCTATGTTGCCTAGTAGAAACTTTTCCTCATAATTGTGAATCATTAGAAGATTATAAGAAAACTTTAAAATATGCTTATCTATATGCTAAAACTGTCACACTTGGAAAAACTCATTGGGCAGAAACAAACAGAGTGATGTTGAGGAACAGAAGAATTGGTTGTTCTATGAGCGGTATTGCACAATTCGTTCATAAAAATAATATACATGTATTTAAAAATTGGTGCGAAAGTGGGTACGAACATATTGAAAAATTGGATGAAATTTATTCCGATTGGTTTGCTATCCCTAAATCGATTAAAAAAACATCCATAAAACCTTCAGGTACAGTTTCTTTACTTGCTGGTGCTACTCCTGGAATGCATTGGCCAGAGTCTAGATACTATATAAGAAGAATGAGAATATCTAAAAATAGCGAATTAATTCAACCTTTAATCAAAGCTGGATATTATTTAGAGCCTTCTTCTAATGATCCAGAAAACACAATGGTAGTAGAAATCCCAGTCGATGTTGGCGATCTTAGACCAGTCCACGAAGTATCTATATGGGAACAGATATCGATGGCAGCATTTCTTCAAAAATATTGGGCAGATAATCAAGTTTCTTGTACGGTTACTTTTATTCCAGAAAAAGAAGGTAATCAGATAGAGAACGCATTAAATTATTTTCAATATCAATTAAAAGGTATTTCTTTTCTTCCTAAATTAAAACTGGGGGCGTATGAGCAAATGCCATACGAAGAAATAACCGAAAGCGTTTTTAAAGAAAAAAATAAAAATATCAAAAAATTGAAAATTAAGTCTTTAAAAAACGAAGAGGCAAATATAGAAGTATTTTGTGATACAGAAAAATGCGAAATTAAGATAACTGAAAAATAAACATTTCGTATATTGTTGAAAAGGAGTTTACATGAATAATTTTGGATGGGCTTTAGAACAATTGAAATCGGGAAATAAAGTTTGCAGATTTGGTTGGAATGGAAAAAATATGTTTTTATTTCTTGTTCCTGGATCTACATTCAAAGTAAATCGTCCACCACTTCTAGGAATTTATCCAGAAGGAACGGAAATAAATTATCAGACAACACATCGATATGAAGACCACTCAAGATACAGTAGTTCCTTGGCTTGCATCTCAATCTGATTTGTTATCTGAAGATTGCATTATTGTAAATTAATATCGATGAAATATATTCTCAAAACTAACAACGATCTTCGATTCGATTTTTTTGAAGGGGATATGGTTGGAGTTGTTAAGCAATATATAGATGGGAAATACGGATGGCACATATTCGAAATAAAAGCAGAGGATTTAGAAAAAATTCCTTTGCCTTTTTGGATTGATGTTGGCGAGTCTCATTATTTGATTTTTGAAGTTGTTAAAGTTTTAGAAAATAGAGGTTGATATGGAAGACATGTACGTACAGTGTAATTTAAAATTCGAAAATGATACGACCGTTGCTTGGATCGAACAAAAATACGCCAAGGTCGGTTTGTCTGGAAAATTTAAGGATGTTCCAGAAGATCAAAGAAGATGGGAAATCGTTTCTGTTAGTAGTACAGCTAAACCTAAAAGTGCAATTGATCATATGGCTGAAAGGTTTATTAATCATGCACACCCTACGAATAAAATGAGAGGGAATAAGTGAGATTTAAAATTAAACCCAAACCGAAACACCAAGATATAAAAATAGAATATAACTTTATTTTATTTCCAATGACATTAAATAACGAATTAAGATGGTTAGAAAGTGCTTGGATCAAATATAGGTATAATGCGTATGATGCTTGGTGGGAACCGATTAGTTGGTCTGATAGAAGCGGTAAATAAAAAAATTGAATTGAAAGGGTTTATATGAAAGAGAATGTTTTGAATAAAGAGTATAAGTGTTTGAATCATGGATTTGTTAGACTTGTCGATGTAATGGGCGACGATTCTTCTATTGTCCAAGCCGCTAGAGTTTCTTATGGACAAGGGACGAAAACAATTAGAGAAGATAGGGGGTTAATCAATTACCTTCTTTCTCATGCACATACATCACCTTTTGAAATGGTAGAATTTAAATTTCACTGTAAAATGCCTATATTTGTTGCTCGGCAATGGATTAGACATCGAACCGCCAGCGTAAATGAGATCTCTGGAAGATATTCCGAAATGAAAGACGAATTTTATATTCCAGAACTAGATAAAATTAATTTACAAAGCAAAGATAATAAGCAAGGTCGTGGAGACATTTTAGAATCACAAATAGGAAACGAAATAATAGAATCTATGAAAGACGAACAAAAAAACGTTTTCGATAATTATCAAAAATATTTAAAAATTGGAACCGCGAAAGAACTAGCAAGAATCGATCTTCCTCTTTCTCTTTATACAGAATGGTATTGGAAAATAGATCTCCACAACCTATTTCATTTTTTGAGATTGAGATTAGATACTCATGCCCAATATGAAATAAGAGTATTTGGCGAAGCTATGTATGATATCGTTAAAGAATGTTGCCCGATGGCTTCTGAAGCATTCGAAGAACACGTATTACATGCTAAGAAATTTTCAAAAACTGAAATGGAAGCGATCAAAGAGATAATGAGTATAGTAAGAAAAGGTAGTCCTGATAATGGGACGACTTTATTTTCCGTGATTTCTGAACAATTAGGAATAAATGGAAAGAGTAAAGATGAATTTCTAAATAAATTATTATAAATAATTAAATGATAATTTATAAAACAACCAACATAATAAATAAAAAAATTTATGTTGGTAAGCATATAATTCAAGAAGAAGCCGATGAATATTTAGGTTCTGGAAATTTATTGAAGCGAGCCATCAAAAAATATGGTAAAGAAAATTTTGTTCGAGAAACTTTAGAGATATGTGATACCAAAAAACAATTAAACGAAAGAGAAATATATTGGATAGACAAATTAAATTCTAGAGATCTTTCTATTGGTTACAATATATCCAAAGGTGGAGATGGAGGCGATTTAATATCAGACCATCCAGATAAAGAAATGATAATTGAAAAAATAACAGCAGCTTTCCGAAATATTGGAAAATCTAAAATAATAGATGCCAAGAAAAGAAATAATACTCTTCAACTTTTTGGAGATAGAAATCCTAATTTTGGAAATCATTGGACGAAAGAACAGAAACAACGCGCTTCAGATATTTGGAAAAACAAATATGATTTGGGATATATTCATCCACAAAAAGATAAAGCGATGTCTGAAGAACAGAAACATAAATTATCCGAAAGTATGAAAGGAGTTTATATTGGAGAGTTGAATCCATTTTTCGATAAACATCATACTCCCGAAACGAAGGAAATTTTATCTCGTAAAGGTAAAGAAAGAGGTTATGTCGGTCAGCAACAAAAGAAATGTAAAATAAATGATGTAATTTATGAATCTTTGGCTGAAGCATCTAGACAATTAAAAATTCCAATTGCTACGATTCTTTGGAGAATTAGATCCAAAAATCCGAAGTTTGAATCATACTCTTATCTCTAATATTATAAGTAAATATATCATCAAGGGATATTAAATTTCCCTGTAGCTGTATAATATTTTTTCGGAGTATCTATGTTCGAATTTATTAAGAAGATTTTTGGGTTTTCTCCTAGACAATTGAGTGTCGCCCATATTGATTGTATTAGATTCGAAGTAGAAAATGTATTAAAAGAGTTGCCACCCATTTATATGTCGGCAACTCTTTTAATAAAAATTCCACACGAAATTTCAGAAGATTTGGCTAATGAATTTTTAGAACAATTAGCAAAAGAATATGGACAGAAGTTGAATAAGAAGATATTCTTTACTGCATATAAATAAATCATTGTAAATTTCCAAGACTTTTAGTATCTTTATGTCATATATAAAGAGGGTTTTATGGAAATTTTTGTGATTTCGAGAGACAGAATGAAAAAATTTATGAATTCTGTCGATTTTGATGTAAAAAAATATAATATTATTTCTATTAGCGACCCAGATATGGAATTTCTTTTTCCATTTACTCTACCAAACGTCCTACAATTGAAATTTAATGACATAGAAGCCGATGACTGGGAATCAGAGTCAGATAGATTATACATGGAAAAAAGGGGTTGGATTCTTTTTAATGAAGACCATGCTCGAAAGATAATAAACTTCATGAACAATATGAATGTAGAAAATGACTTAATAATTAATTGTACTGCTGGAATAAGCAGATCTGGAGCTATCGGAGATTACGCTAGAGTTAAATTCGGAATTCCTTTTGGACAATTTATTTTAACTAATAAACAGATTCAGCCTAATTCATGGATTCGAAAAACTTTATTGAGGTTGGATTTCGGAGAACATTTTAGAAACGATACTTAGTACATTATTCATTAGGTCTAACCTAGAAACATAAATATTTCTAGGTATTTAACCCTGGAGATTTATGTTATTAAAGAATTTTTTCGAATTTCCTATTATAGAAGACGCTCGTGGTGAAAATGTATGTCCAAAAACGGAGAACCAATTAAAATTATGCGAAGCTATTGATAACAATGATATAATTTTTGTGAGTGGTCCTGCGGGAACTGGCAAAACGATGTTAGCTATAGCAAAAGCAATTCAGGCGCATGGCGAAGATGCAGCAATTCATAAAATAGTTTTGAGTAGACCTATAGTAGAATCGGGAGAAAATCTAGGGTTTCTTCCTGGAACTATGGAGGATAAAATTCACCCATACTTAATACCTTTATATGATTATTTGGAAATGTTTTTGAAGAAACCTGGAGTTGGAAGAAAAGTCAGAAAGAGTGCTAGAAAAAGTGGTGATAGATTACCTTCCAGTGATGAATTACCAGGATTTATAGAAATCGCTCCGTTGGCTTTTTTGAGAGGTAGAACGTTTAATAATTCTTTTATTATTATCGATGAAGCCCAAAACATTTCGAAGATTCAAATGAAACTTCTTTTGACTCGTATCGGAAAGAACAGTAAAATAGTTTTGACTGGAGATCAAAATCAGAGCGATCTTTCCAATAAAGTTCAAAATGGATTTATTGATGCTATAGATAGATTGATAATTAAGAATTCAATTCCAAAAATAGTGGAAATAAAAATGGATAAATCGGATATTCTTAGAAACGGGATCATAAAAGAGATTCTTGAGGCGTATGAAGAATAAATTTGTTTATAAAATCAGAAATAAAAAGACTGGTTTATTCAGTACAGGTGGAATGGACCCTAAATGGAAACCTAAAGGAAAAATTTGGGTTTCCATTGGTGCTGTAAAAATTCATTTATCTCAATTCAAGAAATGGGATTGCGAAACATATAGATCGGTTAAAGATGGTTTAGTTTCTGAAGACTGGGAGGTATTAGAGTTCAATATAGATCCTACCAGAATTATAGATGCTAGAGAATTTGTGAAAGAGTGAATTGAATATATATAAATAAAAATGCTGTCAAATGGCGGACAGGGAACACATTCAGGTCCGAATAAATTAGATTATAGCCTTTGTTCTGGTGTTATCTGATGAGGTCGTTCTTAGCCATCCGAAATTATTAGTGTGTGACCCGAATTGGTAAGGGCATCGATTGTTAATCGATTATGGAGAAATCCTTTGTATGTTCGAGTCATACCACACTAGAATATTAATTGGAATGAAATGGGATATAAATATATTAAAATCAAATTGCCTGATGGGACTACAAGAGATGAACATCGATTAGTCATGGAAAAAATCATCGGGAGAAAATTAAAATATAATGAAGTAGTCCATCATAAAGATGAAAATGGAAAAAATAATGATCCTTCTAATCTCGAAATAAAAACTCGCTCTAAACACACAAGCGAGCATTTTAAACCAATTATATTATCTAAAGAAGTAAGAGAGAATAAGAATAAAAAATTATCAGATTTATTTAGAGGTTCTAAATCGAATAAAGCTATTTTGACAGAAAGCGATGTAGTAATTATTAAAAATAAACTAAAAAATGGAGAAAAGTCTGTAGATATAGCTGATGAATTCGGCGTGAGTCCAAAAACAATAGGTTCCATAAAACAAAATCATACTTGGATTCATGTAGTAATTTAGTTATTATTTTTGATTGTAGTTTTGTATATTGATTTTCATGGCTCGGTCGTTTAGTGGTTAAGACTATTCCATCTAGGGAGATAACAGAGGTTCAAATCCTCTCCTTGCCGCCAAATTTCATGGATCTGTAGCTCAGTATGAGAGCGTTTGAATAATCAAAAGGTCGGAGAATAGATACCTCCCAGATCCACCACTTTTCTTGGCATTGTTAAAATGTACTATACGTCGATAGGACGTTTAGGTGATATTGGAACAAATATCCTTTGCCATTAATTTCATAATATTCGTTCAATTAGTAGAATAAAATATCCTGGAATAAAAATACTTGTATATTACATAAGAATTTAGAACTTCGATTGTATATAAATAGATGTAACTAACGATTTACGAACAATTAACATTAATAAAGGAAAATATCATGAACGAATATTCGAAATTTAAACTCAAACTCGAAAAAAATAATATAAACGTAGTAGTATACGACCCATCAAAAGAATCCGCAAAAAATATTTCTAAAGTAGGATCAATACATCACATTCATGTATTGGACAGATCTGGATCGATGTATGGCACGATCAATGAACTTATAGACAACGTACAGAAATCGTTCGAACATATAGAAGACGATGATTATTTGACAGTTATTTGGTTTAGTTCCGAAAATGAATTTAGAACAGTTATCAAAGCCGCTAAAAAATCAGATAATATTAAAGCTATGTTGGATAAGTTGAGAAGTACGGTCGGCACAACTTGTTTCAGCGATCCAATGAAAGAAGTCAACGTTATTATTGATGAACTATATTCGTTATGTCCAAATATTTCTGTTACTTTATTCACAGATGGACAACCTTGTGTTCCTTGGTCATTCGAAACGGAACGATCAAAAGTCATGTCCGAAGTTGAAAAGATGAAAGGTAAAGTTTTAGCTATCAATACTGTAGGTTATGGTAATTATTATAACCAAGAATTTTTGAGAGGTATTTCCCAAGCCAGTCAATTTGGTGTCATGACTCATTCTACAAAAATAGAACAATATTTTGATATATTCGAAGAAAACAAAGCAAGTGTTTCTGGAATGGTCAATCAGAGAACGGAAATTACATCCAAAAATGGTCATGAAATTTTATATGTTGGTCCAAAGACTTGTAAATTAGAAACTGGTTCTTTGAATCAGAGACAGAGATCTAAAACCAAAAATATTTATTTCATTATCGGTAATGATGTAAACGGAATAAGCGTGAATGGTGAATCATTAAATAAAGTTGATTCGTTTTCTGAAACAGATAGAGATACGATGGCAGATTTTGTTTACGCTTATGCTTATCAACAATATTATTTAGGTAATAGAAAAGAAGCTTTGGATCTGATTGTCAAAATTGCGGGAGATAAAAACCTAGCGGATTCGATGATCAATGCTTTTACTTTCGATGAAGTAGCTCAATGTACTTTAAGGTTGAAAGAAGCCGCATACGAATCTAAATATAGAGTTCCGATGTCTTGTAATTCTAACTACATTCCAGCCGATGATGCTATGTGTTTGATGGATTTTATTAATGATCTTTCAAAGGATAATGCTTATTACGTTCCATTCAGTAAAAATGTCGATGCATATAATAGAGTTGGAAGAAAGACAGAAGATGGATTTAATTTATTTGAAAAAAAATCCTGATGAAGTTTTATCTCCTTTGACTGAATTGATTTATAGTAGCGAACGATTGAATTTATCTACAAGATTTACAATCGAAGGAAAAGTAAGTCTAAATCCGAAAGAAGCAAAAGAAGCTAATTTGCCTCAGAAGATTGATTCTAGAATATTTAGAGTGCATACTATCGTTAAAGATGGTAATTTGAACATGAAGAAAATCGAAGTATCAGTTTCTTCTAATAGTAATGTGGTTAAGAAATATAGATTTTTGTTGACGGAAGTTGGCGAAGATCGTTATGTTGCAGATCTTACTATGTTGCCTATTATAAATCATTCTTACGTGAAAAAATCGACTAACGTAGATAATATTTTCGATAAGGTTGTAGCTTTGACAAAATTAGAGGCGAAACAAAAAGTCGTTAAATATTATATTGATAAAGTTATGGAAGATGGACAAAGTATCCTTAAAAAAGAAGACGAATTCAAAAAATATAATATTAATCAAATAGAAATCCTTGAAAAACACGGTTTAGACAAGAAATTGAACTATTGTGGGGTAGATCGCCAAACTCCAAGTGTAGAAAATTGTGATTTTTATGAAGCTAGAGAAATAGAATTTGTTCTCAAGGGTGCATCTTCATATCCAAAAGTCGAAGATGTGTTAAAGAAAAGAAAAGAAAACAAAATTACCACTTTTATTCTGGGTGTGATGAATGAAGCTCAAGATTGGATTGAGACTTTAAAATTAGATTTGGATAAACCTAACGTGGAATTGAGAGATAAGCTAAACATTGAGTTAAGGTATATTAAAACGGACATTAACTCTATTAGGAGCGAATTAAATATACTTAAACTCGCCAAGATTTTGACTGGTGATTGGTTTAAGGAACTCAAGACTGATGATTCTGGAAATTTCTTTTATGAAAAATCTGGAATTACTATGGTAGTAAAAGCTAATCGAAAAAAAGTGTATATTACTCCTGAAGTATAGTTGTAATTCTAGCGGGTATGGTATAGGGGATTTGTGCCTCAGACTTCCAATTTGACTTCCCGCTCCATTTTTTATTTGAAAGGAATTTTTATGAATATTTAAAAAATAATTTATACTTAAAAAAATAATCATTGTATATTGATATTTATGGGTGGGTGATTTACTTACCTAAATTAAAATTTAAACGAACAACTAAGGAGATAAACATGAGCCAAGTTAAAACTATTACACTAAGAACAGACGACGATACTTTGGATCTAAACGCTTTGGTTACTAATTTCAGTAAAACTTTTCCAGGCGTAACTGCAAGTGCATGGAAGAAGAAAGGAAAGCACGTAAACAAGAAATCTAAAGTCGAATCTGAATCAGTAGTAGCCTAAATTGAACTGTCTCGGATCTTATGATCCGAGATTTTAAATGGAGAAATAAATGAAAGAGATTACATATAATAAAGAAATTTTAGATTTAATTAAAAAGCTAACAAAGCTAACCAAACAATTTAGAATTTGTAAAGATGGAGAAAATATTTCCATTAAGGTCGATTGCGAAAAATCAGTACTCGTAGAATTGGTTTCTCCTAAAAAGAATTTTGATTTCGATGGAGATTTGATTGGTTTTGTTGAAGGTTCCTATAATAAATTTTATGAATTTTTCTCCGCTTTCAAGAATCCAACTCTGAAGCAAGATGAAAATAAGTTAATTATTAGCGATGGAAATAACAGCATCAAATATTCTTTATCAGATCCAGATATTATTAAGAATACTTTTAAAGGTACTAAGGCACTACCGGCAGCTACAGCAAGTTTCAAAATCAATAAAGAACAATTTTCATATATTAAAGATATGATTCACATGATCAGTACAGATAATGTTGTGTTTAAGATAAATGGTTCAAATGCGACCGTTTCGGTTATCAATGAAGTATCTAGTAATTCTTATGATATTGTATTACCATTAGATAACGAGGTTAAAGATATTTTAGAAATTCCTTTGAAGGCTACTATATTCGGTAGTGCTCCAGAATTAGAATACGAAGTGAGTATTATTCAAAACCTATTTCACTTCAAATCGGTCAACGAAAACTTCACATTGAATCTTTATACAGGAATGAAATCAGGAAAATAATAGGAGTTATATATGTTAAACGAAGAAAATGATTTTTTAGATCAACAGGAAAATTATAAACTTCCCGACCAAAAGGAAGTTGTAATCGATATAGCTGCCAACAAAACTCTAGATACCAAAGATCTTTCTCCAATTGAAATGATTCGGTTGACTGCACAAGAAAATGGAATAACTTTAAAACCAATCGAATTCAAAGACGGTAAATATGATACTGGATGTAGAAGATCTGGTTGTTACGGTAGAGGCTATAGGAGTTTCACGAATGGCGTTCCAAATCCTTGCGTATGTTTATTTTATCCATCAGATAGAGATGATGGAAAAGTACAAATGAATAGAAAAGTTAATAGAGATATGGAAAAGATGGCGAAGAGAAATGCTAGAAATGCAATTCTAAGTCGCGCAGAAACGTATGGATTAACTCACTTTCATAAAGATGTTTGGATGAGTAAAAATAAAACTAAATTCGCTTGGTCTAATATTAAGGGAAAGTGGGATTTTCGACCTATAAAAGAGTTGAAAGATATGCAAAAATCATTGGAAACGGTGGATGAATAATGAGTTCTCAAAATCACGTTTTATGGCAAGAGAGATTCAGACCTAAGACTGTAAAACAAATAATTTTACCAGCGAAGGTCAAGAAATTCGTAAATAATATAATAGAATCTAAGGTTTTGCCTAATTTGATATTGTATTATCCGAAGCCAGGAAACGGTAAAACTAGTTTAGCTAGAGCCATTTGTAATGATTTAGGGATAACGAATGTATTACACATCAATGCGAGTTTGTCGGCAAATATTGATCTTTTAAGAACTGATATAACGGATTTTGCTTCGGTCTGGTCTATAGATGGCGGTATCAAGGTCGTTATTCTAGAGGAGATGGATAATGCTTCACTTGCCTTTCAAAATGCATTGAAAGATTTTAGTGAAACTTATTCTGATGTATGTCGTTTCATCATGACTACAAATAATATTTCTAAAATAATTCCTCCATTGAAATCAAGATTTGAATTGATTGAATATGGTATGGAAGATAAAAAAGTTAGAGACGATCTAGTTCCAAAAATAAAAAGTTGGTTGTGTGCTATTCTGAAAAAAGATAAGATCAATTTTTCAGAACAATCCGTACATCAATTAGTCGAGAAATGTTATCCCGATATAAGGTTTATGTTTAAATCTTTGCAATGCGAATTCATCGAAAATGGCGAGATTACAGAAAACGTTATTCAGTTAGTTAGTGTAGATCGAGATTTGTATGAAATGATATTAACTAAAAAATTAACAGACGCAAGACGATATTTGATTGAAAAACAAATATCTTATGGTGATATGTATACGAAATTATATACTGAATTTATTCCGTTGATTGAAAATAAATCTCAACAGGCGGGAGCTATAGTTATAATTGCGGAATCTATGGACGATCATACGAGAAGTATAAATCAAGAAATAACTTTTGTGTCGTGTATGATACAATTAATGAATATTTTATAAGGAGAATTATGTTTTTAAGTATAGGCAATGAGGTAGTTTTGAAATCTAATCCTACTGTAAAAATGACTGTAAATAAGATCGTGGATAGCAATAACGTAGGGTGTTGTTGGTTCGATGATAAAAACTCTTTGTGTTATGGAGAGTTTCCGAATATGACTTTAATTCTTATGGTGGAACGTGGCGGAATAAGCGAAAGTGATAATATTTTATTGGGGTAATTATGCAGAGTATGACTTTTCAACAATTTCAAACTTTTCCTAAGTATGGTTATATTTTCTTTTTTTCTATGGAAGGGCTTTGTGGGCTTTGTAAACAATACGAAAAGGAAATAATTCCTTATAATATTCCTAATCTAATTAAAGTATCGACAGAAAATGAAGATGATTTCTTGAGTATTGGGTTGGGTGCTACTCCAGCTACAAGAATATACGATACAGAAAATAAAATATATTTCGAAAAATATGGCGTGCTTTACTCAAAACAAGTTTCAGAATTATTGGAAAAATTTAAATCACTTGAACGATGAGATATTATGCTGGTATTGGTAGTCGAGAGTCGCCGTTCGATATACAATTAATGATGTATGATCTTGGAGCAAAATTAGGAAACAAATATTGTCTTAGATCTGGTAATGCGATTGGTGCGGATGTATCATTCGAAAATGGTTGTGATTCTGTGAATGGGTTTAAGGAAATATTTGTACAAAAAGACTGTACAGAAAAAGCCGAAGAATATTCATCCAAATTTCATCCTGCTTGGTATAAATGTAATTTTGGTACTAGAAAAAAACATGGTAGAAATGCTATGATAATTCTCGGAAGAAATTTGGATTCTCCTGTCGAGCGTGTTATTTGTTGGTGTATAGAAGAAGATGGAAAATATTCTGGTGGTACTGGTCAAGGAATAAGAATAGCCAAAGCAAATAATATTCCAGTTTATAATTTGTATATTGAACAAGTTCGAATTAAATTTGAAAAATTTATTTATGGGTGAACATGAAAAATTTAAATGACTATATAGGAAAATTAGTATCGATGCGGGACGATATAGTATATGTTGTCACTTCAGCAAGATCCGTTAAGAAAATGAATACTAATTACGATCCAAATACGTATATGCTAGGTGATTTTAATTCTGAATACGTTTTTGTTAACGAATTAGCACTTACAGAATTTTCAGATTATATGTATGATCGTTTGAATGTTGATAAATTTGTAGAATTCAGTAAAATAAATTTTATTCTTATGGATCAAGACAAACTTTCCAAATTAATTGATTCGAAAACTAAATTTGCTTTGCTGAAAAGACAATACGAAAGACTGAAACATAGAATCGATTTAGATATTGTGGATTTTATAAAAGATGAAGACAATTTAAAATTTGGGTGATGCATGATAAAAATGATTGTAGCTAGAGTTGGGAAAGAAGACAAGTCTGACAAGTTCGACGATTATCTTGGTCCTTCTATGAAAAATTTTACAAATATTCCTATGCTTGAAATATTCAATAGTGATAATGATTCAATGTTTGCCAAGTATAATAGAGGTATAAAATCATTTGATGTACAAGATGACGATATTATTGTTTTTTGTCACGCAGATGTGAAGATTTTAGATCCCAATTTCGATAAGAAACTAGAAATTATTTTTAAAAAAAAGAAAAATGTAGGATTAGTTGGGATGATAGGCACTACACAATTCCCTTTAGCTGGAGGGTGGTGGTTATGCGATCATTCTTTGCATCGTGGTCATTTAATTCAGGGAATGCCGGGATCGGATGGAAAGAAAACATTTCATATGAACCGTAAAACTGGGTATTTTGAAGATCTAGTTTCGGTCGATGGATTTTGTTTTGCGGTTCGAGGAAAAGTAGCTAAAGAAATTCCTTTTGATGAAACTACTTATCCTAATTCTTACCATTTTTACGATTGCGATATGTCTTTATCTGTTTTGGAAAAAGGTTGGGATATTGCAGTAGCAGACATTCTTTTAGAGCATTCCTCGGAAGGTCCATTACCTTCTAGCTGGCACCAAAATAAATTAAAATTTATAAAGAAGTGGCAAGATAAAGGTTATGTATTTCCGATCAATAAAGGGCAATTTAAATGAATAAAATAGAAATTGTAGATAACGAATATGTCAAAATTTATATGAAACATAATAGGGTTGGATTTTTTGATATAGAATTTTTGGATGTGGTGAAACAATATCATTGGTGTTCTTGTAAAGATGGAAACACATATTATATGAAAGCTTATGCAAAGATCGATGGTAAACGTACTAATATAAAGTTGCATCGTTTAATAATGGGATCTCCAGAAGGAAAAGTCATTAATCACAAAGATCATAATGGTTTAAATAATAGAAAATATAATTTAGAAATATGTACTCATGTAGAAAACTCAAGATATGCCAATTTAAGTAAAGTGAATACTTCTGGTTATAAGGGGGTTTATTGGCACAAAAGAGGTGCTGTATGGTGCGCTAAAATAAAGTATTGTGATAAGGCGATTCATCTAGGCAGTTTTAAAAATAAAATCGACGCAGCTAAAGCTTATAATGAAGCCGCTTTGAAATATCACGGTCAATTTGCTCTCTTAAATGTTATAGAACAAAACGATTAATAACTGTTACACATCCAGATCACTAAGGGTAATTTAAATGAATAAGTTAGAAATCGTAGATAACGAATATGTTAAAATTTATCTAAAAGATGGTCATGTCGGATTTTTTGATATCGAATTTTTGGAAGCTGTGAATGAGTATAAATGGCGAGTTATTTCCAAATCGGGGAACTATTATATCACAACCACCCAAGCAAAAAACGATGGTAAACGAGATACTATATATTTACATCGTTTAATAATGGGATCTCCAGAAGGAAAAGTCATTAATCACGAAGATCATAATGGTTTAAATTGTCGAAAATATAATTTGACCATATGTTCTAATGCAGAAAACGTAAGATATCAAAATTTAAGTAAAGCGAATACTTCTGGATATAAAGGTGTCCATTGGTACAAAAGAGGTTCGAAGTGGCAAGCGAGAATAAAATTTAATAATAAAAAAATTCACCTTGGTTACTTTGAAAATAAAATCGACGCAGCTAAAGCTTACAATGATGCGGCAATCAAATACTTTGGAAAATTCGCAGTTCTAAATGTTATATAAATATATGAATGGATAAATTACTAGAACAAATCAAGTCGATAACATCTCAAAAAGAGAGCATATTATCACCATTCATAAATCCTTTGAAAGATACATTCGAAAAATATTCTATAAATACTCCAACAAGACAAGCACATTTTATAACTCAAGTAGCTCACGAATCGGGATCGTTTAGATATACCGAAGAAATAGCTTCTGGTACTGCATATGAAAATAGGGCAGATCTTGGAAACATTATTTCTGGCGACGGGATCAGATTTAAGGGTAAAGGTTTGATTCAAATCACAGGTAGAAACAATTATAAAAAATTATCCGGTACTTTCGGAGTCGATTTTGTATCTAATCCATATCTACTGAAAACTCCAGAGTGGGCTTGTAAGTCTGCTGGATGGTTTTGGGATTCAAAAAAATTAAATGGTCATGCAGATAAAAATAATTTTTTAACTATCACTTATTTAATAAATGGTGGTCAAAATGGATTACAGGAAAGACTAAAATTCTTGGTTAAGTCTTTTAAAGTATTTGGCGTGAACGATATACAAAAAATTATAGATTCTACGTTATTAATCATAGAAAATAATATAGCTGCAACTAAAAACTCCCATTTCCAAAAAATGTTATTTAAAGCAGTTCCGACCAGACAAATATTCAACCAATTAAAAGATTCAATCCGCTTTTCATAAATACTATTAAAAGAGGGGTGTTTATGAAATTCATAGCAAAAATGTTATTGCCTATATTTAGAAATTATTTGATAGAACTAATTTGTAAAGAAGAAAATAAAATGTATGTTATTTCCAAAATAAATCAACATGTAGATTTACCTAAAATGACCGAAGAGGAAGAATCAAAAATCATGGAAAAAATATATGATGCGGTTTCAGAGATAACTAAGACATACATGGGAAAAATTGAATAATGTTCGGTGGCACATTCTTAACCACCATCATTTCAGCATACGGACCATATCTTAGCTTGGGGTTGATATGTTTTATAGTATTGTGTATTTTATCAATATTCATAATTTCGATTGCCACAAAAACTCCTTTTGGATTTGGTGTGGGGTTCTTTAAAATAAATTTTGGAAATAAAAATATAATTAATAAAGATTTTTTGATTGGGAGTTTGTTGGAATATCAAGAGGATCATATAAAAAAAATAATATCTATAGAGAGTGCCGCATTAAAAAGACAATTAAGTTTTGCGGAACAGAAATTATCTCAGTTGAAATATATTTTGACCGATGGATATTCTAATATACTTTTAGTTAAACTGAAAGATACCGACGATGTTAAATTGCATAAAGATTATAGAAGTTATCAAATTTTGATTGGTATGTTGATTAAAGATTTATTAGATAAGGTTTTGTATGATGCGTTTGTTGAAAATCATCTAGACGAATTAGATGATATTAGATGGGTTGCGTATATCGAAGATAAAACTAATTATATTTTGAATTATACTGCGGATTTCCTTGACAATCTTTATGGAGATGGTAGATTAGTAAGTAGAAAAGAAGCATATGAGGAAGAGATTAAACATTTTGAAAAAAATAAATATATTTTGAAATCTATTTTAGAAATGGCTAAATCCATTTCAATACAAAATAAAATAGATATCAATAATGAAAATGAAAGATCTCAAAAAGAAATAAAACAACTATGTAAGAATAATGGTATAGAGTTGCAATAATTAAATTAGGTGGTACTTATGGACAATAATCTAAAGATGATTTCTCTCGATGATGAAGTTTACATGAGTATAAAATCAATGGAATTCTTTTGCGAGAGCATGATAGATAGATTAGCGAGTATGTCACAAGAACTTGATTTGTCTGATGAATTTTTAAATGGCATGGAATTTTTTAAAGAGAGGTTAGTAGAAAGATCTGAAAGTTTTGGTATAGATGTACAATTACATGATCTGGGAATCAAGAGCGGGTCTATCAGAAAAATAATTTGAAAGGTTTCGATGAATATATTTGATCATTTGAATAATTTGACATTCGGTAAAAAAATGCCGGATTTTACTAACGAAGAAGTTTCAAAGACTTACGATCAATTTATGATTAATAAGTTTTTATCTATGTTTCAGGCTTGGGTTCCTATCATAGAAATAGCCAATAAATACAAAATCCCAAATAATATTCATTTCATATTGGTAAGTAGTTTGTTACCTAAAGCCAACGTGAGCTTTAATAATTATATAAAAAAGAAAAAATCAAATGATGTATTCGACGAACAAAAAGAATTATTGATGAAATATTTCGAGTTCGGGACAAATGATCTAGAAGCAGCATTGGATATTTTGACTGAAGATCAGATAAAAAACATATGTGATAAATATAAATTCGGAAAGACTCGATGAAATACATACCGCCGATCACAAAAGATGGAAAAATTCAACACGTTCCTATTGTAGTTAAAAGTAGAGATATGTTGGTTGGATATCTGTTAGCTTATAATGATATGCTTTCCGATTTAAACGGTATAATAGATTTGTCAGATAAAAATATATTAGATAAAATAGCTCCACAACTTGATTCTTCTAGATTTAATGGGTATATTGCAGATGGCATAGATTCCTCAAATTTAAATGAAGATCAAATACAAGATTTAGAAGAAGATTCTATGGATTTGGATGAAGAACACCCAGATAACAAAGAAGATATTCTAAATATTAAATTTTTTTCTATTGATTGTGTTTGTGGAAATTTTGTTTCTTTCGCTTCTGTAAAAGAAATTCCCACCAAAGATTTCAAATGTGATATTTGCGATAGGGTGTTGATTCAGTATATAGAAGTCGATGACGATGAGATAGATGAATAAGGAGATTTTTTAATGACTGTATTACATTGCCCCCATTGTGTCGTAGGTGTATTGATTAAAAAGGGTAGAAGAAACGGAAAAAAAAGATACAAGTGTAAGAGTTGTGGAAGGTGGTCGTCTAATTCGAATAGGAAAGATGATCTTGGTATATTAACTTCTAATGGATCAACCACTGGTACTGTAAATGGTCCGGTAGATCCAGTTATTTTGAAAACCATTTCTCTAGATAAAAATACTGTCAATATTGTTGCGAGATATCAAGAATTAAAAATGGATATACCGCACCCAGATTATTATAATCCAAGAACCATGATAGAGAATGAAAGAAAAATAATCAAACTCAATCAAGACTTAGGTTCCGCTAATCTAAAAATGAAGTATCTAGAAAAAGAATTGACCAGCGAAAAAATAAAGAATGAAGTTTACGAGATACTTGAAAAAAATACACTAAATAGATTTCATGCTAAGGTTGAAGAGTCTTTTAAAAATGATAATGAAGCAGCAGCAGTTATTTGTCTGTCGGATCTTCATTTAGAAGAAGACGTAGATCCCATAACTGTAAATGGTTTGAATGAATACAATCCAGTTATCGCGGAAACCAGATTCAAAAAAGTATTTCAAAATGCGTTGAAATTGGTTCGTCAACAAGAAAAAGATATTAAAATTTCAAATATTATTTTATGGTTGGGCGGAGATATTATTTCTGGGTTTATTCATCCAGAATTAATGGAAACTAATCATCTTTCTCCAAATAAAGCAATATTATTTGCGGACGAATTGATCACATGGGGTATTGATTTCTTATTGAATAATACCAAATGTCAAATTACAGTTCCAACTAATCACGGAAATCACGGTAGAACTACAGAATACATGCGAATCCAATCAGCAGCAGACAATAGCTTTGAGTTCCTTTTATATAAGAATCTCGAAAGACGTTACGCAAAAGAAAAAAGAATTCGTTTTCAAGTTTCAGAAGGCTATCATAATTATTTAGACGTATTTAATTTCAAGATTCGTTTTCATCATGGAGATTCACTTAGATATGGTGGTGGTGTAGGGGGTCTTTTCATTCCAGCCAATAAAGCAATTTCTGAATGGGATCGCGGTATTCGTGCGGATCTCGATGTCTTTGGACACTTTCATCAACTAATATTTTCTACAAAATTTGTTTGTAATGGTAGTTTGATTGGTTATGGACCATATGCTCTATCTATCAAGGCGAGTCCAGAAGATCCTCAAATGGCATTTTTTCTTATAGATAAAAATAGAAACAAAGTAACTATGAGAGCACCAATATTTGTAGATTGAACGATGGAATTATTTGATGAGTAAAATATTAAAAAATTGCGAAACGTGTAATAAACAATTTCATATATATGAAAGCGAATTATATATGAAAGGCAGAGGAAAATTTTGTTCTAGAAAATGTAGAATTAGAGGAAAATTTTTAAATTGTAAGATATGTAATGAAATGTTCTATGTTCCACAAGCAAGAATTAAAAGTGCGTCTTATTGTTCGGTGAAGTGTGCTAATGAATATCAAGGAAGAAATAAATTAATATTTCATTGTAAAACATGCAATAAAGAATTTAAATGGAGTAAAAGCAGAAATTTAAAAAACGGATATAATGTAAAATTCTGTTCTATTGGTTGTAGAAATAAAGATGAAGAATGGAAATTAAATTCATCTATAAATGCTAATATGGTTCAACAAAATAAAAAAGGTCCAAATAAACTCGAAATTGCTGGTAGACGAATTTTAGAAACCCTTAGAAAAGATTTCGATTTAAAATTTACAATCAAAGAACAAAAACTTTTATGTAAAAAATTTCTAGTAGATATATTCATTCCTTCTAAAAATTTGATTATTCAATGGGATGGAGATTATTGGCATGGAAACACAACAAAATTTAAAAAATTAAATAAAATTCAGGAAAATAGAATTAAGGTTGATATATCACAAAATAAATATTTTATAAAATGTGGTTTTAAATTGTTAAGATTTTGGGAAAATGAAGTATATAAAAATACAGATTTTGTTAAACAAAAAATATTGGATATTTTATGCAATTAATCAAATCCCCTTTAAATTATACGGGGGGTAAATTTAAATTACTTCCTCAAATACTCCCTTTCTTTCCGAAACAAATTGATATTTTCGTGGATCTTTTTGGTGGCGGTGCGAACGTTTCAATCAATGTAGAAGCTAATCAAATTGTCTATAATGATACTTTAATTCAAGTTGTAGATTTTCTGAAAACTTGTAAAGAAGAACCATTAGAAAACAATTTAAATGATATCAAAAATTTATGTTCTGCATTTTCTCTTTCAAAAGAAAATGCAGAAGGGTATAAAAGTTTGAGAGATAATTATAATTTTGGCAGTAAATATCCTATGTTATTTTATACACTTGTTTGTCATTCGTTCAATAATCAAATCAGATTCAATAAAAAGGGGGAATTTAATCTCCCTTTTGGAAAAAGATATTTTGGATCGGAACTGGAATCTAAATTTTGCGAATTTGTCAAACATATCAAAAATAAAAATATTTCATTTTCCAATAAAGATTTTAGAAAATTAGATTTAAACAAACTTAATAATAATTCGTTTGTTTATGCAGATCCGCCTTATTTGATATCTACTGCTACATATAATGAACAAGATGGTTGGAATGAGAAAGACGAATTGGATTTATTAAACATATTAGATAATATCAATTCAAGAAATATTAAATTCGCTCTTTCGAATGTCATTAAAAATAAAGGTTTTGAAAATAAAATTCTTAAAGAGTGGTCTAAGAAATATGATGTTAATATTTTACAGAAAGACTATAAAAATTCCAATTATCAAAGAGTGAAAGACGATATCACTATAGAAGTTTTGATAACGAATTAAATATTATTCGGAGATTTGAAAATGAAAAAAATTGATATTTATTTGCAATTAAAAATTATTATTCTTGTATCTGGGAAGCTTCAAAGCGGAAAGAATACGTTTGCGGATCTACTTAAAGAAGAAATCGAATCCAGATATAATGTTATGGTAGTTACAGACTATTTCGCTAAGTTGCTCAAGGAAATGTGCCGAGATTCTTTTAAACCTCTCACAGACTTCCTAAATGATATTTTTAGAATATGCGAAGAAGATTGCCAGGATGAAATGCTTAGAGATGAAGTGAAAAAATTGATTACGAAAGATAATAATTGGTTCGAAAATAAAAATGATATAACTCGTCACATTCTTCAAATTGTCGGAACAGATATTGTTCGAACAGTAAATCAAAATTTCTGGTCCGAATCGTTTATAAAAAGAGTGAAAGAGAGAAAAGAAGCGGTGACTATCAATAGCGATTGTCGATTCAGGTCAGAAATAAGCCAAGTAGAGAGTAATTTTTCTAACACTTTCACTATAAGAATTGAACGAGATATGGATAGAAATAACTCAGTCAATGAACATATTTCAGAAAAAGAGTTGGACGATTATGATTCATGGGATTATAAAGTGTGGAATAATGGAACGCTTGAAGAATTAAAAGAGCAAGCTAAAATAGTTGCAACCGATATTTTTAAAAATTTCGAAATAAAATAATATAATTTTTATTGGTATGATTTTTGCTTAATACTCCATAAACTTTTAAAAAGGAGATTAGTTATGTTTAAATTTGAAAGAGAAGATTTTGACGGATTCTTGGATGGTATTTTTCCAACTGAAGTGAAAGAAAAACCAACATATTATTCTAAAAATATCGATGGAAAAATCAAGATGGCTATTCCGATGCCAGGATTTGAAAAAGAAAATATTAAAATTTATTTCGAAAATGGGTTGATGATAGTGGAAGCAAATGCAAAACCTTGGTATGTTAACTTAGATTACAAAAGTAAATTTCAGTTTGTAGATTGTGATGAAAATTCAATAGAAGCCGAATATAAAAATGGCGTATTGGAACTATATATCAACAAAAAAATTTCGAATAAAACGGTAAATATTAAATAAAGAAAGGTTTATCATGACAAAGCAGAATAGTACTCTTATTACGTTGGTTTTGGATCGATCTGGTTCTATGAAATCTTGTTTGGATGGAACTATTGAAGGATTTAATTCTTTCATAGATTCGCATAAGAAATCTCAATCAGAAATGAACGATGATGTTAAAGTGAGTTTGATTCAGTTTGATAATAAATATGAGTTGAATTATAATATGCTCCCGATTCAAAATGTACCTTACTTGAATAAAGAAACCTTTGTTCCAAGAGGTATGACTGCTTTGCATGATGCTATTGGTAAGACAATTAACGATGTTGGCGAAAAATTGAGTTCTATGCGTGAATCGGAAAGACCGTCTAAAGTATTGGTTGTGATTATGACCGATGGTGGGGAAAACGCAAGTAAAGAATTTGATGGGAAAATAATTAAAAAAATGATCGAACATCAAGAAAAAACTTACAGTTGGGAGTTTGTGTACGTCGGTGCCAATCAAGACGCAATCGCAGTTGGAAGTTCTATTGGTGTTAAGAGCGCAAATAGTATGAATTATCATTCTACAGATTTAGGAGCAACTAGAGGTTATTCAAAGATGGCCGATATGTCCGTAAGATATAAGACTACTGGTTTTGTTGATTTGAATTAAAAATAAATTGAGGTGAAATGATGGAAGAAGAAAAGAGGCATTTAGCGCACATCGAAAAAATCGTAGCAATTAGACCGATAGAAGGTGCAGATAATATCGAAGTCGCGCAAATATTAGGTTGGGAGTGCGTAGTCCAAAAGAAAGATAATTTTAAAGTTGGACAGTTAGCAATTTACGTCGAAGTCGATTCTATAATGCCGGATAAACCAGAATTTGAATTTCTTAGAGCTAGAAAGTTCCGTATCAAAACTATAAAGTTGCGACGACAGATTTCTCAAGGGTTGTTATTACCTTTGACTGCTGCATTTCAAGTGACAGCAACTCATGTAGAAGAAGGTCAAGACGTTACGGAACTTTTAGGCGTGTCTCATTACGATCCCGAATCTTCTTTGAATCAAAATCAATCTGAATACATTCCTCAGAGTAAATTCTTGAAGTTTCTTTTAAAATACTGGATTTGTCGTAAATTAATCTTACCGTTTCTCAGAAAGAAGAAGGAAGCTTGGCCTCAATATATTTCTAGGACGGATGAGCAGAGAATCCAGAACATACCGAGAACTTTAGAGATCCATAAAGACAAAGAATTTTATGTTACGGAAAAAATCGATTATCAATCCGCTACATTTTTTTCTAGAAATGTCAAGGACGGGTTATTCACTAAGAGAATTTTCGGAGTTTGTTCGCGGAATCGATGGTTGAAAAAAGAGGATACGAGCCTTTATTGGAAAATCGCAAGAAAATATAATCTTGAAGAAATCCTTTTAAATCATCCTGACGAACTAACTATTCAGGGAGAACAGGGCGATGTTAGCGTACAAAAAAATAAGTATGGATTGACTGGACCTAGATTTTGGGTTTTCAATATCATCAATAACAGAACTAAAAAACATTTTTCTCTCGAAGAAATGGAAGATTTTTGTGCGAAATATAATTTAGAAATGGTCCCTTTACTAGAAAGAAAATTTAAATTGCCTTCTACTGTGGAAGAGGTGGTGAAATTTAGTATTGGTAAAAGTGTGCTGGCTGAAAATGTAGAACGCGAAGGTGTAGTCGTAAGAAATATCGAAGATGGACAGAAAATATCATTTAAGTGCATTAGTCCCGTTTTCTTGTTAAAACACGACCAATAAACGGTATATCATGATAAATAAAATTATATTATTATTTACGACATTACTTTTTTTAACTTGTGTGACAGATCAAGATCAAAGAAAGGAAGATACAAAACCATCTTATATGTCTTCGAAAAAAATTATTAAAATTCCAGAATTATTTAAATGTACATACGAATATTTTTTCACAACTAAAGGTATATTAGATTCGTTAATAATAGCTTGTCCAGATCAAACACCCCCAGGAAGTCCAGAATAAAAATGTCAGAAGAAAAATTAAAAAGACAAAGTTGGGATGCATATTTTATCCAGATTGCAGAGCAAATAAGCAAGCGAAGTACGTGTGATCGATTGAATGTTGGCGCAATTCTAGTCAAGGATAAATTGATTATTGGGAGCGGATATAACGGCTCACCACGGTTTTTAAAACATTGCAGTGAAAATAATCATTTGATGCAAGGCGATGATACTCATTGCAAAAACGTAATACATGCAGAAATAAATTGTATAGCGATGGCAGCGAAACAAGGAATTTCTGTAGATGGGAGTTCCCTGTATGTAACTCATTGTCCTTGTTGGGAATGTTTTAAAGTTTTGATAAATTGTGGAATAAAGAATGTATATTACTTGAACGATTATAAAAATAGCATGTATGTATTTAAGGCAGCTATGGAATTAAAAATTGGTTTATTTAAGGTGGTTGTATAATGTTAGGTTTCATATTCAACAAAAAATACAGAAATCCCACAAATCTAGCAGAATATCAAGATTTTATCATATCGAAGCAGTCTATAAATCTAATAGATGTGAATAATATTATTTTAGAAATGAAAAAATATAATATTTTATTTGAAAGTTTTCTTGGATTGAACGGTATAGCCGAAAATAATCTATATATCAGGCAGCAAGTAATTTTGGCTGGATTATATTTTTTGAATGGCGATAAAGACTCATGTAAATCGTCTAAAATAAAAGCAGACAACGTATTAAGAAATCTTAAACGAGGTTGGCAATATTTGGAAGGTTATTCATATCTTCTTTATGTTATATCCGCATATGAATTTTATTTTCGATACGTTTCTCAATATGCTTATGGAACTATCGATTTAAATTCTTTATATACTATGAAAAGTTATTTATCTAACATATCTGCTCCCGATGGTTCTATTTTATTAACTGATACATACTTTACTGACAAGATTTTCAATAACGATAGGATAGATTTCTCCAATGATTTGGTATCTACTAGGTACGTGAATGACGAAACTACATTTGTATTTATCAATCATAATTCGAATATCAATAGACTATCTAATAATTTACATATCAATTATGAATTTGGGCATTTTGCTGTATATTGTAAGGATAAATGGGTCGTGAAGCATCCATTTTATCCAGGATATCATTTGAAATCAAGTACAGATATCAAAGAATCTTGGAACCACAATATCATTATAGATGGGATGAAAACTAAAGAGCCGTATTGGAGATATTTACCAAAGCAAGATCTTGTTTATGAAAAAGAAGGAAACGTTCATAAATTTAAAATGGGTAAAAATATAACTAGAAAAATTGAAATACTAAGTGCCGGAATATTTGTTACAGATAATGGCGGAGATTATTCGTCGTTTAATTTGGCGGACAATTGTAAATTTAATTATTCTGGTCGAGCGATAGAAAAAATTGGTTATCATTCTACGGAAAGAGGCAAAATAGAGAAGCACAAACGCTTGGAATTGTCTGGAGATAATCGTATATTTTGGATGGAGTTTTAAAAATGGTTGAAGTAACGAGAGAACCGAAAGAATTTGATAAATGTCGTGTGTTAGAACATTGTGTCATTTGCGATATGCCTACAAAATATTGGTATACTCCATATAATCAACCTTTGTGTCAAGATTGTGCAAAAGAAGTTGAGGTTAAAGATATTCCTAAAAATATTTACTTTCCTGGCTTGACTTCTAAGAAAAAATAAGTATATTTATAAGAGAAGGAGATAAGAAATATGTACAGCAACAATAAAAAAATGTAGCTAAAAACAACAACCCGGCGAAAGCCCATATTTCGTTCTTCCAAATATTTTGAATATTAGATAAAGATTAGGTCCAGCAAAAACAAATATTATGTTCAATAAAAAAACCTAATCCGTTCTAGTTTATAAAGGAGATAAGAGGTAGTTCCAGCAAAAAGAATATGCAAATCTTCGGTCGGCAGTTCGAATCTGCCCCTCGGCGTTCAAGTCGGGGTAGCTCAGTTGGAAGAGCAAAGAAAAAACACTATCTTGTTCTCTGTATTTTTAGGAAATAAAGGATGTATACAGCAATAAAATTGGTAAAATTGCATCCCGTTTTCTTATATTGATTTTTGAGTAAGGAATAAGTTCAGCAAAAAATAAATTTGTTTAATCACAAAACCATAAAAAAATTATTCCGTTTCATTTTTATAAAGGAGTTGAATCATGAAAACTAACGAAGGATCTTTTACAAACGAACATTCTCTCGATCATGCTTTAGAATTTTTTTCTAAGGGTGGATCTGCATTTGAAAAGGCGAAAAAGTTTTATGCGGGTAGTAATGGGGATTCGACTCCAGAAAAAATCCTTTCTTTGTTTATCAAATCTTGGATCGTAGATAAGATCTTAACTCTAAAAATATTATTTTGGGTTCGTAATGTTCGCGGTGGTGCTGGAAATCGATCTGGATTCCGTACTTGTATGAATTGGTTAGCTCAAAATGAACCAGATTGGGTGGTCGCAAATATTACTCAAATTCCAGAACTAGGAAGATGGGATGATTTGGAATGTCTCTACAATACTAAGGTCGAAAGTTATGCAGTAGCTTTTTGGGTCAAGTCTATTTGCGAAGGGAACGGACTTGCCGCAAAGTGGGCTGGCAGAAAAGATAATAAGTTGATCGCATATTTCAGAAACAATATTCTAAAAGAGAAGAATCATAAGGCAAATTCGGTTTCGATCTTCCGTAAAGTTTTGGTAAGCAATACAAAGGTAGTCGAAACTCAAATGTGCGCCCAAAATTGGAGTGAGATTAATTATCAGCACGTTCCTTCTGTTGCTATGGCAAGATATACTAAAGCATTTTTCAAGCACGATGAATCAGGAATGTTGAAATTCAAAGAAGCATTGGTTAAGGGCGAAGCTAAGATCAATGCGTCTGTACTTTTTCCTCACGATTGCGTTAGGACTGTAGATAATAATGGTGATGCAGGAATAGCGGACGCACAATTTGCAGCACTTCCTAATTATTTGGAAGGAACAGATCAAAGAATCATGTGTCTTGCTGATTCGAGTGGTTCTATGGATATTCAAGTATCGGGAAGTGTAAAAGCCGTCGATATTTCTAAGGGGTTGAGTCTTTATTGTTCCGATAAAGTTGGAAAGTCTAATCCATTCTACAGAAAATTTATGATTTTTGAATCAGAATCTAAGTTAGTTTCGTGGGAAAGTATGACATTTTCTCAAGCCGTAAAGAGCAGAACTATTTTTGATGGTGCGTGTGGATCTACTAGAATTGATAAAGCTATTATGAGTTTATTATCAATGGGAAAAATGTTCAAGGCAACTAAGGATCAAATGCCTAATGTACTTTTAGTCATTAGCGATATGCAATTTTCTCAAGGTGTATCGAACGCAAGAAATACCGAAGTGGAAACATGTATGCAAGAATGGGATAAAGCTGGATTTGCTAGACCCAAGATCATATATTGGAATTTGAGTACATATACAGGTTCGCAAGCGACGAAAAATGATAAAAATATCGCTCTTATTAGCGGATTTAGTCCTTCTTTGTTGACCAGCGTTTTTCAAGCAAAGGATTTCGGTCCTATGTCGATCATGAAAGAAACTGTAGACAAATATGAAGTTTTCGAACCTAAGAAGAAATTGGTAGAACCAACAAAAATGTTCAAAACCAAGAAATTCAAAGTTGAAAATAAGTATATTACTACAACAGTCTAAAACTTAAAACAATACGTGTAAAAAATTATCTTCCGTTTCTAAATACGGAAGATTTTTTATTGAAAGGTCTAAATTGAGTTATTATATTTGGGTTCCTTTTGTTATAATATTATATGTTTTGCAATCTTGGCTCACTGTCAAATCGAACACTTTTGGTGGTAATTGGACTTGGACATTCTTTTTTGTGAGTCTTGTTTCTCCTTGGGTTCTTATAAGCAGATATAGCAAAACAATCATATTCGATGCTTTGATATTTGACGTTATACTGATACTGTCTTATAGCGTAGGATTACTTTATTTTACTAATAGTTTGTCTAAATTATCGACTTATCAATACGTTGGTTGTATATTGGTTTTTCTAGGTATAGTTCTTTTTAAGAAAGGCGTTTAGAAATGTTCGATGAATCATTTTGGAAATTGGTTGATGAAAATATCGCATTAGGTCATATTCGAGTCCAAAAACATCCAGTAGAATCTCTTTGGATATATAATTATACTCAAGCTACGATGTTTGATAGTGCCTGGAACGAAGCTACTATGACATGCCGTGGATTGATCGTGAATCAAAATAGAGAAGTGGTTTGTCTCCCCATGAGAAAATTTTTCACAAAAGAACAGTGTGAATCATTTAACATTCCTATTCCTGTCGATGAAGAATTTGAAGTATATGATAAGCGTGACGGTTCCTTGGGTATTTTATATCCAGAAACTTTAGGATTGGCTATTGCAACTAGAGGCTCGTTTGATTCAGATCAAGCACTAGAAGCGACAAAAATATTGAAAGAAAAATATTACGATTATAATTTCAATCCAAAATACACTTATCTTTTTGAAATCATATACCCTGAAAATCGAATTGTGGTTGACTATGGTAATCAGAGAGATTTGATTTTATTAGCTGTCATTGAAACATCGACAGGAAAAGAAATATCTTTGGATTCAATTCCTTCTGGATTACACATCGTAACTAAATATGATGGTATAAAAGACTTTAATTTGGTCCTAGATAGTTTTCAAAAACATGCTGGAACTGATTTTGAAGGACTTGTAATTAAATTCAAATCTGGTTTTAGATTGAAAGCTAAAACCGAAGATTACAAAAGACTTCACAAAATTCTTACTGGTATAAACGAGAAGAGAATATGGGAATGTATTTCTAGTGGACAAGGTTTAAAAGAAATTCTCGATGTGGTTCCTGACGAATTCTATACTTGGATTATTTCAGTAGAAGAAAAATTAAGAAAAGAATTTATTAGAGTGGAAACATTGGTGAAATTCTTGTATAATGATGCTATACGATGGGCTGACGAAGATAAGGAAAATAGACATCAGAAATCGTTCGCGCTTTTTGTATTGAAGTGCGAAAACAAGACTCTCCAACAATGTGCATTTCAAATGTATCATAAGAGGGATTATTCTGAAATCATATGGGATTCTTTAGAGCCTTTTGGAAATGACAAATTTAAAAATATCGTTGAGGATTAAATAATGAGTTTTGAAATACCTTATTGGTTTGATAAAATAATTCCTATTACTGGAGTAGATAAAAAATTTCAAGAAAGAAGAATTGACGATCTTCTTCAGCATTACGAACCAATAAAAGGTAAAAAATATGTTGCATTTTCTAACCCATTTTCACAAAGACTAAATTACTATATAACTAGGAAAAATTTAGAACATTATACATTTAATATTATCGAATATTATGGAATACATTGTACACCGGGACCAAATAATAAATTAATCATTCCGACCGAAGGTAATCAATTAATAAAATTAAAAGATGGATTTTATTATTTTAATTTTTACGAAGAAGAATCTGTTGGATCTACTTCATCACATATTATAATTTTTGTGGATGAAAAGGAATTAAATTTAATCTGGGATAAAGAAAAAGTCACAAAAATTATATATGATTTTTCTAAAGAATTGAGTCAATTTCAAGACAAAAAAAGAGAAGAGAATTCAGATCCAACAGCGTTCGATAGAATATTTTTGCCTGGAGATATGATAGAAACTATTAAATTAGAAGTCAGTAATTTTTTAGAAAGTAGAACTCTTTATACGGACGATTTAAAATTACCTTGGAAAAGAGGTATTCTCCTAGCTGGAAAACCTGGAAATGGCAAAACTTCATTACTTCGATCAATTTGTAAATATTTTGGATTGGAATACAGAGACATAAAAGAAGCTATTAGAAAAAATGGGGATGTAGAGCTTCCAAAAAATGAACAAGTAGATATGGTTCTATTTCCTACTGGTAATGATGCTACTGTATGGATCATGGAAGATATAGATAAAATGGTCGATTTTAATGGGGACAAAGAAAGTCTGTCATCTAGTGTTTCTTTACATGATATTTTAAAAGGGTTAGACGGAATTAATCAAGTCGATGGCGCATTAATTTTAGCAACAACTAATTATGCAGATATATTGACCGAATCTTTGGCAAATAGGCCAGGAAGATTTGATAGAATAATTGAAATTCTTCCTCCAGAAAAAAGCGAAATATTGAAGTTGTTGAATTTCTATAAAATGAAAATATCTGATGATGAAAATGGTTTAGATAAAGTTGCATCTAAATTAAAAGGTTTAAGTATGGCTTTTGCGGAAGAATATGTTAAGAGTGTAAAGATGGTGTATAAAAGAAATATCATCACTGAAGAAGAAAGTAATGATATATTGAAAAAAATTATCAAGCACAATAAAGATTTCGAAAATAAATTTGCAGAAGAGAAAGGTGGGTTTGGTTTTGGAAAATGAACAGAAATTGACGATGTGCAAGGGTGTGCAAGGCAGCGGGAAAAGTTTTTGGGCTAAAGATTACGTCAAGAAAAATAAAAATACCGTCAGAGTCAACAACGATCAATTAAGGTTGATGATGTTTGATAGAGTATTTGACGAAAACGATACCAAGTATATCGATTCAGCAAGAGAATTATTGATTGAAAGTTTCTTGGAAAAAGGAATGTCTGTAATCGTCGATAATATGAATTTGTCTTCAAAGTACGAATTAAGATATCGACAAATGGCAGAAAAATATAAAATTATTTTCGAGATCAAGGATTTTACTGGTGTTCCTTTGCAGATTTGTATTGATAGGGATAAAAGAAGAGAAAATCCTGTTGGCGAAAAAGTGATTCGAAAAATGTACAAACAATTTATCGAAAAGAAACCTCCTAATGTAGATTTTATTCGTGGTTTACCATCAGCAATTTATTCAGATCTAGATGGCACGTTAAGCATCATGAAAGATAGAAGTCCATATGAAGAAGAAAAATGTATCAACGATCTTGTGAATGAATCAGTTAAACGAACTATTGAATTATTTTCCTCCGCAGGATATAAAATTATTTTGTGTAGTGGTAGAGATGAAGGTAGGGGAAGAAAAGCAACCGAAGAATGGCTAAAGATGCACAACATACCTTATGATTATTTGATGATGCGTGGTGCTGGAGATACGAGAAAAGATTCAATAGTCAAAAAAGAAATATATGAATCCGAGATGAAAGGAAAATTTAATATTCTTTTTTGTTTGGATGATAGGGATCAAGTGGTCAGAATGTTTAGAGAAGATGTTGGATTACCAGTTTTTCAGGTAAATTATGGTGATTTTTGATGAATGCGAAAGATGCATATACAAAAGCGTGTTCTACTTGCGGGAATTTACAAAAATATTCTTTTAGTAGTACATTTTATTTGGCTGTCAAAGAAGATTGGCCGTGTAAAAAATGTTCGTATGATAAAAAATTCAAATTAAAAATGGAAAAATGTATTCCTATTTTTTTAGATTTATATAATAAAGGGTTCGGAGATAGGGTAATATCTAATGATTTGAAAATACATAGAAACACGATAATCCAAATCCGAAAATATTTGAATTTAAACCCAAATAATCCTCCACGTATTAAAGCCGATGTAATCGATAACAAATATATTAGGTGTAGTAGATGCAAAGAAATTAAAGACATTTCTAAATATCAATTTGGAAGAAAAAATACAAAACAATGGTATAAATTTTAATATTGTAATGATTGTAGGAATATTTTTTATAAAAGTCAGTTAAATAAAAGCAGAATGAGATTTCTAAAATATAAATTCAGTAGAACTATATCTTATAGTAGAAGAAAGGGTGTGAAATGCGATCTAGATTTGGAATATTTTTTATATTTGTATGATATACAACAAGGAAAATGTTTTTATACAGATATGGAAATGACTTGTTGTGCAGGAAAAGGGATAATGAGGTCGGCACTATCCATAGATAGAATAATTCCAGAAAACGGATATACCAAAGGAAATGTAGTTTTATGTTGTAATATCATAAATATGTCGAAAACGAATCTTACATTAGAAGAAATTGAAAAATGGATGCCGTCTTGGTATATTAGAATAACGAACTGGTTAAATATATGTATTTCGGAACCATAGCTCAGTTGGTCAGAGCAGCGAACTCATAATTCGTTGGTCGTGTGTTCAAGTCACACTGGTTCCACCAATTTAAATAGTGAATAAACGGAGAAAATATGTTAGAACAAATCAAAATGGTTAGAGAATTTCACACCGTCATGAAGGCATATAAATTAGATACTCCGAAAATAGATTTACCTATTAATGTAGTAGAACTCAGAAAGAAATTGATATCCGAAGAGACAAAAGAAGTATTCGAAGCAGTAGAGAAAAAAGATCTAGTTAATTTACTTAAAGAATATTGCGACCTTATCTACGTGGTATTTGGTGGGATAATCGAACATGGTTTAGATGATGTTATTGTAGAAGCATTCCAATTAGTTCAAAATTCAAATATGAGTAAACTGGATGATAACGGAAAACCAATTTTTAGAGAAGATGGAAAATTACTTAAAGGACCAAACTATAAAGCACCAGATTTATCTCATTTAATCAAGGTATAGTAATGAAAAAGGAAATCGTCAACACCTATTTTCATCCTAAATATCCCTTTGAAATTGTGGTAGTTGATGTGAATTTGGACGGAAAAATATTAAAAAAGCAGATTTTACTTGACGAAATACTAGATAAATGTGTATCTTTTCCCATGATGCAGTTACCGGACAAAAAAATATTAGCAAAAGCAAGGGAAATTGCATTAGAGAAAATATGATATAATTATGCCCTAGTATCTCCTGCGCCTTCTAAGCGATAGAAAGAGTAATTGGATACATGGAGGTTCGAATCCTCTCTAGGGTACCATTTTAATTTAAAGACGGAAGACTTTCTAATCTAAAATAAAATCATACGTTCGACTCTTTATAAATAAAAATAAAGAGGATTGGATGTGCGAAATAATATAAAAAGTATAGATTGGAAAGAAGTGCAAAAACAACATAATATCGGGGTATATTGGAATAATTTGCCGAAAATGTTTGGAATATCGAGAGGATTACTAAATCACGCATTAAAATTGGGGTTATTGACTAAAATTTTTCATAAAAGGATACATACCAAAGAAACGATAGAATTGATGAGTACGCTAAAAATAAAATTTTTAAAAGAAAATCCAGATCGTCACCCTTGGAAGAAATCGTCTAAATTTAGATCTGCTCCGTGCGAAAAATTTAAATCGTTTTTGATATCCAATAATATTAATTTTATTGGTGAATATCAGCCGTTAGATGATAAATTTTATAATATCGATATATCATTCCCAGATAAAAAAATAGGAATAGAGATTAACGGAAATCAGCATTATAATAGAGATGGTAGTTTGAAGCAATATTATAAAAAAAGACACGACGAAATCGAAAACGCTGGTTGGAAATTATTTGAAATTCATTATAGCAAGGTTTATAATGAAGAATTCTTGGCAGATTTTTTAACAAAATTAAAAGATATGTCTCTTGAAAATGTAGATTATAATTTCTATATTAAAGAAAAGAAAATAAAAACGTGTATGGAATGTGATAAGCAAATAAACATGGTTTCTATTCGATGTCAAGAATGTAATAGGAATGTGCCGAGAAAAAGAAAATTTGAAATAACAAGAGAAGAACTTGAGAAATTGATTACAGAAAAACCGTATACAGAAATAGCAAAAATGTTTGGTGTTTCTGATAATGCGATTAGAAGACGGGCAAAAAACTTAGGAATCCTGCTAGAAAATAGATTAGGATATTGGGCAAAAATTAACAGAAAGATATGAATGTCAAACAAAGTCGCTATCATCATCAGTTCTATGTTGTGTGCTTCGATATTATTTTTAGGTATTTTTTGCTATAAATTTTATAAAGATTTTGGAACGTATAAACGAGTTGCAGTCGAAAAGATGGACGAGAATCGCAAAGGTATAGATTTAATTTCTTCTGGAATGAGTTTGGATGAAAAGCGATTTAGGGCGGTAGCACAAACGAATAAAATAATATCAGATCATAACGAAAGATATAAACTCAATTTAAAAGTAGAATTCATTCATTCTTTAGCCATGATTATCGTTGATGCAGCTTCAAAATATCCAGACTTTGATCATATGACTTTATGTGCTCTAATTTCAGTCGAGTCTAAATTCAACCCTCGCGCAATCAGTCCAGTAGGAGCCATAGGATTAGGACAAATAATGAGCGGTACAGCCGAAGATATATGTTATAGATTCGCTTGGGGTTATAATGATTCTATTGCATTCAACCCAGAGAAAAATATTTGGATGACTGCGTATTATCTGAATACTCTTATCAATAGAAATAGAGGAAATTTGGAATTAGCTTTGGCGGAATATAACGGGGGTCAAGTTAGGCGAGTTCAATATTCATTTTTAAAAGACAAAGAAAATGGAAAGTCGCTCGATAGTTTACAAGAAATAGAAATCTCGAAAATACCGGAAGAAACAAAAAAATATTCGTATCTTGTTATGAACAGAGAAAAAGAACTTAGAGATAGATATTCATTAGTTTTAAAATAAGGAAAAATAATGTTACTGAAAAGAATTGAATTAACACAAGATATCATCAATCAGAGAATTAAGAAATATGGAAAAGCTATCAGTCATTGGGTATGCGACAAATGCTCTCACGACATTTGCTCTTTTATTTATAACTGGGAAAACCATATTCCAGAATCATGTCCTAATTGCAGCGATGGAAAAATGTTGGAAGATGAATCTAAAAGGGAAACCCAAGCAAATTTTTATTTTATAGATAAAAGTAGAGAGAAAAATTGGACTCAAGGGTTATCCCCAATGCAACAGGCAAGCGTTTTATTAGATGAAGCAGATCCATATTAACATTTTATAGGAGATTGATTAAAAATCATGTCGGACATTGAAAAGAAACTTCGAAAATTAGAAAAAAATAAGACAGTTAAGCCACTAAAAAAATTTAAGGGTGAAGGCGAAGTAGAAACAAGATTAGAGCCTTACAAACGTACAAAAGTAGTGGTGAGAGATATTGACGATCTAATCGAAGATGATTTTGACAGCGATCTAATCCAAGATGAGTATTAGGAAAAAATGAAAATCGGTATAGATTTAGATACAACATTAGTTAAATTACCGTGTATAGATATTGCTTCCGAAGAATTAGGATATACATTCAAGGAACAAGATAATTTGGATTGGAATTTTTCGATATTTCCAGAAAACTTGCGACAACGGGTTTATCAAATGTTTGCAGATCCCGAAATTATGTGTGATAAAGTTTCTCCATTAGAAGGTTCTCAAGATAAAATTAAACAATGGAAAGAACTCGGTCACGAAATGGTTTTGATTACTGCTAGAATATCAGAAATTAGACCAAAAACAATTAAAATGGTGAATCGTCTTTATCCAGAAATCGAAAATATTAATTTTGTCGGTTTCAATGAGAGTAAATTAAATTCTATGTTAGATTTGGAAATCGATTTTTGGATAGATGATTCTGCTACAGGCGTATTAGATTCATTGAATTTGGGAATAAAAACTTATATGATTTCTAATAAGTATACTCGATATAATTGGCATTTGAGAGATAGAGTAGAGTGGTTTAAAGCTGTGAAGGACATATCTTTATAAAGGAGTTTGGACGATGTTGATTTTAATTTTAATTTTGTGTGTATTTAATTTTCTTGGATTGGTTTGGATGATGCTTGTTCTTAACGATGGGTTCTCATTTACAAATAGAAATATCGATAATAGTGTGACTAAGAACGAGGTATTAGTTCAAAAAGCAGACGAAGTTATAGGTAAATATAAAAGGATGATGCAAGATATCGAAAGCGAAAAATGAGTCACTTCACCCAAGTAATTTATCGAATAAAATCAGGAAAAAAATATTATAATGGCGAAATCGATGTCAAAGGTAAATTCAAAGAAATCGGACCAATGAAATTAGTAGGTCTTGAGTTTTTCCAAGATCATATAGGATTCATATACGATAAAGACGGAAAATATTTTATGCGAGATTGTCCAGAAAGAGATCTGGGGAAAGAAGTTACAGAATGAATAAAGACAGTTTAAAAAAATATGACGCAAGTGGTATAGTCAAACAAATCATTTTAGAGAAAAATAGATTTTGCGTAGAACACCAAATGATGAAGTATTCGAGTGTCAATTTTAGCATAGAAGAATATGTAAGATACTCGGAAATGATTAATCACGAGTTGGTGAGAAGAATTACTGCTGATGTATTTGGCGAGAAAGACAAAAAGGAAGTAGAATTTTACAGTTCATGGTGGCAACAATTTAAATCCGAATGTATGCCTAAGTGGTTTATTAAAAGATATCCGATCAAATTTAAAAAGATAGGTATGTTCGAATATTTGGTATTATATCCCCATTTAAAAATATCTTTACCAGAAGAAAAACATTATTTGGTTGTATCTAAATATGAACCGATGACTGGATTGACGGGTTCGTGATGGATAATAAAACTGTAGAAGAAAGAACCATATTTTTAGGTATCGTGGGTTCAACCGCATATGGTACGAATACGATCACATCCGATGAAGATATTGCGGGAATATGTATACCTACTTTAGATTACTATATAGGTTCTAAAAAATTCGATCAAGCTGATAAATGGCTTGATGAATCTGGAGAAAAGATTGACAAAACTATTTTTTCGATAGATAAGGCATTAGAATTGATTACAGATAATAACCCAAATTGTTTAGATATGTTATTTCTTCCTGAGCGTTGCGTCAAAATTTGTAAACCGGAATGGAAAAAAATTGTAGACATTCGAGATAAATTTATATCAAAAAAATGTAAACACACATTTTCTGGTTATGCCTTCGCTCAATTAGAAAAAATTAATACTCATAGAAGTTATTTATTGTATCCTGTAAAAAAACCGGATCGAAAACAATACGGATTGAAAGATAAATCTATTTTTCCAGACACCCAAATTGAAGTTATATCTAAATTAGGCATCGATTATATATCATTTAACGACAAAGATTCTTTTTATAAAGAGATGAATCAAATAGTTTCCAATGATATGATGACAGTATTTAGAAAATATTTAGATCCTGAGTTGGTTCCTTTAGTTATGCAGGAATTCATAAAGGGGCAAAAAACATATTTAAGGACGTTCGAATCTATTTCGAGTACTTTCTTAAAAGAAGAATATGTAGATGCTGCTAAAAATGAAATGCGTTACCTGACTTCATATAAAAATTGGAAAAGATACGAAGAGTGGAAGAAAAATAGAAATCCAAAACGTCAAGCACTAGAAGAAAAATGTGGATTCGATTCCAAACATGCATCACATTTAATTCGTCTTGAAAGAATGGGAATAGAAATACTAGAAGGAAAAGGAGTTTTGGTAGATAGAACTAATATAGATGCTGAAGAATTGTTGAGTATCAGAATGGGCAACTATAAATTTGAAACTATTTTAGAAATGTCTAGAAAAAATCAAGATAAGATGGATGAATTATACACCACATCAAAAATACCCAATCAACCAGATCGAAATTTGATTGAACAGAAAAAAATGGAAATTCTAGAAAAATATTTATTTGGAAAAGGAAATATATGGCAAAGATTATCGCGTTTGTTTTAATATGTTTTTTGTTTGGGTGCGCTGATAGAAAATTTGACTGCACTAAAGCGGATTATGATAAGATAATGGGATATATTAAATGGTGCCAACCGAATATAGGAACGGGCCAATGTCAAGAGCAAGCCAAAGAATTATTTTGCAAAGAAATGATTGATCCTCGAATCGATATAAAAGATTCTTTAACTTCATATATTTTATTACCATGAACATAGATCAAATAAATTTTCATATAGAGTTCGGTAGAGATTCGGGTATTCCTGATTGTTGTATAAATTTTTGGATTACAGAATATATCCCTCTATTTTATTCCAACCATTCTATAATATTATTTTATCATAATTCGATCCCAACTGAATGCCACTACATACCATGTCCAGATTGTTTAGAGAAAAGGAGTTTTATACAAATAAAGACATGCGGACCAAAAAGAGAAATTCCTTTTGGTGATGATCCTATTTACTTGAGAAAAAATTGGAAAAAGTTTTAAAATACTCTTTTTTTCAGAATCGGTATTTTTAGTTCTTCTAATATTTCTTGGAACGCAGAGCCTTCTTCATTATCATCGATCAAAATTTCGACCTTAGCGGGATAATCGAAATTGAACGAATATAGTTTTGCTGGTGTCTTTCCGTCCGCTCCATAAACGTAATCTTTCATTTTCGAAAAGTCACATTTTTGAACATCTATACGAATCATGGTTTTCCTTTATGGGTTATAATTCATCAATGCATCTAAAGTATTCCACATTTCCACCGCATGTCCAGGAACAAATAAAGCCCATCGAAATAGCTTATATTCTTTCCTATACATATCTAAAAAATTCTTATCATCTCCAGCATAAACGTTAGAGTGTTCGCAGTTGGCTATTCTGTCGGCTAACTTAATTATTATTGCGTCTGGATTTGCTCTAATACCGGGAAGCGTTTTCTCTTTTTTCTCTTTTCGATTTCTACCTTTTTCGTCGGTCACACAATAAACTATTTCTGCGACTTCGATACCAAGTTCTTTTTTGATATCGGAATATGATTTTCCAGCGTCTTCCATCGTATCATGACACCAACCAGCATCTAATAAATCTGGATCTGTATATCCAAATCTAATTAAAACATTTACGACATCTTGTAAATGCTTGAAATATGGAAAATGATCATACATGTGATTCGCGTGAGCCTTTTGAGCAAATTCCATCGCCTTTTTTCGTTCGGTATTTTGCATATCAAATATCCTCCATATTGTATTTTTTGATGAATATTTTCTCTACAACTATAGAATTATTTATTGATTCGAATTCATTATTCAAATTTATTAAGTACTCCACACACTTTAAATCTGTCCATGCATGAATATAATGGTTTTCCTTAGTCACATCATCTTTAGAAATAATTTTTCTGATTGGAGTATCTTCCCAATCTATATGCGTTACTCTCTTCCTTCGCCCTATTACGATATTTCCATATTTAGTTTTGACTAACCACCAAGGGGATTTTAAAATCGTTTCATAATATGATGGCACTTCTGGCCAATATTGATTTTTGAGTTCGTATAACTTTAAAATTTCTATCTTCGCCAAAATAAATAGACTTTCTACTTGTTTCTTTTGCATATTTGAGTTCTCCTATATTATGAATTGTATAAAAATCGCATATGATTGTCAATGGTCAAATTTGAGTTAATTTGGCTTTAAAATAATATTTCTTTTTGCTTGACAAGTTCCCTGGGATTAGCTATACTTCTTTATGTAAGAACAACAAAAGGAAATCAAATGGGACGCACAACAACTACCAAATACGCTCTAACTTTCCGCTCTTATGGAAGCGGTTTATTCAATACTCCTATGTGCTGGAATGCCAAAAATTGGGGTCGCCCTACAGAGAAAAATTTGAAATTGTGGGTCGAAAAATACAATCAGTCTTTGTTGCCTGGAGGGTGCAATGCTCACTTAGGAACCAAATCGACCATTATGAAAGCATATATCCGATATAATTATCAAATGGGTCCAGTTGTCGCAAGTTATAACGGACCTCTTTTTCAAGTAATTTGAGCGAATTTCAGGTTTTCGAAAATAAAATAATATTTATTGACAATCGCCCTGGGATTTAATATACTTCTTATATGAACTTCACGAAAGGAAATCAAATGAACGAGAGAATCATCCCAATTAACTCCGAAGAAGTCACCAAAGAAGGAATCTCTGCTATCGTGTATGTCGGACCAGGATTTAAAGCAAAGGGTTTTAAAGGGAAGTCTATCAAGAAATCGTTTTATTATAAATTCTCTACTCAAGCGGATATGAATAATTATATCGATAAATTTTTCCAGAACGTTGAAGCAGAACAAAAAGTTAAACAAGAGAGGAAGTCGGAGAAAAATAATTTTAAGACTTCTTTGGTTGTTGGAGATATTTTATATTCCTCATGGGGATACGAACAGACCAACATCGATTTTTATCAAGTTGTGGAAGTATCCAATACCAAGAAAACGGTAAAAATTCGGGAAATCGAATCAAAAATTCATTCTACCGGAGACATGTCTGGAACTAAAATGCCTGACATTGGAAATTTCATAGGAGAAATCAAAACGAAAAAGGTCCAGCCTAATAACTATGTTGGATTGAATTCTTATTCTTCAGCTTCAAAGTGGGATGGTTTTCCTAAATCTTTTTCTTCTTACGCTTGAAATATAATTTGAAATTAATGTATATTATGTGATGTACATTAAAAAAGGATATAATATGTATTCACCTCAAGATTTAGATTCGATTGAATTTGCAATGAAAAAAACGAGAGCGTATGCTGCGGGTACGAATGCGTATGAATCGGGAAAACCAAGAGATCCTAATCCCTATACTACAAGTCCATCTACAAAAGATCAAGGAGATTTTATTTTGGAAGATTGTTTTTGGAACGGGTGGGATATTGCAGAAAAAAAAGTAAAAGATAAAGAAAATAAACATTCTTTGATTCTTGGATATGTGGATTTGAGCAAATTCAAAAAGAGGTAATATTTAAAATCGACACAAATAGAAAGGAATGTTGTGTCTAAATATAAATTTTATAATTCGAAACGAAAACTTGGGACAGAACTTCTTAGACCAATGGGGTTTGAGTTTACATTCGAAAAAAAAGAAAAACAACAATCTGGATTTGATTATGCGCCGACTCTTGAAAGATTGAGAAAATTAGGTTATCGCGGATATGATGATAATTGTTTGGAAATCAACTCCCCCATATTTAAATATATGGAAGATGTTTTAGATTTCTGGAAAAAACTGGTAAAAGATATAGGACCAGGGTTTGTGACAAGAAATGATTATTCTACTGGTGGCGGAACTCACATTCACGTTGGCGTTAATAAATGGAATGAATCTTTAACTCACAGAGATATGGATTTTAGGAAAAAATTCATATACTTGTTATGGTCTATGCCTTGGCTGACTTACGCATTCCAAGATCCTTCCGACGATTATTCATCTGAGCCTATATGTCAAGATATGCGGCAACTAAGATATGTCAAAACGTACAATATTTTAGATTGTGCTATTAGAAATATGAAAATCATTAAAGAAAATGGCGGAACCCCTTATTCTTGTTCTGATTTAAACTATCCGAGTCTAGGAAACAAGTGTACGAGTGTAAAAATCGATGAGGACTACGATACTGTAGAATTGAGATTTTTTGATACAGTTGATAAAGTTGACCAATTAAAAAATTATATTTTAGTCGCAAACGCTTTGATTAATATTGCTGATTGGGATTTGAAATTTAGCACTATGAAAGTTCCTACTCCTAAATATATTCCTAAAAAACATTTAGAACAGAAATTGATTAGTGGGGAATTTTTAAAACAATACCGCGATTTCATGACCAAAAATGTTATTGATTTTTCTGAAGATAAGATACTCACTAGGATGTCATTTTGTAAACAGAAGATGAAAGAAAAACTAATTAAAAATAAAAAATCAACTCATTATCTTACAAATATTATTTCGGAAACAATCGAACCTTTGACGATCAAAGGTATTGGAATTAATGTGAAATGAAAACCATAAACTTTTATGAAATGTCAAAAGAAAATCAAGATAGAATATGGCTCGATCTTTGGCCAGGAATAATACCTAGCGATGGAGAAATATTCGAATTGTTTTTATATGATAATGAAGAAGAATTTTCAAAAATAGATAACGGGGAAATGATCCTTTTGAATGTAGAACCAAAATATTTAGGCGAAGAAGAATTTTCGAAATGTGCTATATCTTGGTTCAATAAATAGGTTTTTGTTTTATGTTAGAATTCAAATACATAAATTTAATTTTTATTTTATTTTTTATTTGTTTCTTATCTATGATTTTATATTCTCTTGTGGATTATGTCCATAAAAGATTTGTATGGAAACGAGAAGTAAAAAAAGAAATCGAAGAAATATTAGAGGAAATATATTGATTAAAATCACGCCTTCGGTCACAGACGTTATAGACTTTACACAATTTTGCACCATAAATGATCCCAGTGGAAAAGTTATGTTTCATATACCCTATAATTATTTTCATGTATGGAGAATGCAAGGGCAGCAAGAAATTTTAAAAGAAGTGATGACTTTGATAAATAAGGGTAAAGACTTAGCATCTATTAAAGAATATATAGATGCTAAACTAGAGTGAAACTATACAAGTTCTCCAGAGTTCACTTCATATACAAATTTTTCTAGATTACTCCTGAATTCTGGATTGGTGAAATATTCTCTAACCAATTCGATTTTCTCGACTTGTTCTGGATCTTTGATTTTCGAAAGCGCGGAGTCGAAAACTTTTCTTGCTTCTTCGTTCGTCATGTTTTGCATTTTTAATTCCCGTCTACTGCGTATTTTAAAACTTGAACTAATCCATCAAAATAAACACCTTCGGATGACTCGTATACTGTTGTGATTTTGATATCTAACTTGGACCTGCGAACTTTAAAAACTTCTACGTCATAAGTATCCATCGAATTGAGAGTGATTTTTACATTTGCGTATCCTACCTTCGCTCCCCTAACTTTGAAGGTTAGTGAATTTTTTGTATAACTTGGAGAATTGTATCCGATTCTGGCAAGGAACCAAAAATCTGTAGCTTTGATTTGCTTGATAATGGTGTTTGCTACGTCCCAATCTCTTTCTGTCGGCACTGAATTCATTTGATTTCCTTTCGTGAAGTTCATATAAGAAGTATATTTAAATTCCCTGGGACTGTCAAGGAATAATTTTAATTTATTTCCTTATCGTATCCATATATCCGATAGAGAGATACAAGACCCTTTATTTTCTCTTCGTTTCCACTGTTTAAAGCTTCTATCAAATCATTCATTTCTTCGGATGGAGTGCAATTCAAAACCTTACCCCATTTGTTTTTCTGGACTGAAACGTGACCATTTTTCCCCATTTTTTTGAGCATTTCGGTAGCGTTTTTATATACTCCTTCTGCTCCGATCCAGTCTGGTAAATTACTCACTTGGTTTCCTTTCATTAAGCTTACATAAAGAAGTATACCAAATCTCCCTGGGATTTGCAAGGGATAAAATAAAATAATTTTATAGCTGAAATTCCTCAAAAATTGACACAAAAATGCATATTTTTAATGTCAAAATGTAGAAAATAAGCTATATTTAGATCAACAAAAAGAAAATAAATGTTCGTAAATGGTGAACTAATAAAGATGAAAATCAATGCGGGATGTAAATTTGAGGTTCGTATGGGTCCAAATCCCAAGTATGATAAATTCATTTTAGAATTCAGACTTCGGGATTATGCTTCTGAAACTTTCATCAATACCACAAAATTTCAAGCTCTAAAATATTTGACAGTGAGCCAACTCGAAGCAGTAGAAGTATTTGAGTACATATACAACATCTTAGTGACAAAGAAAAAATCAATGTCGTTCGGACGCTACTTAGATGAACAAAAAAAGTTGTTAGAGTTGTGCGAAGCGAACGAAACTTATAAAATGGTTTTTGAAGCTAGGAAAAATTTTAAAAGTTTATATTTTAAAAAAGAGGGATGATATGAAATCGGATGAATCGTTTGGGGTTGGTGATATAGTTGTAGTTACTTCTTGTTTATATGCGGGTCGATTTGCGGTCATCGATTCGATTAATATGTCAGGAACACCATATAACGTTGGAGGTATATTACAACGTGGACAATTTAATATATTGATTGACGGTAATATCTTCTTTCCCTGTTTAAAATATGAAATAAAAAAGGTCGTTCCGAAATACAAAGTAGGGCAATCGCTTGAATGCTTTTATCTCGAACCCAAAGTACTCAATGTCGAGTTTGATTTTAAACGAAAAGAGTACAAATATATTTTATGTATAACTGACACAAAAATAACTGTATATGAATCAGAAATTCCAACTAAAAAAGAAAAAACTAAATTGAAAGGCGATATGAGAAAAATACAGATCGAATTAAAAGACTCCGAAACTGCTGTACGGTTTATCGATTATTTGATGGATATGCCTAATGGTAATGGTGTGACTATCAGAATTTTAAAAGAAGATTCTGTAGATGGCCCTAAAACAACTATCGAAACCATGAAAAATAATGAACAGATAAAGAAATTTATTTCGGATAAGAAGAAAGAAGTTGAAAACATATTCAAAGATTTAGCGCATATTTTTGATAATTGAACTGAGTTATATGCGACCATTAGGAAAAACTAAAAGAGGCAGAAAACAACATCCACATGATGAGTGTGAAATATGTGCTGAAAACGATTTGGAAAATAAAGGACGAGATAAAAATTTGAAGAGGAAAGAAATCGAAGAAGAATTGAAAAGGATAAATGATGTGTGAATATGATTATTCGGATGCTCCTGAAGTCATGAATACTAAAATAGTCAAGGCTAGAAAAAATCATAAATGTTTCGAATGTCTTAAAATAATAGAAGTCGGGAATTTATACGAATTTACCAGTGGTATTTGGCCCGATGGACCAGCAAGTTTTCATATTTGTATCATATGCACCAAAATCCGCGAAACTCTCAAATGTCCTTGTGTTCCTTTTGGTGGGGTTTTCGAACAAGCCACAGAAGAAGGTTTAGATTTTTGGTCGTTATATAAAGAAATATCGTAAGGAGTTGTTATGCGATTAGAAGATTTTATACCAGAATTATTAAATTTAGCTCAAGGCGCAGAACATGACGACCCTGAATGTCCTCAAGATGATACATGCGATTGCGAAAATATTTTTAAGTTGAATGAAGAACTTAAAAATATTCAGAAGATGTTGGAAGATGCGATCTATGAAAATGAAGAAAAGAATAAACGAACCATGATTCATTTTCCAGTTCTTTTTGGTTTGCGTTTTCCTGCGTTTCCAGCACCCTTAGAACCACTTTCAGCTTTAAGAAGCGATTGATATGACTTTATAAACTTAAAGTCTTCCTTGGCCACCAAGAGGTTTTGGGAGAGTCTATCCATAAGGTAGCAGTAATATTCTTCCATGTTAGATTTGGAGTTCATACATTTTTCCATAAGTTAAAGTTTAAACCTTACCAACAAATTTCTTAAATTGAATTCGAGTTCTGCAAGTCACACATGAAGGTTCTCCCGTTGAAATTATTTTGTGTCTTCTCATTCCAATTTCGATTTCTTTTCCAGGACAAGCACAAGTATAGATAAAAGTATTCATTTTATTTTTCTTAACATCGGGCGGCAATTCTAAATTTGAACATCGTTTTGGGTCAAGTCCAAACACACTTAGCATGATATATTTCCAGGTTCTTCCATGACCCCATTTTTTATAATACTGATAGTCTGCTAGGTGGGCGACTTCGTGAGGGATTGTGATTTTTAAATAATCTTCTTTATGATGTACTGCAAATTTGAGATTGAAACTTAAAGTCCAATTTGAATATTTAGCTTGCCCTAAAATCTTTCCTTCTAGATCAAAAGATATATTCGGAACATTCATTGTAAAACTTGGATGTTTTAGATTGATTAATTCTACGCAAGATTTTACTCGTTCGATAATCAATTGTTTCATGTTCTCTGATTCAGTCATGTTAACCGACCAATAGAAGGCGATTTCTGAGAGCGTATAACTGAGTCAACCGTCGATCCGAATACTTGGCAGAATTGTTCTTGTTCCAGATTTTGAGTTCCAGCTTGGCTAGTAAACGGGCAATTTTATAATTCTTCATTTGATTTCCTTTAGATCGAATAACCATAATTGTCAAATTTTTTAGGGAATAATGTAAGTTCTTTTTGAAGTTCCGCTATTTTCGATTCGCGATATTTGATTTCCTGATAAGCGAGATAGCTACTACCTTTAGCGTACTGATCTTTCCAAAAAGACAAGCGGCTTTTGTTGCATTCGATAGAGTTATGAATGGATTCTTTTTCTAGCACTCTTTGAAGTTCTAAGTCGGTCATTTGATTCCTTTCACTCGTCATCACATAAAGAAGTATAGTTTAACTCCCTGGGTATGTCAAGCAAAAATAAATATTATTTTAAAGTGGCTAAAATCCTTTAATTTCGAGGATTTTTAAGACGTACTGGACACTGATCTCCATTTATATGTTCTTCTCTGGTTCTGGAACAATATAAACAGTATGTCATTTTTTCGTCGGCTGGGAGAAAGTACGTAATGTTGGGATCGTACTTCGGTATATTTGGAAAAACGAATGGCTTGAATTCTCTTATACGTTCCATGTCAATATTTACTGGAAATTTATTTTCGCTATATGTTAATGGATTTTCTTTCTTTAAAATATCGATGAATATTTTTAATTCACAACCTTTTCTATGCCAGTCTTCAGAACCGTTATTAATATTTCCGCATTCTGGACACACTTCGTAATCTTCCCGACATATGACAGTTTCTAATCGCTTCAATAACTCTAATAATTTTTCGGTCTGTTCTTTGTTCATTTTCCTTCCCAATATTCTGAGTCACTAGGATCGTCTATGTTATCTCGACCACAATCACAAGTGCAATCTTTTTTACCTTCAACACAAAAACAAGGACAGTCACAACCTTTACATATGTGAGCACCATTTTTAATTTCACGTTGTTTAATTTGTTCGTGATTAAGTTTCATTCTAACTCCAGCACGGTCGATTTATGTTTATCGTCATTCAGATCAAATTCTAAAATTTCAGGATAATATTTATTTCCGCCCCTGTATTCCTTTTCATCAAATCCTTCAGAAATAGCTTTTTCTTTTTTAGAATATATTCCGAGAACATACGAATGATTTTCTCTATCTCCGAATTTATACATCGTCACAACATAAACTAATTTTGGTTTCTTAGGCTTCATAATTTTCGCTCATTTGTTACCTATTAGAGAAATAAAGATTTCGGCTTTATTTCTCCATGCCTTTTTATTAGACGGGTGAATATCTTCAAATTTTTGACTATCATCTTCGAATAAAGTTTGTCTTAATAATGATGCCAATTTATCTATATACGAATCTTTATCCAATTTAATATCATTTGGAAATCCGCGCATTGCGTCTTCCAGATCATTCAAATTAAAACTATCCATTACTTTTCTCCTGGAAATTTATTTACTTCCCATAGTCCAGCTTTTTCCAAATCACTTTGAGTTGTAGAAGTATTATATGTTGAATCCGTTAATGGACCTACTATAGATGGACTTCGAAATGTAGTTTTTCCGCACCTTTTACATTTTCGACCTTGTAGTAAATAACAACCAGCAAATTTAAAAACCATAATATCATACCAAATATATTTTTTGTGGAAGAAAGGAATACATATCATACTAATTTATTTCCTTTTGTGTTTCTGGATCTGCGCACTTAGCAAGAGTTCTTAAATATTGAGCTAATTCGTGGGGAGGTCTGTTCATTAACGAATGCGTAAGTTTTGATAATTCGTTATGGAAATATTCAACATCAACTCCAAATCGATTTTTGCCCATCGGTGCTTCTATCGTTTCTACTTTCAAAGCGGCTTCTGCCATCACCAAAGCAACTGAATGATTTCTCGCATGTTCTTTATCTCCAAATTGAGAATGAATGGTATATAATTCGTCCATACATGCTTTTAGTGCTTCTACCATCACCAAATTATTCATTTCTTATCCTCCAAAATAACAAGGTCTTCGCGCTTGAGAGTTTTGTCCATCCACATTTTAGGATCGAAATTTTCAATCCATTTCTCAGCACGTTCTAAACTATAAAATCCAGAAGCTAAAAGAAAGTGCTTGGATGAATCTTTGTGCATTATTTTATATGTCATTTTATTTTACCAAGTAACCAGAAGCACAAACCCTGAAAAATTCAAAGTCTAGTAATTTAGCATCGCGAACTACATCCAAAGAAGAAAGCGAAATTGTTCCATTTATAGGATTACTTCCACCTCGCAAAACGGAACCAGCTAAGACTCCAATAAAAGGACTTCCTTCGATCCTATAACCCAAAGTATTTTCATTGATTACTATGTATTTCATTCGTGCAACCCTTCTTTCGGATAATACATCCCATTTTGAAATGCATCTACTTCGCAATATTTGGCAAGTTGTTTTTTGTGAACTGGTGATTGGAAAAGACCGATTATCATCTTGATTTTATCTTCGGCTTCTTTTTCGGTTTTCAAGTCATGTTTCCAATCCATCAAGGCAATATGAATCATGGATTTTGCGTCACTTATTCTCATATACATATAATATAAAATCCCTGGGGAGTTGTCAAGGAATATTATTTTAGAATTGGGGAATTTGAGCTAATTTTAAGGGTTTATTTAGAATATATCTTGAAATCTTTTGACAGATTTTCGTAATTCTGCTAAAAGTTTAGACATAGCCATAACTACTCCAGAATGTAAATGGGATGAACCTCTTTGATCGCCCATCTTTCTATGTTGCTTTATAGCCTTGGTGATTTCTTTTTCTAGTTCTACGGATGAAACTTTTTTAGAAATAGCCTCTCCGACATACATATTCATAGTTCCGTTATTTTCGATCTCTTTAACTAATTTCAAAAATTCTGGGAATGAATAATCTCTGAATTGAACGTCTGGAGTTTTACTTTCGTTAATATCTTCATCCATGCTTTCATTTTTAAAATCGCTTGTAATTTCTGTATAAAATGCGATTGATTTTTCCAGTCTAGATATTCTCATGGCGATTACTTGTTTAGCTTCTGGTCTGACTTTTTGATGTGCTTTCTTAAACACATATAGTTCTTTTTTAAGTCTATCGAGTTCTTTCAAGTTCGCAATATTATCTTTGATTATACTCGCCTTAATTTCTTCGATTTCTTTTTTCTCGTCCTTTGAATATTCTTCGGATAAATCGTTAATTTGTATTTTTTTATTCACATCTAACATAACTTTTACACGATCTTTGATACCCATTGAAACCTCTTTTTTTATTATTTATATTTTATCATTAGAGGTATCAAAACTAGACTTAATCTGGAAAAATTTCTTTGATGCTTCCCCGTATATCATATTCCAATATGGACAACACAAATGATAATCGCTAGATCTACCAGAAGTCGAACCTTCAGAATCAATGTATCCTAGTTGTCCACGAAACTCAAATAGATGGCGTGGTCCAGAAAATCTTTTTGGATTCTTACATTCTTTACCACATGCGTCACAAAATATTTTTTTTCATTTCTTGCGCTTCTTCTTAGTTTTTAGTTTATCTTTTGTGTAAGATCCCATTACAGTCGATACTACCATAGATTTATTGATATTTATTTTATCAAAAAAATCAGCTTCAAATATCACTAAATCAATTTTTACCAATAATATTTTATCTTCATGTTCGAATGCGACAGTCTTGGTTAGAGTAGTATTACTTACCATATCTATTCTTCTTCTGATCTTTTTTCCACCATTTTTGGATCGCTTCGTACATTTTAATTGGTTGTAAAATTACTCCCACCATTTTATTATTCCTTATCAATAAGATTGTATTTATAATCGACCGATGCAGTCACTTCTATTCTTCCAGAGATACCAGACATATCCAAAAATTTATTCATGTCGTGTTGAATATGCCATATCGTTCCTTCCGTTTGATTTTTGACAGATACACTAAAAGCTTTGTCTATTTTTTCTTTTATGATCGGATCTAACATTATGATTATTCCTTCTTTTCAAATTCATGGATATATTTTAACGACCATTTGGCTTCTATAAAAATTTTTTCAGGAATACCTCGCCACTTCAAAATATTATTCATATTATGTTCGAGTCTAGCGATAATAAATTTCTTTTCTCGCTCGGCGTTAATATTAAATGCACTAACTAAAATTTCTTTCTGTTCTGGAGTTATATTATCGATTGGAACTAACATTCGCAACCTTACAAATTAATTTTTATACTTATTACACCATTCTCTCTATCTTTATTAAACGTTGGATATGAACTAGGATGCATCTCACATATTTCAATACAAGCTCTCATGATACCTAAAGACCAATTTCTATTAGCGGGAGGAAATAATATAGATATTTTATTTCCTTCGAGTTGAGTCCTATACTTGGATTCTATTCTTCTAGTATTATCAAAACCAACCCAATATTTAGTGATTAATTTATCGAAAACAATATTCTCTGGTTCCTTTTTCTGCTTCTGAAACTCCTTAGTCATATTCTGAAAATCTTGTTTCAGCTTATCTATGCGCTGATGAAAATGATGTTCGGCAGCAAGAAGATCTATTTGGAATTTTTCAAATCTTTCGGTATCCATTTTTATTCCTTAGTATATGTGATGGACAAATTTACTGGATGATAATTTTCTACTATATATATTTCTGTGTAATCTAATTTTATTAATTCTGATTGAATGTTGTCGGGATCAATAGAAGGAAAATATATTAAATGATTTTCTTTCTTAATAAATGCTCCTTCATACGACATTTTAATTACTTGTCTACCATTACCTTCATATACCACAAATGTATTCCTCATAATTCTCCCATAAAATGTATTATTTACTGGGATGGACAAAAGTTTCATATTCACACTAATATTTTCTTTTTTACCTTCGCACATAGTTATCATATTATTTTCCCTTTGCTCTTTCGGATTCTAAATATTTCTCTAATACAACTCGGAGAACTCGAACATCATTTGCAGCTACGTCATTGCCCATAGATTCGCAAAGTTTGATCGCAGATATTCCGATGATGTTACTATAAATTGTTGGATCTGGATTTTCTTTTGGCGAATCTTTGACATCGCTATCTTTAATTGGAGATGATCTAGGATCTGATGGATCGAATGCAAAATACCAACATGAAAGATCTTCTTCGACCATCACCCCATTCATAGAAAAGTCGCCAGTTTCGGGCTTCCATTCTTGCGCAGATTTAGACATACGCACATGCCCAACAGGGATGTGTTCGAATTCTTCAATAAATATCCAACCTTTGGGAATTTCAAACTTTGGAACTTTCATATTATTTCCTTTTCTCTATAGTAACCGGCTTAAATAATTTTTTCTTGAGTTTTGCGACACGAAAACCAAGTACAAGCCACGCTAAGATGTTTGGCACATAGATATCACCATTTTTTGAATTGTGATATCTAATTCCGCCTTGATTAATAAAAAACCATATATCATAGTGTTTATGAGATACCTCGTCTTTGAATATTCTTGGTGTTACTTCCCAATCTTCACTATCAAGCAGTTTCCACATAATCCAAAAATTAGCTTTCATATTATTTTCCTTTTACGATAAAATAGAAAAATGATGTTTATATTTCAAACTTTCTTATCTATCGAAAAATATTTTTGTAGTGCTTCGAGTAAGGCTATTTCGTATGCAGTCTTTGGTTTGATATCATGGATGGCTTTGCTCCCCGTCAAACAAAACAACAATCGGAAATTGATCGATGCCATCACCTTTTTTAAATTTCCTTCTCCGTCCAACATGGCTGTAAATTCACAAAAGTCAATCGACCCTCTTACATATACTTCATTTTTTCCGATATCAAAACGTTCTGTCTCTACGATTTTAATATCTTTGGATTGTAAACTTTCTTTTATCATTTCATTAATCCATTTTCTTTATTTGACATTTCCGAAGGTTCGAAGGGATATACAGTAATATAGTATTCAAAATTAGGTTCTTGTAATTCAAAATTAGTAACTCGAAAAATACCTTCAGAGTTTTTGTAAATATTATGAGGAATGTTGTCTATTTCTGCTAAAACCCCTGCAACAGCGAGAGCAGATTTGAGAGTCAAGTAATTTCGATCATATTTTTCTATCATGATTTGTCCTTCATAAAAACAAAAACCGCAACAACTACACTAACAGCAAGAGAGAAAACAGATAATATCAAATTAGATTCGTTTTCCATTTTTATAATTTCTCCGAGTAAAGGTTCATTCCGATTTTTACAAGCTTGGCAAATCCAGAGGTGAGATTTTCATTTCCAGCGTTCATTCCATTCACAATTTCTACGGGTTCGACTTGGTATTTTTCGGCAAGAGCGGTGAGAGCAGATTTGACAACTATTCGAAGGTTTTCTTTGGATACTGACATTTTGATTCCCTTTCGTTACATAAAGAAGTATAGCTAATCCCTGGGAAGTTGTCAACAAAAAAGAAATATTATTTTTAAGTGGCTAAATTTGCTTATTTTCGCCACATCATAAACAAAAAAGCCAGATCCATGCATAGATCTGGCTATAAATAAATTCCAAGTGTTCGATAGTTGTCAAAAACTTGATCAGAGTTATGTAGAGTTTAAAGTCTCTACATTTTACTTGACAACATACGATCTGAGTTGGAATTCATTTTGCGGGTAAATCAATTCAAAAATTCCAGTAATTTTTTTAATCTTTCCCATGCTTGAGTGTATTGATCGTCTTTTTCATTTTGATTTATTTCTACAAATTTATTCATCATTCTTATATCATCTTCGAGTTGTTGATAGTCTTGAGATATATCAATTCCATTTATTTTTTTAGATATCGCTTTAGTTGCAGCATCCAAATAAAAATCTCTTTCTTTTTCGCTTTCGAATATTCCATCGCCTTTTGGTTCGGCTTCATATATGATTTCGCCACCAGGATTCGGATAATTAACTCGAAAATACCCATGTCTGAGTCTCAAATATCCGACTTGTTTTCCATCTTTAAATACATCGTACTGCTCTGGACAAGCACCACAAGTTTGAATTACAATAAGTCCGTTGATTACCATTTTAAAATTCCCTGCTTTTTAATCTTTTACATTGTTCTTTACACCAGGAACCTTGCCACTCGGTTCGTTTAGCATATTTTCTATGTAGCTTTTCCATCTCTTTTAAATTATCGCTACAAATATCATCCCAAATATCATGCCATACACAATCATAATGTACATTCTTTGGTGGTTTATAGGTAAAGGCATCATCACAAATTATCGTAACTCTTTTGTCTTCCAGATAAGTTGGAGCGCATAAATTTATAACGTCTTGGCTTTTTTCGATGACCGTTACTGAGATTACTTCGGGCTTTTGTAATATCATTTTAAGGGCTACACCTAATCCCAAAGCATTGATTAATATATTGTCTTTCGCTGTCCAATAGAATGGATATAAATCCCTAATTTCGTCTGGAGTATTGGACATTATACATTTTCCTGATCTAGACAATCTTTTATAATCGCCAGCAGGAACACTACGCCCACCAGAAAAAATAGATCTCATGCTTTCGAATTTGGCAGCATCTTCGGAAACTGTAAAAGATTCTACCGACCAAATTCCAGACTTACCATTAGGGACGTTGATATTAACTTTCATACTTTGGTTAGAACTTTTTCAAAATCGTCATTTCTATATCAACTGGTTCATAATTTTCTATAGTCACACTAAAGATAAGAGGCCATGAGCATTTAATATTATCTAACCGGACTATAACCGAACTATCGGGCTTATAAAATAATCCTGTATGAGAACCAATCGTTCCATAAAATGTTTCCCCATCTGGAATTTCATTTCCTTTAATATTTAATGTTGATTTTATGTTATTTTTCATTGTAATCATATTATGTAATCCTTAAAAAATAAGATATATTTAATTCTTAGGTAATATACTAATTTGCAGTTCGACAGGAATATAATCAATCACGTTGAATACGCCATATATATCCCATACCACCCCTGCACAATCTAGTCGAACTATAGTGATCGAATTTGCTTTATAGAACAATCCTTTAGAGCCAGAAATGATTCCGGTGAAAGTTTCTCCGAACGGTACATCTTCACATTTAATTTTAATTCCAAATATATTATCGTTTTTAATTTTAATCATATAATTTTATCCTTTAAAATAGTTGAAGATCAATATAATAAAAAATTAATCTACATCCACAACTTTGAATGAAATTAAATCATTCTTAGACAAATATACCGGAATAAATTTCTTTATTTTGTTCCAGCTTGGGTTCATTGTTTTTGTGTTTTGAGTCGGACATACAGAATTGAAAGGGTCTTCGAAATACCCTTTCTTGGTATCGACTGCAAATATTCTACGCATGTTATTTTTCCTTTAAACTTTTTATTGTGTCTGCGAGATATTTGACTATAAGTATAAGCAAAATCATAGAAGACCAAATAGCACCAACCATCAAATAATTGTGCTTGGTTAATTCGTATCCATCACACAATAGCATACCAATGCAAAGAGATAATGTAGCACAAGCGTTGTAAATATTATACACGATCACATTCCTACTTTCTGCAAATAACTGAAGTGAGTTTCATTCTCATCGTAATTTGAATATATGTGATCAAATTTGGAAAAGAATTCTTGGGTTTTGACTTTTGATTTGAACTCAAGCACTTTAGCGGACTTATTGAAATTATTTTTTTTGGAGACTGACATTTAATTTCCTTTTGTTGTTTCATTAACCTGACATAAAGAAGTATAGCCATTATCCCTGGGACTGTCAAGGCATATTATTTTATTTTTTAAATTGGCGTATTTCCTCTAATTTCGTCGAATCTCTTCCAAAAAGGACCATGATCTCTTCCAGGTTGTCTAGTAAAAACCGATATGGAACCTTTTAAAACCCTTAATTCAGTACCATAAAAAGCTACATCTTCTGAATGTACGTCAAAACCAGTTTCCTTGGAAGCTTGAATTATTGCAGATTTACACTCCTTCGAAATATTGGTCATGAAATAAGAACCAGTCAAATCATTTATAGCGTTATTGAGGTCTACGTTATATTGGTACATTTCGTTCATATCATTAAACATTTTGAATCTCGACTTTCTTTTTCAACCATGCATCAAAAAGATCATGATCCGAATCTGATGGAGTACGTAAATCTCCAGAATAGAATTTTTTATTTTCGTCCTTCCATTCCATCCACATAGATCCAATCCAAACAATATATCCAGTCATCACACCACCAGGATAAAGTTCTCCATCCCTTTCCATCATCTTATCTGGATCAGGTTCTCCTTGGGCTTTACAATAGGCAAGGTAGCGAGGATTCATACGATTTCTTCTCCAATCATTTTTTTCATTAAGCGGTAAGCAACTCCCATATAATATCCTCGTAGTGGCTTGATACTTGTTATGGTGATTTGGGGAAGATTCCGACCTACAATTTTATAAGTCTTCCCAACTTCGATTTTTTTGGTTTGAACACTTTTCTTTTTCGCGTGATATTCTACAACTAAATCCCTCCATTTTTGATTCTCTACGGGAACCATTTTCAAAAAATTCAAGGGACAATCATAATCATATAAACCCATGCAAGCTTCTAAGTCTTTATAACCCCAGCACCCATTATATTTTTTGAGCAAGTCTAGGGCGATAAATTTTTCTACAACTCCGGTATTCAAATTGGTATGAACTCCGACTTTCCAAATCTTATTTCCGACAACTGCATAATGAGGATATTCGACTTTGATATTAGATTTTTCTGAATGATAAGATTTTACGCGACCTTCGACGAATTGCTTTTTGTCTTTTTTGGAAGTGCTGATAGTCCATCCCATTTTATTTTCCCTCCCCGTAAATTTTCTTACCTAGTTCATCCAAAAAATCTCCGAACTTGGACGATTCAGAGTATAGTTCGAATTTTGATTTATTCTCTTTGGTGGGGTTGTTTTGGAATTCTGAGGTGGCTTTTTTGAGTTGTTTCTTCGTGACGTACATTTGATTCCCTTTCTTGACTTCGATCTAAAGATACTATAGATCGCCCTGGGTGTCAACTAAATATTATTTTATTTTCCTGGTCCAGCATATCCAATTAAACCCATTTTTTCACGTTCAGCTAAAAAAGCTTTTGTGTATATAAGACGCTGAGAACCGTTTCTGAAACTATTATCGTATAATTTTGGTCGATAATTTCCCTCTTTTGCGTCTTTTTTGGCGTTTTCGAATATTTGTTCGTCAGTCATTTTATTATACTTTTGTTAATCTACTTGTTCCTAATACCCAGTATATATCACGCATTGACGGATTAGATAACATAAATTCGGGAAGGCGATTTTGCATTAAAAATATGTATTCGATCTTCATAGTCACTCCGGTAATTTCGTCGAATCCGAATTTTTCATTTCCATTCGAATCCTTACCCTCATAAGGAGCGGAGACTTTGACACTCATTCCGACTTCTAAATTTTCTGCTGACATTTTGATTCCCTTTCGTTACATAGAGAAGTATATCTAAATTCCCTGGGACTGTCAACAAAAAAATAAAATATTATTTAGGCCATACATATTCTAGGTTATTTGGCTCAGACCAGTTCAAAATTCCATAAAAAGCGGGATCTTTGCGTAGAAGGTTCGATCTGTGGGATGCATGAAATTTAGAATCACCTAACCAATACGGATCTTTTGTTTTGGGTAAATTATCAATCAAATTCTCAAATCTTGGCAACATGGTATCTTTGTACCCTCGTTTTCTCCAAGCTTTGCAGATTTCAATCGAGTAAAGGCATAGAGCCAATTCAGAACCTTTCCACATAAGAACGGCAGGATGATTAGACCAAGCTTTTTTATTGCTTAGAAGGGTATCTAAAATCTGCCAAGACTCAACCCTTTGTTTTCCTAGTCTACGATAGTCTAGGATTTCCGCACTCTTTTTAAAATCAGGATAAGGGAGAAAAGTTTGCATCTAAATTTTCCCCAGTTCATTCCAATATTTCTTGGATATTTCTTTTCGAAGTTCAATAGCTTTTTTCATGTCTGGGAATTCGACCTTTGTTTTCCAGTTATATTCGTTCATTTTTTAATCCCTTTCTAGTAATACGATAGGTTTTGCTTCGACCGATTTCAAGGCTCGTTCCATGTAGCAATTTGAGAAACTAGAACCGATAGATTTCCTTACCGTTACTCCGCATTCTCCGACACTGGGAGCACCATACATCTCCGAATTAGGGTTTTCTAGACCTTCCCAAATGGCTACTCGGTTATTTCCATAAAGGCGAACACCACTAGTCTTTCGCTTTCCCTTGATTACAAACATGAGAAGCAAAGATTGAGGATATTGGGCATAGGGAGCAACTTCTTTTTTGACAAGTTTGAATTGGGCAGTAGCAGGAAATCCAAATTCTCCGTACTTGAACATGGTATACATTTTTCCGACTTCTAGCTTGTCTGCGATTTCTTGATAATTTGGATACATTTTATTTTTCCTTTGATTGAGTTGACGTAAAGAATTATAGCCATTATCCCTGGGATTTGCAAGGGTTATCTGAAAAATAATATAAATTTATTTCCGACTTGCGTTTTTGAGCTAATTTGGAGGATTTTCTGGCAATGGGATTTCTTTCCAAGCTCTTACGACCGCTTCCCTCAACCAAACCATAGCCGTAGAGTCTATTAATTTTGGGCCTGTGGGTATCCAATTTCCAGGTTTGCAGTCCATAGGAAAAGCGATATCGATTCGATTAGGGTATTGGATCAAAGTTCCCGACAATAAAATATAATCATTCAAGACAATATAGAATTCACAAGGCAGCATTTTCGACAAAGGATATGATATCAGATCTGGAAATTCGATCTCTGTAATTTTGAGTCCGTTCAATTTTGGGTATCGTTTCATATAAAGAATAATAACTCAATGATCTGGCAACGTCAAGCAAAAAGAAATATTATTTTAAAAAATCAAGTACGGGGGTGATATTGTCTACGATCCGGAATTTTTGAGACTATACCGCAAATTGTATTTCTCACCGAATCTCGAATATCCCATTTTTGCTTATGGTTCCCGTACTTGAAATATTATTCTTTATTGGAAAACAGTATAGTCATAACTCTATTATCTGCGAATATTACTTTCGATTTGGGCTTCACTTCATTACAAAATTCTAAAGTTGCTTTCATGATCGCTAAAGAAAATTCTGTATACATGATCGGATATTTGATAGAAATTCTATTCGTATTATGGATTGATGGATAAATCACATCAAATTCTGTGTTATCCTTCGTGAAAGCTTCATATTTAGGACAATATTTTATGATCAATTTTTTGAATACATCGACCATAGAAGTTTCTTCTTTTAATTCTCTTTCCATCATTGCTATTTTTGTGGTCATTTCGTCGATTATATTGTTTGTTCCTTGTTTGAGATCTTCAATTCTTTTCTTTAATTCTTCGATGGATTTTTGCATGTTTTGTTCCTTTGGTTTGGTTGGTTGGCGGTATAACTCCCCATCAGCTATAGCTCTTTCCATTGATCTCCAAGATTCAAGCCCACTTGTTGTATTAAATGCCGTTTTTTTATTCCAATCGAAAGTATTTTTTGTAGTAGGCCAAAACCTCTCCACATCTGGCCCAGGCTCGGTAGCCTTCTCATAACCTTCGCCATAGATATCATCTTTAGACATATTATTTACTTTTTACCAACAGTCCATATACAAGCTCATGAATTTTTTAACGGCTTGATCTATTTCGCTTAATGGAAAATCTATACTCGGATTATCGTAGCCATTCCAAATATTAATTTCTCCTAGTTCTTTATTATAATATATTGCTAGTTCATCAGTCGAATGTTTAACCGTAGAATCTTTTACCATCGAAGTATCACCTAGCAAAGTTTCCTTGATACTTTCTTCATTTGTAGCTATTGGGTGATTCAAACCATCATATAACATTTTTAGATTCCTTCAATTTTTTATTCAATTTATTTTTGATTTTCTTGAGAGATACAAGCGTTCTCTTTTCTGATTCATTTAGTTCTTTTATATCATTACTATATTTTTCTACGATCTGATTGGTCATTTCTGGAATCTTTTTTAAATATGACTCGCAAATTTCGATTTTCTTAAATAACAAATAAATATTATCTGCAAGAATCCAGTAATAAAAACTTCCATCATAAACCAAATAGAATTGTACTACTGGATATTTTTCTTTTAGTTCTTTGATATGACTTAGAGCAATATCGACGATTCCTTTTTCATAAGTACCTGTAACCCAAACCAATTTTTTATTTTCAAATACTTTTTCAAATTTTTCTTGGATTATTTCTTTTATCTCCATTTTCAAGCCTCATCAATTTTCTTTTGCGCTTCATTTAATGCCTTCTGTGCTTCTCTTTCCGCTTCATTTAATTTATCCATTTCATCATTATATTTTTTCCGTATTTTCGAACCCAACGAAGGGATATTTTTTAGCTTTTCTTTTTCATATTCGACGTTCATATATTCTTGAAAAATATCATTTCCTCGAACCGAATAATATTTCCCATCGTAGACCAAATAAAATTCTGCTTTGGGATAAGATATTTTCAGATCTTCTAATTTCATTTTTGCCATGAATAGAAATTTTTCTCCATGAGCAGGAATAACACTCATCAATTTTCTTTTATCTGATTCTTCTACGGTCAATATTTCTAAATTCATTTTCATCCTTCTTTTGAACTCAAGTCTTCTCTCAAATTCTTCAGTTATTATTCGGCTAATGATTCCTTCTTTATATTGATAAGGTTCTGAGACTGTATTTTCACGTTCCCAAGAAATCAATTTTTTATGATCCCAAGAAATTAATATCATTTTATACCTTCCCTAGTTCCAAATCATCAGGAATGCTATAAGGTGCTTTTCCAACATTCAACGGCATAATAATTCCCAAAAATTCACTAAATGGTTTTTCGAAGTCATTACGATACACCATAATAGCTTTTGATCGTCCAGTAAATCCCATAACGTAATTCTTGGCTCCAAATGGTATGCTCTTATCGAACCTGTTATAATATTCTGGATCGATTGACACAAAACCAAGCGGCACCAAATCAGAGATCTTTTCAACCTTTGGAACTACTGCCCAAATATTAGGATATTTTATTTCCGATTCCCTTTCGACTATACGAGGTACAATATTATTTTCCTTGGTATTTTTTGTGGTTAAAGTGAAATCGATTTTAGAAAATAATAAATTCTCTGAAACCTTCTCTTCATCGGAAACCCATAATGTCATTTTCTCAACTCGGAAAATATGTCCATCGGTAGCAAGCAAGACTTCTTTTTGGTGATCATAGAAAACGTGACATAATGCTTCCCTTGATTTGTCTTGGGCAGCTACTAAGAAAAGGGCTTTGATTGTGATGTAAGTTTCTTTAGAGATTGATATAGTATTCATTTTTGATCCTCGTATGGTTTAATCAATTCTAGAAAATATTTTATAGCTCCAGTCATAAAAATCGTATTCAATACCATTTCCAAATTAAAATAAACTTCAATTATATTATCTTCGGGAGTTAATAAAATAGCGGCTTGATATTTTCCTGGAATAAATCCATGCACCATAGTTTCGGATAATAAATTTTTCTTTATTATTTCTAGCGTAGGAACTAGATTATCATTTGAACTTACGGCATATATCATTTTATCCCTTCTTTTTATTCAATGTAGTATAAACAAAAGATTTCGCAGCTCCCAAAGTAGAAAATAATTTATCGTCGATTTTATAGCTAGGGATGATGACCATATATTTTCCATCATTGAAACTAACTACATCGCCGATATTTTTCAGATCTCGGATAATGTGAAAGTGGACTCCAGAAGGCTTGAAAGTTATGAAGTTATTGTATCTCATTTTATCCCTTTCATATAAAGAATAATATAAATTTTCCCTGGGATTATCAAGAAATATAATATTTTACCTGCAAGACTTTAAATCGACGGGATATACAGGAAGCTTACCATAACGAGAATAAACATTTAACTCATATTTTCTACCACCCGTATAAAGACTATCTACAACCATTGTCTCAGAAAGATAACTTGTCCACATGCAGGAATTTGAATTGTAGACTGGCGTAACCATTGTATCTTGTTCTGGTTCAGTGTTACATGCTACTAAGGTCATGAGAGCTAACAATGTCAATAATTTTTTCATCTTGTTTTCCTTTGTTTAAGTTTATATAAGAAGTATAGCCATTATCCCTGGGACTTTCAAGGAATATTATTCACCCAACTTTTTGATTTCAAATTTTAAAATCCGTCCATCCTTCATACCCTTCCAAGTTCTATACCCTTGGACAAAACCATATTCACCCTTAATCGATTCTTTATCAGATAACACGTACATTTGGGATTCAGCTTTTGCGATCTCTCTCACTTTGAATTCAATCGCTTTAGTTGCTGCATTCCATTTGCTGCGAGTTTCGATTAGGATTCCGTTAACTCTGATTTCGAAGGTTTCTCTTTTCATATAAGTAAGTATAGTTTAACTCCCTGGGATTTGCAAGGGATAAAATAATATTTTTTCAGAATGGCTAAATTAACTCAAATTAGGCATTTCCTGTCATACTCACATTAAAAATTGACCCATTTTTTACCTTGACCGATTCCTTAAAAGTTAATATGCCTTCGGATTTATCTAGGCATTTTCGAAAAGTCATTGAATAAGATTTTTCATAGGGTAAATCAGCCAGCTTCAAAATATCCGAATATGATAATAAATCTTCCGTGATAATTTTTTCTTTGGCGTTGACTATGATTTTCTTTACATCAGATTTTTCCAATAATTTATTTTCTATTTCTTCTGGTGTTAAAGATGGATAAATGTATTTTAATTTTCCACCATCAAATAATATTTCTGGAGTTCCGTAATTCCTATGTATTTTAATATGATCTGATTGGCTTTTCAGTAACATCAAATTGATTATAGAAGTATTTGTATCATCACCATCTATGTGATGCACTATAGATTTATCGGGTAACTCTCCATAAATTTTTTCCATTTTTTTCCTAGATAATATTTGCCCATATCTATCAATAGTATTTTGTTCATTAATTATTTTTAGATATTCGTAATAACATTCATCAGAGCAAAATATTTGTATAGCCTTTCTAACCCTTGCTCTATTTCTTGTAAATTTTTTATTACATAATTCGCAAGTAACATCCAAGTTTAAAGCTTTTTTGCCTGTATCATAACCGTGTCTTTTCAAAGCTTTTTGTACAGCCATTCCACTAATCCCCAATTCGTTTCCGATCTGCCTAAGAGGTTTTAATTCTTCAAAAAACATTTTAGCTATAGTTTCAATATTTTCGTTCAGTCCCTTGTTCATAAATACTCCTTATTTTCAAGTATTTATATTCTTTTCGTTTACGCTATAAATGAACTAGGCATAAATACAGAATGGCGATTTTGAGCTGATTTCGCCATTATTCAAAAAGAACTGCCTTAATTTATCAAATTTCAAATATATTTTACTTAGATTTTACCAAATGTGCATATAAGTATCTATTATGTAAACTTAAAAAGAACATTTGTGCAGTACTTGTTTATATTATGTTAATGTCTTGTTTATAGAATCGCTTTAACATAGTATTCTTCTAGGTATAGTTTTTACATGATTACACCATTTCTATAGTTTTTGGATGGGTAATTTTTGCCTATTGTTGACAGATTGTTGACTTTCTATTTGTCGCAAAAAACACCAAATATTTACGACAAATAGAAATTTTATTTTATCTATTGAATCCCTGGGATAATTTTCCTATACTTCTTTATGTAACGAAAGGGAATAAAGATGAAGTGGGATATCGTTCGGGTTTTACGAGTTGGAATTTTGCTTCTGTCTTTGATATTTATCGCTATAGGATTCTTCAAATGAAAATCATAGCAGTAATCGATACCAGAGAATACATTCAAGGACCGGACGATAAATTTTTTCCGGTTCCTGGTTCTGGAGATTTAAACATTTGTGATCGATGCGGTAAAGGTCATGAAATACACTATCACATTGAAATCGAAGGAAAGGGAAAAGTTGTTGGAGGTGGATGCGCAAAATTAGACGGTTTAATATCCGAGACTCAACATAAATCTTTGGGATCTGCCTCAATGACTCTAGCGAAAAATCAAGCCAAATTATTATTTCTACTGGAGCAACAAAACAAAGAAGAAGTCTATGAAAAGGAAGTCGAAAAATTAGAATTACCTGAAATAGAAAAGGGCGAATTTGAACACCTTTCTAGTTTTGACTATGTATCGACCTGGAAATTAGGGGATGTAAAAGTTAACGTTTTTAAGACTGAAGGTGAAAGCGAAACTGCAAAATATAATACATCCCAAAGCGCAAAAAATGGTTTCGATAATTTAATGAGAGAATGGAAGTTAAAAAGGTTCTATGAATTTGCGCCTAAAGGATTTAAAAGGGTTTCCGAATATGATATCGAAAAGGTAGATCAGCAAATTAAACGAGCCGAAAAGAAAATCAAAATGTTATTGGAAGGAAAATAATAAAATGAAAGTGGTTTACAAGATTGGGGGCAAAGTTATTTACATTCCTAATAATGGAAAAGTTGAAATCAGATCAATCGAAAAAATATCACCTGCTGGAAATGTGATCGTTAATAGGAAAACATTTTTGAAATCTTCTGGTGCCGAATTCAATAAAAAGTTCGACGGTGATCATATTATACCATTCACACAAAAAGGTTTCGATGATATACAAACGCTAGAAAACAAATTTCTGACAATGGGGTTAGAATAATATGAATAATAATTTTCAAGTTTGGGTGTAGTGTATAGGAGTTGATACAGAATAATATCTTATGACTTGACGTTCTATCGCCCAATTCTGGAATCTGCATTGGAATTCGTTCTGGAAAGTTGTGAAGGATTTTATAGAACTTTTACGCCAAATAATTCCGATGTTAAAGTCAAAATGGAAATGGATTTGAAAAAGTGAAATAATATAATTTTTACGCACACGCGAGAGATATAAAAAATTTGTGGGTCTTGGAAAACTCTCACACGCGCGAGGAAAATTTTTTGGATCGGCATTTAAAACCCGCCTTCTAATCTTTATTTTTTTACTTCAGTCAAGATTTCCCTTATTGGCTTAGATTCGCATTTTTCAAGGCTTCTATATCTGTCTAGGGCTGAAGTCTTCTTATAACTATCTAAGAAGATTTTTCTCTTAGATGTTCGAATTCAATATTCTTAATCGCCACCTGAATCATTAAAGACGTATTTCCGAATACGTATTTACTTTTATATCTATTACTATTATCCGTCCCGTCTTTATAGCTTCTATTGCTTCTATTAAACGACAATCCTTATAATGTAAAATGTGAATCGCTCCATCTATATCACTTATTGTTTCCGATCCTTGGCAGAAAATACATGGGCGAGCGTCACTATATACTTTCTCTAATAATCCTAATATATCAATCATTTTTCTTTATCTCTCTATTCGATTTGTTTATTTCTATAGCTGTTATAAATCTTGACTATTTCGATTGCTATTTCTTCGATCATACAAAGAGGTATATATCCAGTCTCTTGAATTAGAAATAATGTACCATTTTCATTACTTTCTAAATTAGGATCGACTATTCTATATCCATCTTTATCATTTAAAATTTCTAACTCTTTTGGCAAATACTTCATTTTTCTTTGTCTCTCTACTTTCTATATGATATAATATCTTCTTCTGTTTCCTTTAATATCGATTATAGATAGTAAATATTTTCCTGTTTCGAGATCTATGCTAAGTGAAAATAATTTGAATTGTGTTATCATATCGTTGATCGCGTTATTGATGAAAGGAATATTTAAAAATTCTTGGAATGTGTTGAAATGATATTCTGGATTAATTTTGCCGATTCTGTTTTTGCTGGTGGCTTTGATGAATTTCATTTTGTCTTTTTCCTTAGTATATTTTTTCGATCAATTTTCTGGATTTGTCGCTCAAATAGATTGATAATATAATTGCTCTTTCTGGTAAGTCTTCTCTATATGGTCTGGTTATGGCAAGGAAACTTATAATAAACTCTATAGGTAATTTTTCTAATTCGACTACATCTATAACTGATTCGCATTGGTTGAATTGTTCGCGTTCTAATAAATCATCTAATGTGGATATTAAATAGTTTATTGCCTTTTGTTTTTGGTTTTGATTCAAGTACATATTAATTTTATGGTAAAATGTTGTCTTGAAATCTTGTTCTATGTTATTCATTCTTTGCCCCAATATATTCTTTGTACATTATTCTTCAGGTTTAGGTGAAAATCATAGGAGATAATATACAATGTCTAGAGAGATTAAAGAAAAGGTTTTTGTTGTTGATGCGAATAGCAAAAGTTCTTATTTGGATGATATTAATTATTGGATTCAAAAAAATATTATAAAAGAAACGGATATTATTTCGATTAATGTCAGCTCTCATATGACTGAGGATTATCAAGGTATGGCTGTATCTATTTAATCTTTCAAATGCTTTTATTTGTTCTGGTGTGAGTTTCATTTGATTTCCTTTGATGCGAAAAATATTATTCTATTTCTGCTGTAAATTTTGATAGTTCTGGGTCTTGGCATTCTCTTGAGCATTGATGACATAACGATAGGATGATGCTTTGAATGTTCCTAGATATTTTGAACCCGTTACTGTGGCGTATACTAAATATAATTTTTGTTTTGACATGTTTTTATCCTTTTTGAAATTTATCTTGTCACCAAATATGCTATGATGGCGTAATGGGTGAAGTGATGAGCCATTTGATCTAATCCTATGCACCACCAAAAATATTTGCTATCTGGTTTCCAACGTCCGCCCAAATCTGGATGTGCTTTGATTCTATCGACTATGAAATGAATGATGAGATCTAAAGATGCTAATGTGGCTGGGATGAGAGGATCTATTTTGTTGGGATGAGTTTGCAAATACCATAAACATATTATAGCGGTTCCTAAGAAATGGGTTAATGTGTGTCTGAGTAAAGGATCTATCCAACCTACTTTTTTGAATTTACCTAACATGTATTGAGTTTGAAAAGGGAAATCACATAAGAAATGTTTAAGTTGAAATGCTGCCAATAGGATGAATATATCTTTCATGATTTTCTGAGCTTTCTTTTTTATAGGTTGTTGAAAATATTATCTTTTAAATCGTTCCAGGCATTTGTGACTTCATTTGCTCCATGCTTTCTTGTCTTGGCGTAGAAATAACCATCGATTAATATTATGGCTTTTCTGAGTTCATTATTGTCTGGATTTATTTCGACTACTGGGATAATCTCTATATCATGATGAATATCGGATTCTGGTAAGGGTCTGGGATCTGATTCTTCCCTTAATTCCATCATTTCTGTTGAATTTTGAGAAGTTTTGACTTTTCTTTTTATTATGTTGAAATGTCTTGAATTTTGCATGACAATAATATATATTATGTGAAGAAAGAAAACAACTGAAAAAGGATTAAAAAATGAAGAAGTTTTTGATGAGTCTGGTTTTGGTGTCTAGTTTGGTTGCTTGTAATTTTGGTTTGGTTGATGTAGAAAAAGAACATAAGACTTGCTATGATGTTACGCGAGTGGTTGGAAGGGATTCAGTTCATGTTGATTCTGTCGCCTTCGAATGTGGGGATACTGAGATCACGACTCCTTTGGATTATATCTTGAAAAGTCCATTCTAAATATTATTTTTTGAAAAGGATTTGATATGAATAACGAAACGCAACTTAGACTATCTCAAATTAAAGATCGAGTAGAAGCTTTGCCTGTTGCTGATTGGTTTGCTGGTCAATGGTCTGGTAAATGTTTTATGGATCATACTCATGGGCGCGGAAAATGTAACTATACCAATACAAAAAAATTTGATGGATTTTCGGATTGTTGTGTATCGAATAATTATGAGCAAGAAGTTATAGGCTGGGGTGCTTATGGTCCTATACTATCTGAAGAACAAGCGGCTTTTATTGCCAACTCAAAACAAGATGTTCCTTTTATGTTGGATTTGATTGCGAAGATGAAAGAAGAAATTTCTTTTTTGAAATCCGCTCTTGGTGATGCTGATTATTTGATCGAAAAATTTGATTCCGCTAAAGATACAATCGATTCTTATGATGGAGAATGTGATCAACTTATAAATGATCGAAAGTATTGGGAAGCGCATGAGGATGTTGTGTGGGTTAGAGGTAACATAAAGGATTCGCTGTCTTTTGATATGGAAGGATAATATATGAAATGTTGTATTATATGTGAAAAAGTTCAACGTATCCCAGAATATTTTGTTCATGCTATCGGGAAAGATATTGTGGTTTGTGAAGCACACAAAGAAGCTAATTTGGAAGAAATAACAGTTGCAATTTTAAGAATGCTTACCACAACAAAAGGGATCGAAACTTGGGATTATCTGTGGCAAGGTCCAGGTCAAACATGATATTTTTTCTGGTCTTTTGCGCTTTATTGTTATTGGGGGTTGGGGTTATATTTTTTCTTGCTTCTATTGATATTTTTGATGATTATTAAAAAATGCCTAAATTATTGAAATTTTGATGTTTTGACTTAAAAATAATATTTCTTTTTTTGTTGACAACTTCCCAGGGATTAGCTATACTTCTTTATGTGATCTTAACGAAAGGAAATCAAGTGGAACAAGAAGTGGAATTTTCTGGGTTTGTTGTAGAGAAGGTAACTACAGAAATTAATACCCTTTATGATGTGAAATATATCCTCCACGGAAAAAGAGGTGGAACTATTCGACTAGTTCGCAAGTTTGGTTCGGATCATCTTCTATATGCTTTGAATTCAAATTGGAACGTAACGTCTATCAAAGGAAATTATACTTTCTCTGATAAGTCTGGAAAGATTGAATACTATAACTCGATATTGGGTGATTGAAAAATGAATATTAAAATTTGGGTGATTGCCATTTTTCTAATTATTTTCTCTATATTATTGATTGTCGCATCAGTTATTATTTTTCTGACTATATTTGATAACATTCAAGCCAGAAAGTATAATAAGAAAAAAGAATTGCGCATTCTGGACGAAGAGTTTCGATTGAATTATGTGATCCATGACTCTCAAGACATAGAAGAATTATTAGAAGCTATCTACGCAAAAAATATTATCAATAACGTGATAATAACGAAAAATAAATTTCGGGATTAATTGATTTTAGTATGAACATAGTGGTTAAAATTTGTGTGATTGCACTCATTAGTATCGCTGCTATGTTGTTGTTTGCTGGTTTATTTTTTGTCGTAGTTTGTATGGCGTTTTATTTAGCTTTGTGTTTTGTATCGTTGCCTGTAATAGATAAGATACGAGCTAAAAGAATTATTATTAAAAAACGAGGTTGTATTAAGAAAATAACAAAACTAGAATTGAATTTGAAAGATGCTCAAGACATAGAAGAAATTTTAAAAGTTATATCCAACAAATATATAATACACGATACAATAAGAAGGGAATGTTAAATATGTTTTCTATATACTGGAGAAATTTTCAGGAACAAATAGTTTGTTGCCTTGAGTGCGGATCATTCGATGAAATGGTTGATTTGAAAGAAGAACTGCGTAATAATCTCAAAACGATTAGATATTATTATATTTTAAATGTTCCCGAATGAAATAGATCGCATCTTCTATTGATTGATAGGTCTTCACTTCTCTATTATGGGTGATGAATATTTCTTCACCCGTTAACATTATGGTATAGTAACTAGTAAAAAAGAAGATCGCGAAATCTTCTTCTGATAAAAAATAATGAGTGCAAATGGTGTTTAAGCAATCCGCTATTTTATTTTTGTTGACTTGCATCTAATATTATTTATATAGACGTTCGACCAAAGCTTCTCCCAATAATGTTAATTTAAGATATTTGTCGCTGTAAGGTTCTAATAACATTCCTGTGATAGTGCTTGATATTTTATTTGATTCGTTCATTTTACCGATTTCAAATCTAATCCCAACATTTCAGCAGCTTTCTTGATTGTATTGGAATCTACTATGGGGTGCGAATGTCTAATAGCGTATTCCAATTTATTATAAAGGTTATTAGCTAAGGAAAATTCTTCATAATCTTCTTTTGATTTATAACATTTACCGATATCGCTGTACCCTGGTCTGCCCAATATCCCCATATTTGATTTGTCGATTTTATATTTTTTCGTATGTATGAACTTAGAACCTATTCTAATTATTTGTTCATAGCAATCATTACCGTGAATCATACAATTATAAAATGTACAATAAATATTATCTCCGACTTTAAACATTTAATCATCCATTTCTTTATAGAATGGGTTTTTTATTTTCATATCCTCTAATCGATAAATAACATATAAAAAGAAGAATATATGTATTGTGATTGGCCAAAAAATACCTAATATAGCATATTCTGATTCGAATTTAAGCTCCTTTTTATTTTCATGTACGTTGTAGATAATAAAAGAACCAATCGTAGATAAAATCGCAACAAAAATATAAGTTAAAATCCATGTCATATACAACCTCAATATTTCAAGTCTAGTAGTTTATAATTCCTCAATATTTTTCTTTTCTCACCAGTTATGATCTCAGTTCCCACCGCAGTTAGAGAATCATTATACCAAGATTCATAAAAACCTTTACATCTTATTCCATGCTCACTAAGATACAAAGTAACCTCTTCCAAATCTTCTTCATTATCTACTTGAAGAACTACCAAAGAAGGATGAAAAGTTTCTTTGGTTAAAAAATGTCTTGACGCTTCTATTGCTGCATGACACGCTTGGACTGTTATTTGTTCTTTGCTTGGTAAATCTTTTCTAACGAATATGTAAAGATAAGAGCATAATATTTCTTGATCGTTTGTCGATGCGGATTTAGTAATTCAGGTACTCATAATATTTCCTTTTTGTTTATACGTTTATTTTTTGTGCCCAGAGTCGGATTCGAACCGACGATTTGTAGTTTTGAAGACTACCACTTTAATCCATCTAAGTTATATAGGCATAATTTTATTTATATTACATATTATTCAAGTAGTTCGCTAACATATCTTTACTTGTATCGTGATGTCTATGATATTTAATCGGGATATCTTGTGAATCGCTTCTATTAGAATTTCGAAGTTTAAAATAAGCAAATAAGAAAATACTAATATATATGAAGACCATCACTATTCTAAATTTCACAAATGGTGATAAATATTTCATTCATCTTTCTCCGTGAATAAAACAATAAATAACAAAAACAATATTACAAATGGACCATAAAATATGATCTTATACGTTTCTTTGAAATCTTGCCATGTCATTGATTGTTTATCTATCAAAGAAAACCCTAATATATTTCCAACCATTCCTAAAGAGATCCACAATAAAATCCAAATTAATATGTTGGTAATGATAATCAAAATCCCCCCTTTTTATTTTCATCTTCCTTTGATGAAATATATCTCATCCAAGTATATATTTTTTCTCCGATCTTTTCTTGACCTTCTATTCTTTGACCAGATGGAGTATTGACTAACACTTCTGTTTTAGGATTAATCTTTATCATATTTTCTTTCTGCTATTTAGTGGATGAAATAATATACTAACTAAAAAATATAGAAACCACGCTTTACCCCACGTCAGGATTTTTAACCCGAACATATAAGGCATAAATGCATTCCAAGCCCACGCTAAAGGAAATGCCATAATTAATCCAACAATCAATTCAACTAAAACTTCAGCGCACAAAGTCGATAAATAATCCTTGGAAACATTCATAATAACCCCTTTAAATAATTTATAAAATTTCCTTTAATTCTTCTCTAGATAATGTATAAATCTTCTGTCCCGCTTCTATAGACTGATTTATTTTATCATTCAATTCGCTTAGGGTTTTTACGGCATTATAATATCTATTTCCAGACTTAATGCTAATCAAATCGTAAGCCACCACATCTGCATCGATACCAATCTGAGAAACTATTTGGGACCACTTTCATACATTAAATAATCTCCTATTTGAAATTTTAAGAGCGGATATAGTTTATTTTTTTCTATCATCTTATTTAAATCTTCTACATGGTTCAATATCACTTCAGATCTCTTCTTCACTTCTTCTGCCGTGTTTTTTATTTTTATGATTTCCATTTGAATTTCTAAGTCTGACATAATATTACCTTTCTGGTTTCCAATTATTAATCTCTTCGAATAATATCTTCTTAAATGCCTCGAATTCGTTTTGTGGTATATCTTCTAGAGTTTTTTTATTCAACTCTGGTCTTACAGTATACAATAATAAATTCCAACTAGCCTTATCTTTCATAAATTCTTGAAACATATCTTTTGTTTTTGAAATATCATCCACGGTCAAAAGACACTCTCGAATAAGATTTTTTATGATTTTTCTTAATTCTTTATCATTCATTCAATTTTGCCTCGTATATATCTAATTCTTTAAATGCTTTTGTTTTGGATGCCTGAAATATTTCTTCTGTTATATCATTCACCGAAGATACCTTTTTTATGCCGGTCAATATATAATAATCATTTACAGAACTAGCCATCGTTTCTTTGGATTGATATATTCTATTCAGTTTTGCTCTCATGATCCTGACATCATCCTTACAAAGCAAGAATTCACCTAGATAATTTTGAAATATTCTGTGTTGTTCATCTTCTAACATATTATTTTAGCTTAAACTGTAGGCAATCCATAGTTAAGCTTTCTCCTGGAGTAAGATATATTGGTTTAGTGAAATTAAATGTTATTTCTGTATTATTATTCAGCAATAAGGTAGCCATCGTAATTGTTCCTGCCATCATGGGTTCGACATAACATGGCTGGAGTCTCAAAATATCATTTTTCAATTCAAATTTGATATTGAGTAAAGTTTCAGTCCATTCATGATATTTTAACAATCCAAAAAAAGTCATATCATGTAGAAAAAATATTAATTTAATTTTATGCGGTATAGGTCTTGATGCCCTAATTCTATCAAAAAATCCTGGAGCGATTTTAACTTTATAATCTGGGAGATTGTTCATAATATTCCTTTCAATGGAACGAGGGTAAACTAATTTTATTATTTTGTGACTTATTTAATATTCACCATTTTCGAAATTCTACGACCAGATCGGAAGAGCACACGTCTGAACTCCAGTCA
>ERZ650310.3-NODE-3-length-74058-cov-8.151318_pt1 | contig 74058 bp, 107 predicted proteins | sample MGYA00376246_ERZ650310 | MGnify/ENA primary metagenome ERZ650310 (study PRJEB26733, sample SAMN07839286) | wastewater metagenome | biome: small river; feature: stream; material: water | place: USA: North Carolina | collected 2016-03-01 ...
GCGCGACCGGTCCCCAGGGTCCGGCCGGTCCTGCCGGCGCAGACGGCGCACCGGGCGCGGACGGCGCGACCGGTCCCCAGGGTCCGGCCGGTCCTGCCGGCGCAGACGGCGCACCGGGTGCGACCGGTGCGACCGGTCCCCAGGGTCCGGCCGGTCCTGCCGGCGCGGACGGCGCACCGGGTGCGACCGGCGCGACCGGTCCCCAGGGTCCAGCCGGCCCTGGGTCCGCCGAGGCGACTGCCGCGTATGTCACTGCCTCGCTGGCCCCGAACGCCTCCGAGGTCGGCGTGATTACGATGTCCAAGGCCTTCATGGCGTCGAAGCTAGTGACGAGCCAGGCTGCCCGCGTCAGGCTGTACGCTACAGCCGCTCAGCGCGATGCCGATCTGTCTCGAGCCATCGGGGTCGCTCCGAGTGGCAATCATGGCCTCATTCTCGAGGTGGTGACTTCAGCATCGCTCCTGACTTTGATCCTAAGTTCCGTCGTCGGCGCGAATCGAGAAACCGTAAGGTCGACTTCAATCCCCATCTCCGTGGTAAACCTGGGCGCGACCGGGGCCGTGACGTCAACCTTCAACTACCTGCCGATGGAGGCCTGACCGTGTCAACGTATTCTTGGGTACATCCGGGGCTCATGGCCAGTGATGCCGACTTCCAGGCTTTCGTTGCCCTATGCAGCGCCTCCTTCGACGCCATCGGAATGACGAAGACGGCGGACACTGGGCAGATCAACCCGGCCACCGTGTCTCGCCCCGCCAACAGCGCTGTCGGCGGATACGAGATCAGATCGCTCGGCGACTCCCTGATGGGCACTTACCCGGTCTACTTGAAGATCGAGTATGGCTCCAACACCAGCAATAGCTACCAACAGGTGTGGATCACTATCGGCAAGGGCTCCAATGGGTCGGGGACGATCACTTCCGTCATTCACGCTCGGCAGGCCCTGGCCGCCTCCACCATCACCGGCGCCCTTCATGGATGCGCATCTCGTGGCCCTGGTGGTATCTCGTGGGTGATCGGCCCCGGCAATAGCCAGCTTGGTTTTCACGTCGAGCGGTCGTTGAACTCCATCGGAGTTGCCACTGGGGATGCCCTGCTGGTAGTGCCTGGCATGAACAACTCCACCCACACGACCAGCTGGCACGTCTACCAATACGCGGCCCCCACTAGCTACTGGGTGAAGGGATTCTCCCCGGTCTGCATCCCGAGCATAGTCAATGGCTACTCCATAACTGCCGCCAATCCTTTCGCTACGGGTTCTGCGCCGACAGCTATGCCGCTCCCGATCTGCTGCCCCGGCGTGACTCCCTGGATATCCCGCCAGTTGATCGCAGTTCCTCCTGGCGACCTTCTCGCTTCGACCACCTTCAAGGCGTCCCCTTACGTGGGACTCTCCAACACGTACCGGGGAGGAATCAACGATTCAGGCGTCTGGCAGGGATTCCTTGCTCCGATCTTCGTGACGGCTTCAGTCGCTTATCCAGCCTGCTTCTGGTGGGAGTGAGCAAGTGACGACGACGACCTGGTCATCCCCAGGATCCATCTCGGGAGACGCGGCGTTCCGATCCTTCGGCTCTGGGATCTCCACTGCGCTGGCGGCTATCGGCCTTGTGCAGACTTCCGATACCGGACAGGTCAACTGGACCACGGTGACTCGGCCAGTCAGCAACAGCACGGTAGCTGGCTATGAGATCTGGCGATTCAATGATGCGCTGCAGGGAACTTATCCTCTCTTTCTCAAGGTCGAGTACGGAAGCCTCACCTCCATCACTCTGGGGCAAGTCTGGCTGACGATCGGAAAGGGTTCGAATGGTTCGGGAACCCTGACCGGAATCATCTTCGCGCGCCAGCAGACGTCTCAGCACTTCTACCAGACTGTTGTCGAGGACTGCTACGCCAGCAGCGGCCCTGGTGGGATCTCATTGCGCTTCTCTCCGATCAACACTCAGGTCGGATTCCATATCGAGCGGTCATTGAATGCCTCGGGGGTCGCGACTGGCGATGGGGTCATGGTCGCCTTCGGAAACCAGTCGACCACCATCACGGCTAGCTGGTACGCGTTCCTGTATGCCAACCCGTCTGTGTATGTCAAGGGGTTCTCCCCACTGATTCTTCCACTCAGCGTGCAGCCGAACAACTTCGGGTCTACCTGCAACCTCGGGCGCGATGTCGGCGTCGTCGGTTTAGCCCTCGGGATCCCGATCATCTGTCCCGGAGTCCCAACGTGGACCAGCAGGCAGGTCGTTGCCATCGCGGTGGGCGATATTCCCACCGCAAAAACCTTCTCGGCTACGCCATCGGTTGCTACGAACACCTATCGAGGATTCCTGGACGTCTCGTACCAGTCCTTTGTCGGGCCGATTGTTGGGCAGCCCAGTTCGGGCTCAGCGTACAGCTGCGCTATGTGGTGGGAGTGAATCATGTCAGGTCCCGTGTCCTCAGTCGAGTCAATCTCTGGTAAGCCGGTAGCTGCCGCCCCCGATCCGGCCGTCTCCAAGTCGGTAGTCTCCTCGGTTCCAGCCGCAGTGGTGCTCACGGGTCAGCTTTACCCGCCGGTGCGCACTTCCTAGGCCCAACCGAACCTGGCTACGACCGGCTCGCGCTTCTGCATCGTTTCCTCAAGGGCGTTGACCCTGACCTGCTGGACCGCTACGCCGAACTCGAACATGGCGTGCAGGGCGTGGTCCTCTCCGACGCCCTGCATCTGCGAGAGGAGATCGACGTCGAGCGGCAGCTCGAGGTCCCTGGCGTCGACCAGCTCGCGCAGCTGCATCAGGCCGGCGTCCGGGGTCTTCGCCTTGAGCTCGATGTCCTTGAGCTTCTCGTTGGGCTTGAGCTGGCGGTCCTCCCACCCAACGACCAGCTTCTCGGCGAAGCCGTAGCCGCGGACGTACTCCCGGATCGGTAGCTCGTCGATCGCTTGGTAGATCGGCAGGCCGAGCCCGGTGCCGTCCAGGGCCATGCGTTGGAACCTGTTGCGGCCGTAGCCGTCGATGAGCTTGACCAGGACGTCGACCTGGGCCGGCGCGGCGATCCCGGTGAGTGAGAGGCGCATCAGGAGCCGGTACAGCATGCGGCCGTCGTACTTCTTGTTGGCCGAGGTCGGATGCTGAAGCGCCCCGAAGATGAGCATCTCGCTCGGGTCATTCGTCAGCCCGATGTCCCAGCCACCCCAGAACTGCAGGTAGGCCTGGTCGATGTGCTCCGGGGGGATCTCGAACATCGCCGACGGTGGACGCTCGAGCATCTCGCACGTGTCGGCGTCAATCTTGACGTGCTTGTAGACGTCGGCGTTATATCTGATGGCCCATGGGTTCTCTGAGGTTCTGACGCACGCCATCAGCCTATTTGTGACAAACAAATTGTTGGCGATACCCTGGGCGCGACCGAAGATGTTCCGCCCGTAGTTCAGCGTGGTGACGGCGCCGTACTGGCTGACGGCAACTGCCCGCTCGGCGTCGCTCCAACTCGGTCTGTTCTGTGCAATGACTCTATGGACCTTGTAGTGCGTCCTTGGGTCTGCGGCGATGCGATCGAAGAAGTTATTCGTCGCATTGGTGACACCAAAGAACTTGAGCTTGTTGCGGGGGACGTCTTTCCGCCGCGTGGGATATAGCTCCGTCACCTGGACGTCGGTTATCTCCTGGGCCTCATCGCACAGCACCTTCTTGGCGTGCTGCCCCTTCCATCCCTGGCCCTTCTCCTTCGGGATTCGGCTGACGATCTTCGAGCCGTTCTTGAACTTGGCCTCCCAGGAGGGGACCTTCTTAATGCCGTTCTGCGTGGCCGTCGTCCCGTCGAGAAGCTCTCGCATGAATCGGATCGACAGGAGTCGCTCTTCCAGTGCGCCGGTGATCGGAGCTAGGTGGTCACCGTTCGGCGCGGTGACAAGTAGGTCTAGTCCGGGGGATGAGTAGGGATGCGCAAGACATTCTCCAATGATGCTGAACGTCTTGCTCAAATCTCGTCCGCAAGCAGATAGCTGGAATTGCGAATCGTCGGTCATCCAGGGCCACTGGTACGGGAACAGTCTCGTGCACCCGTCGGGCGCCGTATGATTCCTAAGCGCCCATTCAATAAAGTCCACGCCCGAGTCGTCCATGAGCAGGTACGCAAGGTACTTCTCGTCCTCGGTAAGCTTCTTGATGGCGACCATTAAAGCTTGTCAATCCATAGGCGCTGCTTGTTGCGACGGAACTCGGCGTCGTATTCCTCGAGCTTGCCAGCGATCTCCGCACTGAGGATGAAGTTGATGACATCCTCGGCGGTCTGATAGTCGGTCTTCGAGCGCTCGAAAGCGTCTGAGTTCTGCCAGGTCCTGGCCACCGAGATCACCTGCTGAAGGAGGGCGATCGTCAGGTTGACCTGGCCGACCCGGTGCATCCCGAACTGCTTCGCCGAGCGTAGGAGGGTCTGAATGTAGGTCGCGACGTCGTCCTCAGTGCCGTCGTTGCGCGCGGTTCGCGAGATCCCTAGCTCGGCCTTGAGCTTGGTCAGGGCGGCCCGGGTGTCCCGCAGCACGCGGTGGGCCGAGGTGACCTCGGCTGGGGCCAGTGGGTCGCCGGACGGTCCGATGTTGCGGGCGATCGCGTTGTTCGTCCGCATGATCGTGAGCTCCATGAGGATCGCCTGATCCACATCGAGCATGTCGGACGGGTCGGTGAAGGTGTACGCCTTCTTGTAGGCATCCCTCAAGTTCTCGTAGAAGGCTCGCTCGTACTGGTCCCGCACCGGCTGCATGTAGCCGGAGAAGGTCTGCACGAAGATCTCTTCCGGCGCGTCGGAGCCCGCCTCGGCGTCCGGGTCGAAGGGGATGTCGTCGGTCATGTCCACTCCCGTTCAGGGGTTGCTGCGGGTGCTACTCGCTGGGGACCTCGGCGGTCTCCAGCGGGGACGCCTCGGCGCGCTTCGCCTTCTGGGCCGGCTCCACGGTGGCGCCGGTCTCCAGCTCCTCGTCCACGACGACAGCCTCGTTGTTGACGATCTTGATGATGCTCATGCGATCCTCCATCAGTTGGTCAGGCCGAGCCGCTTGGCGTCGACCGCGCTGGCCACCCCTGTCTGCGGGAGGCCAATCCATCTCTGCCATGCTCGCAGGAAAGTCTCGGTCTTTCCTCCGAAGTCGCCGTCCACGACCAGCCTGGGCAGGCCGGTCGGGGTGATGTAGCCGTTCAGCGCGTGCTGCAGGGCGACCGTCTCGGCCCAGAACTTCTGCCCGCGCGCCAGTGGAAGCCACTTGGCGAACTTGGTGCAGAAGGTGATGCCGCCGACGGTGATCGGATCCCAGCGCTCGGGCTCCGACGGTACGACCTGGCCGGCGCCGGAGCCCATCTTCGCCCGGACGATGGCCAGGAGGTCGCCCATCGGGTAGTACTTCCCGGGATCGGTGTGGTCCGAGCGTCGGTAGGCCAGGGACACCTGGACGTGGGTGGTGATCCCCGACTTGCCGGCCAGGAGGCCGCCGCGGTCGATGTAGACAGGCGGGATGCTCAGGTAGGTGCACAGCCAGGCCACGAGCCCGCCGGTGGTCTGCAGGAGCCCCAGGCCAAAGGCGTCCTTCCACTCGGCCGCGGTCTGCGCCGCGAAGCCGGCCTGCTCGATCTGCACGCCGTCCGAGTTGCACCCCGGCGCCGCCCAGGCCACGTCCTCGAGCCCGACGCCCTGCCCGACGTGCTGGTTGTCGGTGCAGAAGTGGGACGAGGCCGACTTGGTCGTGCTGTGGAAGTAGTTCAGGCACTTCAGGGCTGTGGTCGGGCCCTCTTCCATCTCCATGCTGTGCAGCACGATGCGCCGGATCGCCCTGGGAGTTCGGCTGGCGTCCGTGTAGTGCGCCGCGGGGACGAAGAACGAGTTGCCGGGGTATCGTTGCAGCGCCATGGGTCTCCAATGCTCGGTCCGATGGCCATAGCTTAGACGAGGTCCTCCCAATCCGCGCCGTAGCTGCGCTTAGCTGTGGTTAGGGCGGGATTATCCGGACCCTGTCGGGCTACACTCCCGGTATGCGCATCGTCCAGGAGCACAACCTCGGGGGCTTCCCGGAGCACGTGCTCGATCAGGCTCGGGTCGAGATCGCCCGGGCGTTCGAGGGCTGGGGCCGCGAGCGTGGCGAGCCGATGTCGATGTTCAGCCGGCGCGCCTACGCAGCTCCGCACGACCGCCAGAGCGCGATCATCTCGGCCCGGGCCGCGATGAGCGATGACGTCGTGTCCCTCGCGCTGCGGGCCAAGGGCGCCCTGGCCGTGCGCGAGGCTGATTGGGCCTCGCCGTCCGCGGAGGTCGAGAGCCTGTGGAACTCCCGGCTGATCGTCTCGGGGCTGAAGACGTACGTTCGTGAGGCCTTCTATCAGCAGACCACCCTGGGCGTGGTCACCTCGGCCGTGTGGTTCGGGCAGGCTTCGTTCCGCCCATCGAGTAAGGGCCCCACCGGTGCTCGCCGCACGCGCAAGGTCACCAGCGGCGTCGTCCCCGACCGCTTCGCTATCCTGCCCGCCGAGAAGATCGTCCGACTGGACGGTTTCTGGGGCGCGCCCAAGCTGCTGTGGGTCTGCAACTCCGAGGCCGAGCTACAGGAGCTGCTCACCGAAGACAGCCCCACGTCGCGCCGCGTGTTCGTTGGCCGGTTCGAGCCCACCCTCGCGGAGAAGAGGCAGCTGGCCGACCAGCGCGACGTTCAGCACCGGCACATGGCAGTGCTGAACCCGAACACCGTCTGGCAGTCCCGCCTCCCCGGCCGCGACTACGGCGTCTCGGCCGTGACCCCGATGAGCCCCGTCCTCCCCTGGCTGGAGATCAAGTCTCGGCTCATCGAGGCCGACCGTGCGTCCTTGGTCGGGGCGGCCAACTTCATCCTGATCTTCCGCATCGGCACCGACCAGGACCCCGCCAAGGGCTCCGAGCTGGAGGCCTTCCAGGCCGGCATGGTGCAGATCGCCCGGATGCCGTTCATTATCAGTGACCACCGGCTGCAGGTCGATATTCTGACCCCGGACACCGCGGCTGTGTTGAACTCGGACAAGCACGATGCGGTGAACCACCGCATCGCCGCGACCACTCTCGGCCTGCCGGACGACGCGCTGCTGCCGGGCACGCCCCGGGACGAGGAGACCGCCGCGCGCATCATGGTCGCCATCCTGGACGAGGAGCGCGACATCCTCGCCGAGTCCGTGGCGCGCGCCGTGTGTGTGCCGGCGAGCGAGCTGAGCGCCAGCATTGAGGTCAGCGACGCTCCGGCGCTCAGGTTCACCCCGCAGTCGATTCCCCTGGTCGGCGTCACCGCGGCCATGAACGCCGTGCTTGCCGCGCGCACCCGGCGCGACCTGAGCCGGCACTCCTACCTGGAGGCCCTCGGCTTCAACCACGACCACGAGCTGGCCCGGGTCCGGGACGAGGAAGAGTCCGGGGCGGACGACATCTTCCAGACGCACCAGCCGTTCGACTCGCCCAACGCCAACGGGGGCACGCCAACCGGGGCGATGGGGCAAACTGGTGGTAGGCCGACCGGGGACAAGACGAAGCCGGGCCAGGGCAAGCCGAAGGACGGTGGCCAGTGAGCACTCACGAGGACCGCATGCGGGTCATCGCCGCACTGCGGAGCGACCCGATGGCCATGCTCGGCCTGGAGCGGGCGCGCGCCGCTCGGCGGGCCGCGGCCCTGGCCGCGGTGGCCCCGGTCGTGAGCCCGGCAACGGCCGCCCAGCAGCAGTCGGTCATCGAGCAGGTGATCGCCCCGCTCTCGGTGGTCGAGCACGCCGGCGACTCGGCCCCCACCATCGGTGCGCTCACGACTCGCCTGTCCGGTCGCCTGGTCCGGGCCGGTGAGCCCAACCAGCGCGGTGCACAATTCGAGGTCGCGGACCTGCAGTACGGCCTGCCCTCGCTTGTCGGCTCCCCGCTGACGTACAACCACGTCGAGGATCGCGGCGCATACGGCTGGATCGCCGAAGCGGCCATGGCCGAGGACCCCGAGCAGGGGACGCACATCGCCATCGTCGGGTACGCCTGGACCGGCCGCTTCGCCGGGATCCGGGAGTCCCTCGCCACCTCACTGGAAAGCGGAACGGCCTCGCTGTCCATGGAGTGCATGGGTAGCAGCGTCATCTGCTTGACGTGCAACATCGAGGCCGCCGCCGCCGAGGGGCAGCCCTGCCAGCACATTCTGACGAAGACCGGTCCGCGCCGAATGGTCAAGCCGACCTTCTACGGTGCGGCGCTGATTCTGGACGGGGTTACCCCGGCTTGGGGTGGGGCGTCACTTCACGCCCGTTAGCACCGACTGCGAGGTGGAATAGGCGGTTCTGGTCAGATACGCTGGCGACGCGGGCAGGTAGTCCGCGAAGCAGACAACCTCCCGAGGGGGGAACATGACCGGAAAGCCAACGCTGCTGAGCCTCGAGCTCGCCTCGGGAGCACCTGCCCAGACTCTCGAGCAGGCTGACGCCCCGGTGATCGACGCGGCCACCGAGGCCGTCATCGCTCACATGGTGTCGACTCAGACCGAGACGCTCACCACCGAGATCGCGTCCCTGCGCGATCAGCTCGCTCTCGTCACCGCGGATCGTGACGCCCAGGCCCAGGCCCTGGTGGACTTCCGCACCGAGACCGAGCAGGCCGCAGCGCGCGCCGAGCTCGCCGCTGCCCGGGTCGCCGAGGTGGCCGCGGCCGCCCCCGCCCTGGTGATCAGCGACGCTCACCGCGAGCGCTTCGGTCGCCTCTCCGACGTCGAGTTCGCCAGCTACCTGGCCGACATCGCCGCCGCCGCCGGCTCGTCCGGCGAGGGCAGCCAGGAGACCACCTCGTTCAGCGAAGGTGCTGGCGAGACCGCCATGTCCCGCACCCCCAAGGTTGCGGCAACCAACAAGGCCCCGGGGCGCGCGCTCCTGGGTCTGCGCAACTGAGAAGGAGGCGCGACAGTGCACAGCTTCGGTCGGAGCTTCGGGCTCCGCAAGTCCGATGAGGACCTGCAGTCCGGCGCAGAAGGCGGATTCCGGGTTCCCCTCACAGGGACCTTCCTCCAGGGCGACCTCGTCGAGATCGACGCGGCGAGCCCTGGCTACCTCAAGAAGTCGGCCGACGGCGCGCCTCTGGTGCCCGGCGTCCGCGGGCTGGTCCTGCAGTACGACCAGCTGTTCAAGACCCCCGGTGTGACCGGGCCCCGGGTCTACACCGACCGGTCCCTGTCTCAGGTCATCAACGGTGAGCTGGCGGTGATCCTGACCGGCGCCGGCATCAAGGCGTGGGTCAGGAACCTCGCCGCGGTCACCGCGTCCGCCGGCCACCTCGGCTGGGCCGCGGAGACCCGCTGCACCGCAACCGGCATCGCACTGGCCGACATGGTCAAGTGGGACGGCGATAAGTACGTTAAGACATCCACCGCGGCCGAGGCGATCGGGCAGGTGACCGGGGAGATCTCGGCTACCGGCTTCGCCTTCGTCCTGAACGCCTGAGGAGGGCAGCAAGATGACGTACTCGCTCAGCGAGTTCCTCGAGGCACACGCCGCCCTTCCGGCCGGCGAGACCTCCCCCGAGCTGGAGACGGCTCGGGCCGCAGTCAACGAAGAGGCCAACCGCCGCTTCCACGACCCCGTGTGGCGCTACGAGCAGGCCGCTCTGGTGTCCGAGGCCATCGACCAGCGCACCCGGCGCCCCGACTTCGCGCCCGGCGTGCTGTCGTTCCGGTCGCTGAACCGTGGCGACAGGCTCCAGCGCACCTTCAAGACCGGTGGCATCAAGATCTTCGAAATCGCTGCCGGTGGCTACGTCGAGGAGTCCACGGTCTCCAACGACGTCGTCGAGGCGGGCCACTCGAACATGAGCTGGCACGTCGTGGGCACCCCCGAGGAGGCGCTCGCCGACTGGGCCGAGACGATGCAGGCCATGGTGGCTGCAGCGGAGCTGGCCGAGGCGAACGAGATCCTGCGGCGTCAGTTCGCGCTGCTGGAGGCGGCCACCGTCCTGGGTGGGCCTCAGCACGTGGACGCATCGGTCGGCGGCATCACGCCGACCGTGCTGCAGAACGCGATCATCAAGGCCGCGGACCACCCGCGGCCGGAGACCGGTCGCGGCCTGCGGGCCAGCGACGTCGTGGTCATCGGCCGCATGGCCGGCGTCGGCGACATCTCGGCGTTCCCCGGCTTCTCGCAGAACATGCTGGACACCGTGAACGAGACCGGCCGTCTCGGCCGGTTCCGTGGTGCCCGCATCGAAGAGCTCGTGAACACCGTGGACAGCGACGGTGTCGAGATCAACGACCCGACCGACGTCTGGGTCGTGTCCAGCGACTGCGGGGAGTTCGCCACCTTCGGCGCTCCGCGGGTCAACAGCTGGGTCGAGGAGGGGCTGGACAAGTTCCACACCAAGTCCCGCCGCGACACCGGTGGCGTGGTCTGGGTGCCCGAGGGCATCGTTCGGATCACGATCGCCTGATCGAGCGACAGCGAGAAGGGGTCCAGCCGAAGGGCTGGGCCCCTTCTTCGCGCCCTGATACTCTGCCTTCATGACTGAATCGGAATCGCAGTACGCTAAGGCCCCGGTGATGGAGAAGTGGATGAACGTCACCGAGGGGATGGTCTCCTACGTCGAGACCGATCGTCACGGGCGCACTCAGGGGAAGATCATCGGCCCCGGGAAGGTCTTCAGGATCCCCGAGCGTGAGCGGATCAACGCGGAGGAGCTGTACCCAGGCGGGGCCTTCACGAACGGAGTCCTCAAGTGCCTGGACGGGGAGCTCAACACCCCGGACCAGCCCGGCAAGACGGATGACGAGCTGCTGGCCATGGTGGACCAGGTCGGCGGCCAGCTCGGTGCCTGCCTGGCCGAGGCGTCGAAGCTGACCGTGTCCCGCCTGCGGCGCATGTGCGAGCGCCCACAGTTCAGCGAGCGGCTGACCGTCTGGCACGCCCAGGTGATCAACGGCGTATGGGACGAGCGCTGGCCCGCCCGGCCGATACCCAGCATGCACATCGAGGGCGCCAAGGACAAGGTCCACTGACGGCTCGACAGCTATCATGTGCTCATGACCTACCTGGACGATGACCTGGCGCTGGGGATCATGAAGCGCGCCATGGCCTCGCCGGGCCAGTTCGACGAGACGTGGCCCGGGCTGGCCACGGCCGACCTGGCGCAGTACGTCGCCGACGGGTACTCCTGGGCGCGGCTGGAGGGCTGGTTCTCGACCACCGCGCTGGATCCGGACTCGCTCGAGGTACTCCCGGACCTGACCCGCGACCAGCTGGTCATTTGCGCCGCCTACGCGAGCAAGGCCATTCTCGCCCAGCGACTCGTGGACCTTCAGCAGGGCGTGCACTACAAGGCCGGCCCGGTCGAGTACTCGACCACTGGCCAGAGCAACGTCCTCACCGCGCTGCTGAACACCGCCAAGAAGGTCATCGACGACGCCAAGCAGATGAGTGGACCGTCCCGCGTCCTGCCGATCTTCGGTGACACGCTCGCCGTTCGGTGCGGCATCACCGGCGACCTCTACGGCTACTACTTCACCCCGGGCGCATGAGCGGGCCGGCTCCCCGGGGCTTCAGGAAGCCAGCGGTCGAGGCCGGGTTCCGCAAGGCCATGCAGGTCGGCCAGCCCGAGGACGCCGCGCTACGACCCGTCTTCCTGCTGCCCGCGGCCACCACCGTGACCCCGGTCGATGCCCGGGGCATCCCCTGGGACATCACCGCGGAGATGGAGCCTGGAACGACCGAGCTCACCGGCGTGCTGTGCGCCTACGAGTTGGCCGCCACCGGCACCACGGACAACCGGGAGCAGTCCGGTACGGCCAGCCAGGACCGCGCGGTGACCATCACCCTACTCGAGGACGAGTACCAGCAGGTCAAGGACTGCGTCGCCGTCCGGATTGGCGAGTCGACCTTCCCCCGCTGGCACGACCTTCTGCCCTACGCGGTCGCCACGGCTGGGGTCTACCAGCTCAGGTTCCGGGCGGAGGACATGGCATGAGGCACGTCCAGCGCCACGCCGAGGCTTCCATCGTCACCTGGCTCACCGACGTCCTGGACGACGCCGGCTGGCTCAAGACCCTGGCCGCCGACCGCCCGTACGGTGTCGGCCCGACCACGATCAGCGCGACGCTCACTGGCATCTCCGGCACCGACCCGGGCGGCTCGATCGTGCAGGGGACGACCAGCCCGCTGGTCGGCGTCGTGCTGCTCGGCCAGGAGACGGATGTCGAGCTGGAGCTGGGCGGCGCGCTTGCGGAGTCCGGCAGCAACCTGTTCATCACGATCGTCGCGCAGCCCTCGATCGCGAGCGCGATGGCTGACGACGTCATGGACGCCGTTGCCGGACGGCGCCGGCCGCCCTTCGTGACCCTGGTCGACCAGGCTGCTCCGAGCACCCCGACCGGGGAGAAGCTGGAGCTGGTCGAGGCCCGCTCCGAGGTCATGCGGCCAGAGCGCCGCGACGTGCACGTCGTCTCCGCGCGTGTCGTGCGCTGCTTCGCGAGGGACTGGACGTGAGCAGCGACTTCCTGGTCCGGGTCCGCGTCGACCAGGACCAGGCGGTCGAGACCTACTCGCGAGAACTCGGTCAGCTCATCGCGCGCATGCGCCGCATCGAGGCGGAGATCGGCAAGGTCGGAGGCCCAGGCCTGCGGCCGGTCGCCCGGTTCGGTCCCGGCCAGGAGCGGGTGCGCAAGGAGATTGCGCGCGTCCGGGGCGCGCAGACCAAGACCCGCCAGGCCATGAACACCGTGGCGGTCGGCGCGCAGGTAGACCTGGTCAAGCGACTGCAGCGCTCATACCAGCACCCCTCCATCTCCAGCGGGGCCCTGGAGGCCCTGACCGGATCCGGGCGGAACCGGACGGTCGCGCCGTCCTTCTTCGGTCTCGGCGACGTTGACGTGCTCCTGGGGGACCAGCGAGTCAAGTACGCCCTTGCCCTCGAAGGCGGTACGAAGAGGCACGTCGGCCGCCGGCTGACCGGCGTCTGGCTCACCGCCGGCGGCGGTGCGGCCGGGTTCGGCGCTGGCCGCGGCCAGCGGTTCGTGGCCATGTCGACCAGGAACGCACGCTCCGCTCTGGCTGACGGCGGTGGCGGGAGCACCTCGGGTGTCATCACGAAGCCCATCCAGCCGCACCGCGCCTATCGAAAGATGGTCCAGTACTACCGACCGCAGCGAAAGATGGCGGCCGAGATCCGGCGCATCTACAACTTCCGGCCGCGCGGGGCTTGATCCGGGCTCGTTGCAAGGTGTCCCTGTTCGCCATAGTCTTGACCCATACGGCCCTTCGTGGGGCCTCCGCATACTGAGGAGCCACTTATGGCGATCAAGGCCGCCGATCTGATCCACGTCGGTAACGGCACATTCATGCTCGACCGGCTGCAGTCCGGCGGTCCTGGCCAGCTCAGCCAGAACGTCCAGGTCGACAAGGAGTTGGGCAACTACAAGTCGGTCGCCACCACGCGCGACACCCCCGACCTGTCCTTCTCGCTCGAGTCCTGGGACGTGACCACCGAGATCGAGCAGATGTTGACCCGGACCGCGTCGGTCGGCGCCGGCGGCATGGACATGAGCACGGTGTACTCGGCCGACATGCTCGCTCACGTGAAGCCGGGCGCCCTGGCCGGCACCCCGTTCGCGGTGGTCGAGTCCGTGGCCATGCCGCTGCTGTTCCCGGAGCGGCTCTCCTACAGCTTCGCGACCGAGCAGAACAGCTCGCTGACCGTGGGGCTGCGCGGCGACCAGATCAACTGGAACCCGGGCCCATCCTACAACCAGCGGGTCGCCGGCTCCGGCTCCCCCGCGCAGACCATCGTGCTGACCAACCCGGCTGGCGTCTACGCGGACTCCACTGGCGATACCCGGATCCTCGCCCTGTCGATCGACGGCCAGCGCCAGATCGAGGGCCTGGACTTCTCGGTGGTCGCGACCACGCCGGCGGACGACTTCACGGCCTGCACGATCACCATGCTGAAGACCGTCGCGGCGACCAGCATCATCTCGGTGGTCTACTTCTCCAGCACGGCGCTGTCGTTCCTGCAGAACACCCACCCGCTGTCCTCGGTAAAGCCGTCCGCGGTCAAGGGGCGCGACATCCGGGTCTACGTGGGCGCCACCTACGACCCGGCCGACGTTCCCGCGTCGGACGCCTACCGCTGGTCGGGCCTGCAGGCTGCCACCGTGGACTGGGCGCAGACGATCGTCAAGGACACCGAGCTCGGCCTGTCCAACGCGGTGACCATCGAGCCGGAGGATGCTCCGACGGTCAACGGCCAGCTGACTCTGCGGGCACGCACGCCGCAGGAGCTGCACAGCCGCCTGCAGCAGATCACCGGCGTGGCGAACCCGCTGCGCTCGATCGGCCCGAACTCGGCCGTCGAGCAGGCGCTCGACATCGTGATCCGGGACTCGGCCGGCGTGGTGACCAAGCGCCTGCACGTGCCGGACGCGCGCTTCACCGTCCCGGGCTACCAGGCCCAGGTCGGCCAGCGCCTGGACGCTCCGCTGCAGATGACCTCGGACTCCGGCACCCTGGTCGTCTACGCGGCCTGAGCGTCACTCGGGCGCAGGTCCAGCCGTCGGAACTCGACCCCCGACGGCTGGGCCTGCGTCGTGCTCAGCGGGTACCATCAGGGTCATGGACGCCACTGGATTGCTTGGACCCGCCCCTGCGCTCAGCTCCCTGGCCCGTGTCAGCAGCCTGCTGCGCCGCGGCCTGACGGTCTCCTGGGTCGACACCGAGGGCTCCGTCGGCCCGCCCGGCGCCGAGATCTTCTTCTTCGTCGCCGCACTGAATCAGATGCAGCGCGAGGAGGCCGCCCAGGACGGCTCCACCGCTGGCGCGTTCGAGCGCGAGCGCACCCGCGCCGGCGCACCGCTGCGGAAGGCGTTGGAGCTCGAGCTGGCCGCGACCACCACCGACTACATCTGCGACGCCTTGGCGGCTTCCCGGTCGGACGAGGCCTACATGCTCGCCCAGGACGACCTTGCCGCCGACCCGGAGTGGGCGGGCGACCGGCTGCTCATCATCGAGCGGGGAATGGCCCTCGTTGCTGACGGCATGCCGACCGAGGGCCCAGAGCTCGAGGAGCACAACGCGCTCTACCAGGAGTACCTGAACGCCTGGAAGGCCAAGGCGCTGGAGCGGCTGCTGGAGTTCCGCAAGGAGTACGAGGGGAAGTCCCGGGCCAAGCTGGTGGCGGCGTACATCAAGATGTGGGCCGACAACCGGTCGCACAAGACGCAGGTTGACGAGTCCTACGTCACCTCACTGCTCTACGCAGTGCGTGCCTGTGCTGGCGTTCGAGCCGGCGCCGACGCGCCCATCCCTTCGGCGATCGACCACTCGCGCTGCGCCGGTCACCAGCAGATGGTGTTCGAGAGCCGGGCCGAGGTGCGCGACATGCCCCAGGAGATGCGGGACGTGTTCGTCGAGACCCTGAACCGGATCGACATGGAGGGCTCTACCGCCGCGGGAAAATAGCCAGCCGGCGAGCCCTGATCAAGCTGGTCGGCATCGGCAGGCTCTGCTCCGAGAGCGTCGTCCCCGGATCTGCGATCGACCTCCCCTGGTACCTCGCCGAGGCGCTGGACACTGCCCTGATGGTCGACACGTGGCACCGCGACCCCAACATGGCCAGCGAGGACATCCCGCCGGAGAACATCTGGCACCACCGCACGCGCCTGAAGGAGTGGTGGGACGGCGTCCGCGAGCGGATCAGGTCGGGGAAGCCCCGGCCGGGGCGCGAGGAGGTGCCTGAGGGCGAGATGATCCAGATCGACAACAGCGACCTGCGGGCCGAGCTGATGGCCCCGTAGGTGTAGGCCCTTGGCCTACGATGGGCGTAGTCCAGCCGGAGGTGTGTCTTGTCGAATGAGCGTCAGGACTTCGTTCTCGGCGTCCACTCCGATCTCGCCGGACTGCGCAAGTTCATCCAGGAGATGGAGTCCACTCCGTCGTCCCTGAAGCGGATCGCCGACCGGATCAAGGCCGTCGACCTGGGCGACGGGCGCAAGTTCGAGGGCGACGGCGACAAGCTGGCCCGCGCGCTCATCGCCGGCTTCCGCGCCGAGCTGACCGGCGGCAACTTCTCCCGCGCCGTCCACCAGGCGATGCGTGACCTGAAGTTCGAGATCCCCGCGGGGGCCAAGGCCAAGTTCTCCAAGGACATCGCCCAGCTGGCCGCCGAGCTGCGCAAGCTCCCCCAGAACGTGCGCGTCGGCGTCGGCGTCGGCAAGGACCTCAGCCGGCTGCCACTGGAGCACGACCGCGCCAAGAGCCGGGACGCGCGCAAGGCCGAGATGGCCTCGCTCGCGAAGACCAAGGCCGAGGAGGCCGCCGCCCTGTCGGCGGCGAAGGCGAAGGAAAAGGCCGACGAGAAGGCCGGCAAGGCCGCCGAGGCGGCGGCGCTGGCCAAGGAGAAGGCCGAGCAGAAGTCCGCAGCGGCCTACGACCGGGCCTGGACCGCGGCGCACGCCGAGGAAGCTCGCCGGAACCGCAAGGCGGCCGAGGCCCAGGCGGCCGAGGCTCAGCGCAGGGAGCGGTCGCAGCAGCGCGAGGCCCAGCGCGCGGTGCGCGCCAAGGAGGCGGAGCAGAGGGCGGCCGAGAGGGCGGCGGCGAAGGAGGCCGCCCCCGGCCAGCGCGCCCAGGAGCTCGCGGCGCGGCGCACCGAGAAGGAGAACCACGACGCCCGCATACGCGCGATCAAGCGCGAGGAGCGGGAGAACGAGCGCCGCGCCAGGCAGCTGGAGCGGGAGCAGGCCCAGGAGCGGAAGATCCTGGGGCAGCGGCAGGCGCTCGCCAGCGGCCTGACGGGCGGCATGGCCGACGTCGAGGCCATCGACCGCGCCAAGCGAGAGTCTCGCCAGTTCGCCGCGGACAAGCAGAAGCTGTTCGAGCGGAAGGTCCCTACCCAGGAGGGCCGCGACCGGGTCAATGCCCTGGTCGAGGCCGATCAGATCCGCAAGCGGCTGTCCACGGCCAAGCGGTCGGAGTTCCTCGAGTCCGGCTCCTTCCTCGGCAAGGTGCGCGCCGGCCTGACCGGCTTCGGCGGCATGGGTATGACCGAGCTGGCCACGCGGATCACCGCGAGCAGCGCGATCTACAACACCGCCTCGGCCGGGATCTCCCTGGTGCAGCAGGCTGTCTCTGAGCTCGCCCAGGGCACCCTGGCGTTCGAGGAGGCCCTGGGCAATCTGAACGTCACCATGGGGGACGGCACGGGCTCCCTGCGGGGCTTCGCGACCGAGGTCGGCGCCATCGCCAACCAGGTCGGCGTCACTCAGGCCCAGGGCGTCGAGGCGGCCAGCCGGTCGGTCGGCCTGTTCGGCACCGGCGACCAGTCCTTGGTCGACAAGCAGGACTTCGCGCGCACCGTCGTCGAGGTCTCCGGCCGCATCGCCCGCCAGGCCGGGATCAAGGACCTCACGCAGGTCGAGACCCCGCTGGCCGGCACGATCCGCGGCTTCGGCCTCGGCAACGCCGACATCACCCGCGTCGAGGACGCGGTCGCCGTCATCAGCAAGGCCTCCGGCGCCTCGGCCAAGGACCTGATCGACGCCTCGGCCCAGGTCGCACTGCTCGCCAAGAACGCCGGGTTCACCCTCGAGCAGACCAATGCGATCATCGCCAACCAGGCGACCGCGACCGGCGAGACCGCACAGTCGGCCAGCGAGCTGCTCGCCCAGGTCTTTGCCCAGGCGGTCAACCCGACGGTGATCGCAAAGCTCCAGGGCGCCGGGATCAACACCACCGGCACCACCCTGCAGGAGCAGGTCGCTCAGGTCGCCGAGAAGCGCCGCCAGGGCCAGCTCAGTGACCGCGCCCTGGCCAGTCTCCAGGCGCCGTTCGGTCGGTCCCGCGCCGGTGGTGCCTTCGCTCAGCTGATCACTCAGCAGGAGCGCATCCAGGCTCTGGCCGAGAGGGCTGCGAGCAGCCCCGGCGAGGGCAAGAAGCAGTTCGAGGATGCCACGAAGACGATCACCTTCGAGCTGACCAAGATGGTCGGGGCCCTGAGGAACCTGGCCACCGAGGTCGCCCAGAGCGGGGCGCTGGACTTCCTGGCGGCCGCGGTGGTCGCGGTCAAGCTGACGGCCGAGGCCCTGACTCAGGTGCTCACCCTATTCAACGGGATGCCCCGGATCCTGCGCTCGGCGGCCTTCGGGCTGCTCGAGGTGGCCGCGGTGATGAAGCTGCTGCGCGGCGGATCGATCCTGAGCCAGTTCAAGACCGCCGCGGTGTTCGGCGCCAGGGTCGGCGGCGTGGGTGCCCAGGGCGCGCTCCGGGGCGTCATGGGCCTCGGGGAGTCCGCGGCCGGCCGGCATGTCGCAGTCTCCGGTGGCCGGCACGTCGCCGAGTCGGCGGGCCGCGGGCCCCTCGCCTCTGCCGCCTTGAACCCGCTCGCCGTGGCAGCCGCCGCCGCTGTGGCAGCCCTGGTCATCGCCAAGAACGTCGGGGACTCTGCAAGTGCGGCTAGCAGGGCCGAGGTGCGCGCGTCGAAGATCGGCGGCGGCGCCGTCACGGTCGAGGACCTCAAGAACGCTGCCAGCCTGCGGCGCGAGGCCGCCCTGGCCCAGGAGAAGCGCCAGGGCGTCGTCTTCGGTCTGGGTGGGGTCGTCAACAACGCCTTCGGCGGCGGGACCATCGAGGCGGCCAAGCGGGCCAACGAGAAGCAGTCCGCCGACCTGGAGGCCCAGGCCAAGGCCCTGGAGGAGGCTCAGCGGAAGGCGGCCCAGGCCGGTGGTGGCTTCGGCCGGTTCACTTCCGCAGACGAGATCAACACTCAGCTGCAAGCGCTGACAGAGAGCGGGTACTCGGCCGCGCAGCGCGTCGAGCTGTTGAGCAAGGCGTTCGACCGGGTGCGCGAGTCGGCGACCAGCGCGGCGGCTGCCACGCTGATCCAGGGCGAGCAGGTCGACTTCGGTCAGAAGCTCGGCGGCGCGGTGACTCGGGCGATCGCCGAGGGGCTCGGGCAGGCAGGCCTGCTCACCGAGGCATCTCCGCTGACGAACCCGGGCTTCGCCAAGACGCTACTGGGTGAGGGCGGGCTCCTGAACGTCCTTCCCGGGCAGTCCGCTCTCGCCAACAAGTTCCTGGCGCCGGGTGTCGACATCAAGGCGGCGAAGGCCGCTGCGACAGCTCAACAGCGCCTGGCGGGAGCGGACACCTCCGGACTGCAGACGGACGCCTCCAAGCTGGTGCAGGACATCCTGGCAAGCCGGGGTAAGGACGCGAGCAAGGGCGACGTCGCTCTGACGCCCGAGGACATCGCGGCCGTCAACAAGGCCCTGGACGAGTTCGGTAAGCAGCGGTTCGAGAAGTTGCTCGGCGACATCGACGGCTTGCCGGCCAGCGTGAAGTCCGTCTTCATCGCCTCACTGAAGACCAACATCGCCGGGGTGTTCAAGGGGTTCAAGCCCGAGGGGCTCGACGCCACCCAGGTCAACCTGGCGCTGACCCCCATCTTCGATGCCGCGAACGAGGCGTTCGCCGAGGGGTCCAAGACCGACCGCGGCAAGGCCTCCCAGGCGCGCGTCAAGACGATGCGCAAGCAGATCGAGGACCAGCGCAAGCTGATTCAGAAGCAGCTCGAGGGCATCGATCCTCGGCTGGCATCGGCGATCGCGACGGACCCGAACAGCGACTACAGCAAGTCGATGACGATGCTGTCCAAGTTCGAGCGCATGCTCGGGGACGCGATCACCGAGGACTCGAAGATCCAGCTGGAGACCGCGGTCGCCCTGGGCAAGCTGCGCACCTCGCGCCGTGGCGTGCTGGACGAGCAGGGCCGTGCTGGCGACAACATCGCCGAGCTCCGCGCCAACCTGAAGGCCGCCGTCGACCCCATCGACAAGATCAACGCTCAGGTGGCGCTGAACGACGCGCTCGCCGCCGAGGTGTCCAAGGGTCTGGACCGCAAGACCTCGTCCCAGCGCGCCAGGATCGACCCCCGCGACGCGACCGGCCTGGCTGCGGCCGCCCGGCAGGACGCGCAGCGCCGGCTGGCGTTCGCCAGGAAGAACGGCGACCAGAAGGCCATCGACGACGCGACCACCGCGCTCGGCGAGGCCCGCCTGGCCGAGGCGCAGGCGCTGGTCTCTGTGGCGGCCGCCAAGCGCCTCGCAGCCGCGCCTCAAGGCGATGCGGTGGCCGCCGCCAAGGCTGCCCTGGTCAACGCCGAGGCCGAGAAGAAGGCGACCAAGAAGGGCACCGAGGACTACTACAACGCGCTGGTCCGGGTCGCCGAGGCCCGCAAGGCGACCACCGATGCGCTGCTCGGTCGGCGCAAGATCAAGGACCTGCTCAGCATCGACCTGACCGACCCGGTGGCCCAGGCCAACGCCGAGGTGCGGGCCGCGCAGGCCGCGCTGGCCAATGCCAAGGGCCCGGACGCTCGGGACCAGGCGCAGCTGGACCTGCGCAATGCCCAGAGCAACGCTGAGGGGGCGGCGTTCCAGCAGCGGCTGTCGGATGCTCAGACCGCGAACGAGCTCGGCAGGATGAGCCACGAGGCCTACCTCAGCTACCTGAACAGCGAGCACGACCGGCTGTCGGCCATCAAGGTGCGCTCGCGGTTGCAGACGGACGAGCTGAACGAGGTCGACAAGCTGCTCAAGTCGGCGGCGGACGAGCTGAACGGGCAGTTCAACATCGGCAACATCAAGCTGCCGACGATCTACGAGGTCCGCCGCGCGATCGCGGCCGGCTCCGGAGGGATCGGGGGCATCGCGGCGTACAACCAGCAGTCTCGGGTCACTACCAACGTGTCGAACCTGACGATCAATGGCGTTGCGCCACAGGACATCTACGACTACATCGACCTGGCACTTGGGATCGGAGGGCACTGACATGTACCTGCGCTGGGCGCTGAACGATGGGCTCGGGCACACCTACACGTTCCCCCGCAACCCGAAGACGATGAGCAGTCCGTACGCGGATCGAAACATCACCTCCAAGCGGACCGTCGGCGGGACGCTGATCCTGAGCGAGGGGGAGCGGCCGGCGGCCAAGTTGTCGTTCGAGGGAACGATCGTCGACAAGGCGCACTTCGACAACATGGTGAAGTGGGTGCACGGCGAGTACTCGCAGCGCGTCGTCACCCTGACCGACCACTACGGCAGGGCCATAACCGGCGTCTTCTCCTCGCTGGCCATGACCCCACCTGCGGTCACCGTAGCCGCTCCGGGGCAGGCATGGAAGCACACCTACTCCGCGGTCTTCGAGATCATGACGGTCGGAGCTGCTACTCGCGGCAACAGCTGGGAGGCGATCTGATGCGCGTCCTGCCAGCCATCAAGGCCATTGCGATGTCGGGCGATCACACCGGTGACCGTCGTCCGATCGCGCGAGTCACGGTGCAGAAGTACGACATGCAGCTGCACGCCTTCAACCTTCAGACCGCGTACACCATCCTGGCGAGCAACGGCGTCCCGACCTCGATGCTCAACCCGGTCTACGACACGAAGCACGGCCGGAAGATCCGTAACGTCTACGCGGACGGCATCTTCGGCTCGACGCACAACCCCAAGGAGATTCCCTACGTCAAGTCGGTCGTGATCAACCGGTCGCTCGACACCCCGGTTGCCACTGCCACGATCACGATCCTGAACAACCAGAGTGTCGCCGGCCTGCCGATTGCCAAGACCCTGAACCAGCCCGGCTACTTCACTCCGCTGCGCGGCCTGTCTCCGTACAGCGCTTCCTGGGGGCACGCCGCGAACGAGTGGGCCGGGATGTTCTTGCCGGACAACATCGTGCGCACCTACGAGGGATACGGCTGCACCCCGAGCGTTGCCCCAGAGAAGGACACGAAGCTCGCGATCACCGGCACCTGGCTAATCCTGAAGACCAGCATCGACCCGAGCACCCACGACCTCGTGCTCTCCTGCGCAGACCTCGGCAAGCTCTGCGAGTACCACAAGGTCGTCCGGCCGATCGTGCCCCCGGACTTCTACCCATTGTCGTTCCAGAACTGGGACGGCAAGGTCAACATCGGGAACACCACGCCGGGTCGCTCCCGGATCTCGGTGAAGTTGGACGACACGTCGAACACCACGTGGATCGGCGCGCCGCCAGCCGCGGTCAGCGGCCATGCTCCAGCGCATGCTCTGGACGGAAACCCTTCCACCTACTGGCTTTCCATCGGCAACGACCTCCCCTCTCGGAAGTTTGCCTATGAGTGGGTCCAGGTCAAGATGGACAAGGCCACCGTCTCTGAGGTGCGAGTGCGCTCGGTGCGCAAGGGTTATACCGCCTATGTCTCGGTCATGGTCAATGGCTCCTGGCAGGGCGCCCACACGATCAACTATGACGAGGTCGGGATCGGGCACAACGGGGCCGACATCCCTTACGTGGCAACGAAGAAGGTCACCAGCGAGAACGACACGGTCATCACATTCCCCGCCATCAAGAACGCGACCAAGGTGCGGGTAACCTTCGGAAACCTGCAGTGGTTCAACAACGGCCCGTACCACTACAGGGCGGCTATGCGCGAGATCGCGGTCTACGGCGTGGCGGGCTCGGCGACGCCGAACTACTCCGTCCTGACCCCGGGCCCCGAGGGATCCAACCCGGGCCGGTACCAGGACTGGACGAACGTGGTCAAGCTCCTACTGGCCTGGGCCGGGTTCTTCTGGCCGCAGGGCTCGTCCCTGCGCAACTCCGACGCCACGGTCACGCCGGCGGACTTCGCTCAGGACGACGACGCAGTGCTCGGTGCCGGCGTCAACGGCCGAGTCTGGGGTGACTTCGAGAACGCCGGGACCTCGGGGCCGGCTCCGGTGCAGGGCGCGACCTGGGACAAGAAGTCGATCTTGGAGTGCATCCAGTTCGTGCAGTCGATCCTGGGCTACACGTTCTTCTTCGACGAGACCGGCGGCGCGCAGTGGCGCTTGAGCAACGTCTACGACGTCGGCAACTACATCACCCTCTCCAAGACCGCGGGCGGGCGCACCGGTGCCCTGCACCGGCTGGACGAGATATCGAACCTGACCGGCTACCGACCGGAGCTGAGCAGCGAGGACGTGCGCGAGGCAATCGTCGTCAGCGACCAGCTTGGCACGGCGGCCAAGACCAGCTCGGTGCGGGGATTCAACCCCAACCCCACCGGGATTCGGCGCATCGCCACAGTCTGCGACGCCTTCTCGAGCCGCCAGGAGACGACGGTCTACGGCGAGCTGGCCGCGATCCGCGCGATGTTCAACTACCGGACGGCGACCAGCACGATCTCCGGCGACCCGTCGATCCAGCTGGACGACCAGGCCCGGGTCCTGGAGCGCGAGAGCAGCGACGGTTACGTCCACCGCATCACCGGAATCAGCAGCACTCTCGACATGGTCAACGGCACCTACGACATGGACCTGACCCACCACTGGCTCGGCGTCGATCCCAGCTCCAAGTGGATCATCCCGCCGAATCTGGAGGGCCTGTCTGAGGAGACGAAGGCCTACATCAACAACCTGGTCGGCGCCGCCGACCTCATGCCGCGCCGAGTAGGGGTGCCCGATGCCTAGCCACCCGCGGCCGCGGCCAGCGTCACTCAAGGCGGTCCGCGGCGTCCAGGGCGCGCGAGTGCGGACCGAGCGCGAGCTGGAGCAGCGACGCAAGGCCAAGGCCGGAAGCGCCGTCTCCGAGCACGACGTCTTCACCGTCGGGGTGGGCAACATCGCGCCGTCCGGGGTCATCGCCTTCGTCGTGCCGTTCCTCGAGCAGCCCCAGTTCGGGTACGGCGCGGCCGTCGTCCGCGCCGGTGGCTCAGCCTGGCACTACCCGGCCAGCACTGCGATGGTCGTCTCCTGGGTGGTGGACGAGGGCGGGTACTACACCGGAGCGCGCATGTCCTACCGCGTGCAGGTCGACCCCACCGGGGCGCTGCCGCCAGCGGATCCCGCGGTCGAGATCCAGCACATGTTGACCTTCTCCGGTGAGGCCTATCGGCCGATGTCCACCGGCTCCGACGACGTCCTGCCGATCACGGCGGACTTCGGGTAGAAGAGCTAGGATTGGTCCAATGTCAACTGTGATCATTCAGTAAGGGGTATCAGGTGAGCAGCGCGGCGTTCCGCCCGGGTGGACGAGTCCTGGGCCAGGGAGTTCTGACCACCAGCTTCGCAATCATCGCCGGGCCCGTCCCGGCCGGGAGCTCGGTCCGCCTGGCCGCGGTCATCTTCACCGGTGTTGCTTCCGCGAGCACCGTCTCCTACGGCGTGGGCAAGTCGGGCAGCACGCCCGGCACCGACGCCACCCTCCAGGGCAAGGGCATCCCGATCGGCGCCTCCGGTGACCTGACCTCCACCATCGACTGCACCGAGCTCAGCGAGATCCTGCTCGGCCCGGGCGACTACGTCACCGCCAAGGCCGGCAACGCCGCCTCGGTGTCCTACCTGGTGTCTGGCGAGGTCCTGTAGCCATGGGCGAGTACGTACGGCGACGCGAGACGGGTGGCTCTGGCGACCTGTCGACGGCCCTTCTCAAGGCGGACAACCTCGCCGACCTGGCCGACCCCGCGGCAGCGCGGACGAGCCTCGGCCTGGGCGCTGCTGCCACCAAGAGCATGGCCCAGGTCGCGGCCGACCCGGCACTGTTGGGCACCTATGGGCGGCGCGGCGCGTCCGTAGTTGTCTCGGCCAGCAACACCCAGAACGGGACCGCAGCCGACTACGTGTGCACCGGCACAGCCGACCAGGACACCATCATGGCCGCCATCGCGTCCCTGCCTACGGCGGGCGGCAAGGTGCTGTTGCGCGCAGGGCAGTACAACCTCACGGCCCCGGTGGTCATCGCCCGGGACAACGTCACCCTGGAGGGCGAGGGGTTTGGGTTCTGGGGCCAGTTCGGAAGCGGCAACCCGGGTACCGGCACGGAGGGCTCCGGGATCACCAAGCTGAAGGTGACCGCCGCCACGGCCTACGGGATCTTCATTGACGGCGGGATCAACAGCCCGGCCGAGGGTCGCTGGCGCGGCATCACGATCCGTGGCCTCTACCTCTACGGGGTCAACAACACCGGTACGGGGATCGTCACCAGCGCTTCGGGCGCCCACGACCAGGTCATCATCACCGAGTGCTTCGTGCACAAGTTCGGCATCGGCATGGACGTCAAGCTCGACGCCGGCCACATCTCGAAGAACATGATCATGGACTGCTCGGGCAACGGGCTCGTCATGCGCGGCGACACCTACACCACGGTCTACGATAACTGCATCGCCGACATCGGCGGTGACGGCATCGTGCTGAGCGGCGGCAGCGAGTACGTCATCACCGGAAATGTCATCGTGCGCACCGCGAAAGGCATCTACGTGGCGGCCACCGTCACCGATGTGATGATCGCCAACAACAAGCTCAACGGCTGCCGCAGCCACGGCATCCACACGCTCGGCTCAGGCACCATGGTCCAGGGCTGCGACATCCGCAACGGCACGGGTGGCCTCGGCATCTTCGGCGATACCTCGCACCGCATCCAGGTCATCGGCAACACCATCACGGGTCAGACCGGCGGGGAGGCCATCGGCGCGTCCTCCGGCGCCACCATCTATCACGGCGTCTTCGTCGGCAACGTGGTCGACGTGGCGGGCACTGCCGGCTACGACGGAATCCACATCAACAACATGATCGGCGGCGTCGTCCAGGGCAACATGGTCGGGCTGTCGTCGGGGTCGAACGCCAAGACCGGGATCTGGGTGGGCGGGACCTGCGGTGAGATCGCCGTCACCGGCAACTGCGTGCGCTCGTCATGGGGTACCAAGGGCACCATCGCGACGGGCAGCCCGGTCAACGTCGTCGGATCCAACGTCGGGTTCTGACGGGCGTGTCACGTAGGCGCGCACACCACGCCGACGTCGGGGAGGCCGCGGCCTCGGGCGACGACACGACCGCGATCCAGGCCGCGCTCGACGGCGGGTTCGCGGTCGTCCGGGGCCTGCCCGGGCAGGACTACAACGTCGCCACGCTGACCGTCCCCGCCGGGGTGACCCTGGACATGACCGGCTGCACCGTGACGCAGATGGACGCTATCCCGGCGGTCCTGTGCACCCTGCCCGGCGACGGCGCGGCCATCATCGGCGGCACCTGGGACGGCAACACCGCGGGGCAGACCACGGCGAACGCCGGCCTACTCGTCACCGGCGACGACTGCGCAATCGTCAATGCGCGAGTCGAGAACACCCGCGGGACGGGCATCTACCTGGCCGGGGCGAACCGGCCGCGCGTCACTGGGTGCACCGTCGTCGACACCGGCTATATCGGGATCTTCGCCGAGACGTCGGGGTCGAGCATCACCGGCGTCCTGATCCGAGACTGTCACGTCGACCGGTCGGCGCTGTCGGCGGCGACCATCGCCGAGGGCGGGATCAAGGTCCACGGGCAGTCCGCAGTGATTGTCGCCGAGCACACCCGGATCGAGAGCTGCACGGTCGCATTGCCGACGTCGCCGGTAGACGGGTCAGCAGTGGCAATCGAGACGACCTATTGCCCGCGGTCCGCCGTCCTGGGTTGCAGCACCCTCGGCGGTGCGATCGGCATCAGCCTGGCCGCGTCGGACTTCTCGGTGGTCTCGGGGAACAACACCCGCGGAGCCAGCACGTACGGCGTCGAGAACGCCGGGTCTGACCGGGGTCGGATCGACCTACCAGCGCAGCAACGGCACGGCCGGGGCGACGCTCTACGTCAAGGAATCTGGCACCGGGAACACGGGCTGGGCCGCCAAGTAGCTCCCGGCATAAGCGCGGTTACCGGACCGCGTCCCGGGCCGGGTGACGGTACCCTAGGCCCATGGCTTCCAGGACCACGCGCTTCGGGCTGAACCACTTCGATGACTCCGTCCCGGGCTCCATCCTGGATGACGGAAAGAAGCACACCGGCCACGACCGAGTGTTGCTCGACCAACTGCTGGCCGCGACCGAGGCGCACTCGCACGCCTGGTCGGTGCAGGACGTCGCCGCCCCGACCACGGCCCCGGGTGCGGTGGTCAGCTCCGGCGGCGGCTCGCTCAAGGCCGGGTCCGACTACAGCTACAAGGTGACCTTCGTCGACTCGGACGGGCTGGAGACGGTCGCCGGCTCCGAGGTCACCGTCTCGACCCCCGACCTCCTGGACCCGCCGGCCGTCCCGAGCGGGGAGACGAACACCGCCGGGGCGCTAACCGTCGGCGTCTACGACTACGCGCTGACCGCCGTCCGGGATACCGAACAGTCGGCCCTCGGTGACCCCTTCACGGTGACCCTGGTGGCCGGTGAGGACTCGGTCGACCTGGTGCTGCCGACCCTCGGGGCGGCCGACTTTCTGCGGGTCTGGCGGCGCAAGAGCACCGAGAGCGGCTACACGCTGATCGGGGACAACCAGATCCTCACCACCTTCACCGACGATGGCTCAGTGGCGGCCTACCCCTTCCCCACGGACCCCGCGTACGCGCCCCCGACCTCGAACACCGGGGTCGACATCTACAGCGTCACCGTGACCCTGTCGGCGGCCGACCAGGCGGTCGTGCAGAGCTTCGCCGGCTGGCGCCTCTACCGGAGCACGGTCGCTGGGAGCTACTCCGCGCAGTCCCTCGTGGCCACCGTGACCGACCGAGTGGGCGACCTCCCCTTCCCGAGCCCGCTGCTCGTGGCCTGGGTCGACTTCGGCGACGCGCTGCTCACGGGCACGCCGTCCACCGTCGATCAGCGCATGCACTTCCAGCCCCTCCAGCTCGAGGTGCTCGCCAACATCGCCGCCCTGGTCGGCACCCGGCCGCTCGGCTACCCTCTCCTGACCGACGAGGGGAAGCTCTACGCGCAGCTCACCGCGGGGATGACACTGATCGGTGGCGGCGGTGGGGACTCCTGGCTGGGGCCATGGGCCATCGGTACGGCCTACCAGCCCGGCGCCCTGGTCAAGCAGGGCAACGGGCTGTACCACGCTGTCGCGGCCAGCACGGGCGTGGACCCCGCCGATCCGCCGGTCACGGCCGGGCCCTACATGGGTGAGTACGGTGACGCGACGCCGGTCGACCTGGCCACGGCCGGGATCCCCAGCACTTCGGCGCTCTACCAATGGTTCACGCCAACGGTCACCAGCGCCGGGATCACCCAGGTCCAATTCTACCTTCCGGCGTCCAGCACGCTGACCGTGGACTGCGAGATCTACACCAGCACCGGCCCGGCCGACCCCGCCCCGGTCCTGGTCGGCACCTTCACCAAGGACCTGACCGGCGAGCCCGTCGGCTGGGTCACCCTGACCGGGGCCGCAATCACCCTGACCGGCGGCGTGAAGCACCAGGTGGGCATCTTCGAGGCCGGGTTCACCCCGAGCCCACCCATCGCCGTCCTGGGCACTCCCAGCGCCCCTGAGGGCCTCGCGGAGGATGGCGACGTCTACTACTGGGATGGCGCGACCTACGCGGCCCAGGCGGGCTCCCTGCTGGCCTACCGCTTCCCGCAGGTTCCGGCCCTGGGGGACGTACGCTGGGAGCTGGTCTCGTGGATCGTCCCGGCCGGCGGGACCACCGGTCAGACCCTGACCAAGATCAGCAACGATGATGGTGACTACGGATGGGCCTGAGGCCCGGATTGGATGATCATGAAGAAGACCCTCTCGGCCACGTTCGCGGCGATCGCGCTCGCGGCCCCGCTCGTTGTGTCGGCTCCGGCTGAGGCAACGACGATTCCATGGAGGACGACCACGTTCTCCACGACCAGTCAGTGCCGGGTCTACTACGCGACCAAGGCCGGCTACCGGGACTACACCGACATCCTGACGTTCCGGGTGCTCTGGACCCTGAACGCGGCGAAGACGAAGGTCACCCCGAAGGCCTACGTCCTGACGTTCAAGAACCCGATCGTGCGGGACTACACGAAGATCGGCTGGCCGAAGATCCGCCGATACGCGAGCCTGCAGCGCCTCGGCTTCTCCCTCGACGTGGACGGCGCCGGCAGCTCTGTCTTCTTCCACGACAAGGACGGCCTGACCGATGGCGGCCTGACCGACGACTTCGGCGGCGCCGGCCCCCTGGCCAGGACGCTCCAGAATCCAGACCGGGTCAGCGTGACGATGCACGCCAAGGCCGTTCAGCGATTCCGGGTCGGGCTCTCGCAGGTGACCAGGGAGCAGACGGTCGCGTGTCGCGTCGGTGCGTGGCAGCCCCGAGACAAGGCCTGAGATGGCGGACGTTACGCTCCTGCTGCGCAAGGGCCGAGGGGTCGCGGTCCTGAATGGGACGCAGCTGACCTACGACAGCACGCCGTCCTGGCCCCCGGATCACACGCTCGGCGGGGTCATCGACTTCTCATCCCGGCCGAGCGAGGAGAAGGGGCTGCTCTCCGCGGCCAACCAGGGCGCCGAGGCGGATCCCGTGGCGGCTCGGACCATGTACGTGATCTATACCCCCTACACGATCCTCTGAGGGGGAGCAGTGCTCGAGTTCGCCGTCCCGGACGATGCCTACGGCACCCTCACGTTCAAGCTCAACGGGAGCTTCGCCGTCCCGGTCGGGTACGTCCAGTCGGCGGTGGGGTGGACGACTCAGTTCGTCGTCACCGTTGCCGCGGCCGGGCTCGACATCCTCACGGTGCCCGAGACCCTCTTCACCGCGCCCATGACGAGCGGTACGGAGTTTGCCCTCTCGGCCGACCTGGAGGTCGGTGCACCGAGTGCGGGCCGTAGCATCTACCTCAAGTACCGCAGCTTCGACAACGTGGCAGCGTGCTGCGCCCTGTACTCGGTAACGCTGTCCAGCCGGGCGGTTCCGCGCCGGACCAGCATCGCCTCTCGGACCGGCGGATCCCGCGGCCGGTTCCTGTAGTTGAACCTTCTCCGGCCCGGTTCGTCCTGTTACGATCGACTCATGAGCGCCGCTTCGACGACAGTGACACGTGCCCATGTCTGACACCGTTGTCGAGCGCTACGCTGGCCTGACGGAGGCGATGGCGATGGCCACGCACGGGCTGACTAATCGAGACTACGCCGGGGGCCGACCCGTGGTGAGCAAGAAGGCCCAGGCAGACGTCAACAGCTTCCTCGACCTCGGCCGGGCGGCGAACTGGACGGTGCTGGCCTTCGGTGCGGTCCAGGGACTCGCCTCGATCGCCGTGGCGGTCGGACTCCTGTTCTCGTCCGCCGTGCACAACCCCACCACTCACGACGGCTACCACTTCCTGATGACGATCCCCGGCTGGCCGGAGTCGGTGGGGCTCGTCCTGTTGCTGCTGGGCGCGTTGCAGATCTACGGCACCACGATGAACAAGAGCGTCAGGCTCCGGCGCTGGGTCTTCACGGTCTCCAGCGCCGTGTGGTCGGTCTACGCCGGCCTCTACGTCTTCGGCACGCTGTCCCTCGGTGGATACTGGCGTGACCAGCCCCTCTACGTGTTCCTCTCAGTGGCCGCCGCCCTGCAGTCGGGCTATGCCAAGAGAGCCGCTAGTGAATGATCCCCTCACATTTGCTCCCCTGATCTTCCACGCCGTTACAGCAAGCGCGATCGGCAGTGTCTTCTCCGAGATCAACCCGGCCGTCGGGGCCATCATCACGGCGGTGCTCTCGTTCATGATCGCACCGGTGGTCAACCGGTTCGTCCAGCGCGAGAAGATGCACACCGACGTCTACGCGACCCGGGAGGTGACCGCGGTCACGGGGCTCCAGGGCCTGGTCGACCAGCTGCAGGAGGAGGTCTCCCGGCGCCTGAGCGAGTCAGCCAGCCAGGACACCGAGATCTCGCGCCTGCGCGAGGAGTTGCGCTCCACTCGGGCCGCGTTCGACAAGGAGCTCGGCGGGGTCCGCGAGGAGCTGCGCCACGTGCGCGGCAACCGCGACCGGCTGCTCGCGGACCTCGAGGCGCGGCGGTGCCCGGTACACAAGGGCGGCTTGTGCGTGATCCCGATCCAGCTCGACAAGCCAGCGCCGGCCCCGGAGAACGACTGAGCCCCCGCCCTGATGATGGACGGGGGCTCAGCTCTCTTCAGGTGAATCTAGTAGAGTCTCGTGATCTCTACTGGTTCCGGTACTTCCAGCGGGTGCCGGCCCGCGCCGGCTGCCAGGATGCCCCGTCCTCCCAGCCGGAGAAGCGCTTCTCCCACAGCTTGCCGCACCCGCACCGGTAGACGTCCCCGCGCTTGCCCTTGAACGTCGGCATGCAGATGTGGTTGTCCGGTAGGTCCATGTCGCGTCTGACCAGCTTGCCGGCCATCAGAAGGGCCTCGTCTCGTCGGCGGGGTCGCCGGGCATGGTGACCCAGGGCATGGGCTCTGGCTCGGCCGCGTGGTACTGGACCGGCGAGCCGAGGGTGGGGAGTTCCTGGGGGCGCGGCGGCAGGTCGTCGAAGACGGGAAGGGCCGTCGTGGGCATCGTGTCGGGGATCGGCAGGGGCGCTGACGGCGCCCGGTCGGCGTAGGGGTCCGCGGCGTGCTGGCCTCGGCGCGCGGAGACGACGGGGCCGACGGTCAGGTAGCTGTCCAGATCCATGGGCGGTGCGCTCCCGTCGCCGTCGTGCGCGAGGGTGCCCTCCGGGCGCTCGCCGGTCCCGTCCTGGGGCAGCAGCTCGGCCAGGACCGTCCCACTGCTGGCCGGCATCTGACTGGGGATGGCGTCCGGGGAGACCCCGCCGATCCGCGTCATCAGGTCCAGCTCGGGCAGGCCGAACTCCTTGCCGATCGTGTGGTAGAAGCCCTGGGAGATCGCCAGGATGACGCCGGCGGTCGACAGGAGGTCCTCCTGGTTGATCTGCCCGCCGCGCTGGGCCACCGCGTACCCCAGCCCCAGGCTGGCCAGGACGCTGATGATCGCCATGGCGCGGTCGCGCGTCCGATTCTGCTTGACGATGGCCAGCAGGTATGGCAAGGCGAGCCCCGCGACGACTGCGACCGGATCGTTCAGTGCCTCGATCACTGTGATTCTCCTGTGGTTGTGGTGGTGGGCAGGGTGGCCCGGGTGACGGACTCGGCTCGAACGGCGATGAACGTGACGCCGGCCTGGTCCCCGAACCGCTTGAGGGCCTCGGCGACATGCTCGTCGGCGGTGTCGAGCGTGATGAGGTAGGTGGCCCCCTCCTCGAGCGGGGTGACGGTCATGGGCTGCAGGGACAGAAGTGCCTTGATCTTGAGCTTCTCCGCTCGGGCCATCGCGTAAGCCAGCCAGCGCTGCTGCTCCTCGGGCTTCAGGTGGCGCATGTCGGTGCTGATCGCGTAGGCCTTGTCCGGCTCCAGCTCCTGCAGCTGGCGGGCGCGAGGCAGCGGCGGGGCGCCGGGCGGGCGGTTGGTGACCGACAGCTTGTGCTCCCGGTGCCAGCGGTAGGCCGCGGTGCGCCCGGACAGGTGCGGGGAGATCAGCCCACACCAGCACGCGGCGTGCCCGCCGGTGAACCTCATCGCGCGGCGCTCGGGCGAGCCGGCCGGCGGGAGCTCGGCGCCGCACTGCTTCTCGCTGCACCCCTCCAGTAGCGGCAGTGCGATTCCGTCCCCGCGAAGCCCGTGGCCGCGGGCGTAGACCTTCCCGTCTTGACCGGTCGTCATCGGATCAGGTCGTCCCAGCTTGAGTGCTGCACGGGGGCGGGCTCGCTGACCTCTTCCCGGGCGGTGAGCTTTTCCAGGAGGTCTGCGATCGCCTCCAGGGCGCGGGCGTTGGCCACCTGGGCCAGCGAGGCGGCCAGGTGGATCCGGTCCGTCTCCCAGGAGGAGAAGTCTCGACCCCAGCCGTAGGTCTGGCGGTCCGCGACGACCTCGCCGAGCAGCTTGTCGGCCAGGTCGAGGCCGTGCACGTCCGTCTTGCTGGCCGCCCAGGCCTGCTCGTCCTGCTCGTGTTGACTCATCGTGCTCCTCCACGGGTGTAGACCTCGGCGGTGATCCCGGACCGGACCAGCTTGGACGCTCGCGGACTGAACCGGCCGGGGTTCTCGATCCGCCGCCCGGTCGGTTGGTACAGGTGGGTGACGCCGGGCGGGTGCGTGCCCCTCGACGTCTCCACGCGGGCCGCCCACTCCTCGAGCGAGAACCACTGCCCGTCGAGTAGGCCGCCCTCGCAGGCGACGTAGTCCTCCAGTCCTGGTTCAGGCATCTCCAGTTCCCTCCGCTTGCCTCTGGCGAGCGTACATCCGTTCCGCCTGCTCCAGGGTCGGGAACGTCGCAGTCTCCACCGTTCGGAGCACCTGCGGGGCGCGCAGCCGCAGCGACTCGTGCACGCCCTCGCAGCGGACCAGTACCAGTCCGGCGTAGCTTTCCGGGCACGAGCCGACCGCCGTCCAGCCTTCGCCCCCCAGCGGCGAGATGGACAGGAGGAGCTTGCCGCTGGATGCCCAGCAGATGATCTCTCGCGACTGCTTGACCTTGAATGACGGCGAGGAGTACCCCCCGTCTGCCCCCCGGATGACGATCCCCTCGAGCCCGCGGGCCACAACGTGCTCCCACCCCTTGGCGACGTCGAGGTGGGTGAGCGCGCGCACGCCTTCGTAGCGGCCGCCGTAGCTGGCCAGCCAGCTCATCCGGTCGTCGAAGCAGCGCTCCTGCACGCCGTCCGACTGCCAGGCCACGTCGAACGGATGCCACGTACGGAAGTCCCGCTTGGCCAGGGCCGACAGGGCGCCGGCCAGGTCGCCCGTGGTGCCGAGCAGCTCTCCGTCGACCACGGCGCCCGCGGGGCCCTCTTCGGGCAGCTGGGCGGGCACCTTCTGGCCACCCTTCGTGTGTGCGTACTTGGCGAAGCCGGTCAGGCTGAACTCGATCGCGCACCGGAGGCCGTCCAGCTTGGTCTGGGCCCGCCAGAGCCAGGGCTCGGCGGTGAAGCGGTCGATGGACGGCACTGACGTCGCCTCGTTGAGCTTCCAGTCCTTGCTCATGCCTTCGCCGCCATCTCCGCCGTCTGGGCCGCCAGGCGCTCCATCAGGGCCGCCATGGCCGCCTCGGCCGCGCGGTCGGAGAAGGTGGCCCGGTCGCCGCGCGGGAGCTTCAGCTGTGGGCTCTCCTGCGCGGCGTTGGCCGCAGCAGCGAGCACCTCGCGGCCGGGGTCCTTGGCCATCTCGGCGATCTGCTCGGCGCCACCGGTGGCCATGGTCGAGGCCATGGTCCACATCATCTGGCTCTGGACCACCGCGGTCTCGTCCGCCTGGACCGGGTCGATCGGGCAGGCCCGCAGGTCGGCTGCCGGGATCTGCTCGGCCAGCGTGAGCATGCCGGCGTGCGTGCCGATCCGGTAGAGCTTGCCCACCGTCCGGCTCGCCCAGCAGGTCACCAGGGTCAGGTCCCCGGCCTCGATGGCGCGCACGAGGCCGACGTAGCCAGCCTCGTCGTCCTTGGACGACGGCACTAGCCAGTGGATCTTGCCACCGTCGATGGCGGCAGCGGCCAGGGCCTCAGCCGGCACGGAGACGGCGGTCATCCGATCGCGGATCGGCTCGACGCTGCTCAGGCGTGCGGCCGCTGCCGCGGCGTCGATCGGAACGAGCGCGCCGGTGTCGTCGGGGTAGGCCTTGACCAGGTGCGGGTCGTTGCACGCTGGGCAGACGGCGTGGGCGGAGGACCCGCCCTGCATGGTCACGGGCTTGAACTCGTGCGGGGAGTCCTTGGAGCCACGGCAGAAGTTCTTGGGGCTCGGCGGGTCGAACACGCCCCCGTAGACGTCGACCTTGATGCTCATCGGCCCTAGGGCCAAGGTGACCCTCGACCGGGTGGAGCGCTTAGACGCGGGGTGCATGATGTACCTCCAGTACGATTCGGCTACATTCCTGCCAGTTCGTGGATGGTGCCTACTCTTAGCTCATCTGCTGCTGATGTGATCCTAGCAGCAGCCTTCAGAAGAGGGGAAGACTCTGGCAACTCTACGTCTCGGAGAAGTTTCGACACGTTCGCCTCGGTGCTGGCAGGTATCTTGCCTCCGAGCACTCGTAGGTTATGTGAGATGTGGAGCAGTCGACGCGCCTCTGTCGCCGTTACTCCGACCTCGGCATACATCGACGTTGCTTCGATCTGTTCCACCCAGGAGAGGTACAGCACTCTGGACACCTGATGGGCACTCACGCCAGTGATGAAGAATAGGTGCCACGGGGCGAGGCAGGTCTCACTGTGGCACGTCGTGTAGGCGGAGGCGTTCTCTCCATCTTCTCCGTAGATGGCCCGATACATGGACAACCGAGGAGCCCGGCCGAGGGAGGCTAGATGCAGGCCGAGGAACTCATAGGTGATGCATGAGGTCTCCTCGCGCCACGTGAGCCCGGGGCGGAGTTCTCCGGACTCGAGCAGCAGCTTGTCGACCCCGGGGGCGTAGGCCGCTGCCGCCTTCACCGCGGCGGCCCCCCGCAGCCCAAGCATCTGCTTGCAGATCGACCGTAGCACCTCGCCGTGGGATGGCCGCATCGTCACAACGCCGCGCTGGTTCGCCGATCCGTCGTGCCAGGTACCGCACCAGACGCCGGGTAGCCCCTCCATGGCTCGCGCGCAGAGCTCCAGGGCGTGGCAGTCGCCGCACATGCCTTCAGCCCGCCAGCGTGCGAGCCGAGAGTTGAGGGACGCGGAGAACACGGCCTGGCCGGCAAGGCAGGGCGCCTGGCGCTCGGAGACCGCGGTCATGAACGCGCTGCCGTGGCGGAACTGGGCCGGCAGTATCGGCCAGTCGTCCTTAGTCATCGCCCATCCCGAGGTCTTCATTTGCGGAGTCCTCCTCCGCCGCCTCGAACTGCTCCAGTGACATGGAGCCTTGTTCCGCGGCCGCGATGATTCGGTCGCAGATCCCATGGACTTCTTGCGCCAGCTCCTCGATCAGGGCTGCCACCGTGGGGTCGGACCGATCGAGGGCGATGGTCCGCGTGTACCTGACCATTCCGCGGCTGTGCGTGAAGCGGGGCTGGCGCATGAGGCCGATAATCAGGTCGTCTGACGAGAACTCGACCACCTGCACACTGTCCCCTCGGAGGTTTGGGAACGGGTCTCCTAGGATCATGAGTTGCTCTCCGCGTGGGGGTCAGTCAGGTATGGGGGAAGATCCTTACTGGTCGACCTCTTGTACCAGGTCGAGTTCTCTATCGCGACTGCGAGCACGAGACCGAGCCCGGAGGCGAGGAACCCGGCGATGATGACCTCGTTCATGAGATCAGTTCTCCAGGAACGCTGTAGTCGCCGTCGGCCCTGGGCCAGTAGTGCCGCCATGGCTCGCCCCGATTCTGCCCCCGCTCCCAGGGGCGCGCCCAGTTGTCGCTGTTCGCATTGATGCAGTCTCGGGGGTCGAACCGATAGAGATCCACCAGGACCCTGAACTCGATGAAGTGGCGAGTCCCGTCCGTTTTGCTGGTCACCCACCCGGGGTGCAGGACCTTGGTTCTGCGCTGCGCCATTTCCAGTTCCCTCCGTAACGAGCATCGGCGACGCCAGCATACTGCCAGCGTCGCCGATGCCCACAGGGCCATGCGGTGGAGTCAGGCCTGGTCCTGGCGAAGCACCGCCACGGCGATCGCACCGAGCAGGGCGACCCCGCCGATCACCAGGAAGGCCAGCGGCTCCTTCGCCGTGAGGGCCGCGAAGGAGGCCGTGATGGAGACCGCGACCAGACCGGCGATGGCGACGAGGTCGATGGTGCTGTAGCCCGCGTCGCCCTTCTCCTGGGCGGCAAGCTCCGCCTTGAGCTGGGTCGCAGTCAGGGGCGACCCCGCCGCCTCAGCCGCTGCCGCGATCTTCTCCAGGGCGGTCGCGTACTCCCGGTAGCTGGCGATGTCCCGGTCCATTGTGGTGAGTTCGGGCGCGGGCGCCGCGGGGACCTTGTGCTTGGTCGTCTCGCCGGAGAACGTCAGGACCAGGATCGCCCCGACGGCTGCCGCGCCGCTGACGCCAGCGACCAGTCCGTAGGTTTCCCTGTCGTTGAGGTTGCTGGCCAGCCAGAGGATCAAGAAGTCCAGGCCGGCGATCCCGATCATGAGCCCGATGCGCTGCAGCGGGGTGAGTGAGCGAAGTGCATCCATCCTGTTCAGTTCCCCTTCCCTACCACGAACGTGACGGTCACGTCCGTGAAGCCCAGCTGGCCGAGCAGACCCTCGAGCATGTTTCTCGTGCTGGTCTCGCCCAGGGTGCGTAGCTGGCCGTCTCGATTCGCAGCGGCCAGGATCTGCTCGCTGCCCTTGCGGTAGACCTGGTTGCCCAGCTCTCCGCTGGATCCGAATCTCTCCCGCAGACCCTTCGAGTCGCGCACCGTGTAGCTGCGCTGGACGTCCAGGGCCGGCGTGGCCAGGGTGGCCCGCGGGAGTCGGATGGTCGCCGCCGTCCGGTCCTCGGAGACCGAGATCGCGCCGGCGTCCAGCGCGCTGAAGTCGACCACGACATCGACCGAGCCGGCTGCCACGAACAGGATGCGCTCGCCGGCGGCCCAGCTGGGCACCCATGAGACGTCCTTCTCCTGGTCGATCACCACCTCGTAGTACCCGGACGCTGCGTGGTACTGCTTCAGCTCGGTCAGCTTGACCAGGGTCGCCGACCCGGAGCGGTCGACCAGCTTCTCCTGACCGATCGACCCGATGGCGCCGAAGTGGAACAGCAGGAACAGGGCGATGGCCACGACCGTCAGTACGGAGGCTGCCCAGGCGATCGGCTTCAGGTTCACGCTGTCTCCCTCTTCGTGTAGCGGTTGACGCCCAGGCCGACGCAGATCGGCTTGGTCCAGATTCCGATCGCCTTGTGCCGGAAGATTATCCGCGGCAGCCACGGCCAGGCCTGCTTGTGGCCGGTGTCCACAGTGTCGCAGTAGACGGCGAGCCACCCGACCTTTACGTCGATGAAGTGCCAGTTCTCGTTCGGCGCCGCCTCGGGCACGGTCAGGCGCAGGCGCTCCAGGAGCCACTTCACTCGACCCCTCCGCTCTCGCGCAGCCACTGCAGATAGCCGTCGGCCGCCTGTCGCAGGGGTACCCCCGGCGACGAGCCCGACAGCGCGGCTGCGAGCAGGGCGATCTGGGGGTCGCTCAGCAGCGGTTCGACTGGCATTGGGGTGAGCCCCGGCTCGCACAGCAGGCCCATGCTGTCGAACTCGTCGCGCTCCCGGGCCTCGGCCAGGCGCTCGTGGCCGATGAACTCGGCCGCGGAGAGCTCCACGGTTGCAGATGATGGTGTTCCGAACGGCGGGGTCGTCATGTCACTTCTCCGGGTTCTTGTGTGCGTTGTAGAAGCCCGGGAAGAGGAGCTCCATGGTTTCCGCGGAAACGTCGCCGCCTCCGTGGTTCGAGTAGACGCCGTCCGGCATGAAGCGATGGTTCAGGCCCTCGAGCTTTCGGAATAGCCGGACGCGCAGCGAGGACTCGTCCCCATTGCTGAGCAAGTAGTCCATCAGCCGACATGAGAGGAACTTGCCGGAGAGTTCTGCTCGGATCACCTTCCGGAGTGGGGACACTCCGGTGGTGATGACCCACCGGTCCGATTCGCGGAATCGGCACAGGTTGACGGCGATGGTCTGTTGCGATGCGTGCGGGCGCTTCATGACTTCTCCAGTCCAGTCGATGTTTCGATCACTTTACGATTGCACCCTGGTACTCCCAGTGCCAGGGCTCTGGGGTCGGTCCACCCTTTCGGGCGAAGTACGGGTGGATGAAGCCGTGGTCCACCGCGTGTGCGGAAAGCCACCTGTACTCGTCGGAGGTGAAGCTCTTGAGGCCCTTGATGTCGATGGCCAGGCCCCAGCCGTGCACGGAATGCCCTGGGGTGGCAGCGAAGTCACCGTGCCGCTTCTTCGCGGCAACCTGGCCCTTGAAGCTGCGGTAGCCCTCTCGTAGGGACAGAGGCTCCCCGAACTCCTTCTCGTAGGCGGCAGACATCTCCTTGAACGCCGCCGCCGCTGCGGGCTGCAGCCGGATGCTGCCCTGACCGACCGTGGCGAGCTGGGTCGGCGCCAGCCGCCCGTTCCTACCGCCAGCGGCCTGGACGGCATCCTGGCCCGGCGCGCGGGGCGTGGCGGCTGTGGCCTGGGCTCCGCGCAGGGTGGAGCGGTCGACCACGCCGGCCGCGGCCCTGGCGTGCCGGGCGGCGACCGCCTTGGCCGAGGGGAGCATCTTGTCGATCTTGTTCGACTTGATGATCTTCTGGACCTTGGCGGCGTAGTGCGGGTCGGTGGCGTAGGACATGGCGCCCGGCCGCCCCTGGGCGATCAGGACCTTGCCGCTGCCGTCCACCTTGGCCAGCATGCCGCGCAGGTAGGCCGCGTCGTTCTCCCGGAACGGGAGGGCGTCCGCGTAGTGATCGGCCTCGGAGAGCATCTCGGCATAGTCGGCCACGGCCTCCTCGACCGAGCTGTAGACCCGCCAGCGCGCCACCTGGCCCACCGTGCGGCCGCCGAACACCTCGTGGGTCGCCAGATCCACGGTCGGCCCGGTCCAGCCCTTCCCGGCCTTCACGCCGAAGAGGTTGTGGTACTTGGACGCCAGCTCGCTGCGACCGTAGCCGGACTCCAGCGCGGCCTGGCCCACCAGCACGCGCACGTTGACCTTCGTGCCCTCGGTCTGCAGCTTGGCCGCCGCGTCCACCACCTCGGCCAGGAAGGCACGGTCGCGCTCGGGACGCTTCAGTCCCTGGATGATCTCGGCCCGGGCGCTGGCGGGAAGCGCGGCGCCGGTGCGGCCCGCGACCTTCGTCGGCCAGCCGGTGCCGGCCGGCACGCCGACCACCTCGAGCCCGACTGGCGCCGGGGCGGCGACCTCGACGACCTCCGCCAGCTGGCGACTGATGACGGCCACCGCGACCTCGGCGTCCGGCAGGTCCGCGACGGGGGCGCTGACGGCAGCGCGGGCCGCGGTAACCAGGACGGCGGGGTCCACGGTGGCGACCGGTGCCGGGGCAGGGACCGGTTCCGGTGCGGTCGGTGTGGACGGCACCGACACTTCCACGTGGCCCCCGCCGTCCGGCGTCACCCCAGGGCCCGACCCGCTCGCGGCCTGCACTGCAGGACTCGACTCGGGGGCGGGCTCGGGGGACGTGGAGGGCGACGGCTCGGCAGGAGGGGACGGGGGCTCCTGCCGAGCCGCCTGGTCCCCGACGGGTGCCGGGGACTCTTCGGGCGCCGCAACGGCCTGCGGCGCTGGTTCTGGGGCTGGTGCTTCCACGGCCACGAGCTCCGGCGCGGCGGGCGCGGCGGGCTCCTCACGCACGGACTCGGGCGTGACGGCGCTCACTTCCAGCACGGGCGCCTCGGGCACGGCGCTCGGGTCGGACGCGACCGGGGTGGCCACGGCGGAGATCGAGACCGCCGGCGGGGTGTCGTCGGCCGCTGCCGCACCGGCGGCGAGAGGCGCGAACGTGGCGGCCGCCATGGTCGCCGCCAGGCCGCGGCGGCGCCAGGACGACGTGCGTCCGAGGATGGCATCGGCCTGGGCCGGGGTCAGCCGGTCGATGGTGATCAGGTGGTCGGTGACCGCCGCCAGTAGCTCGGTGTGGCTGGCGCCGAGCCGCCCCCGGCCGAACGCCCGGACCAGGCCGGCCGAGACCTCCTGCGCGCCGACGCCGGCAGCCAGGCGGCGCACGCAGCGTTCCACCCCGCCCTGGGACAGACCCAGGCCGTCGAAGGTCGCGTCGATGATCTCGGAGCGCATCTCGCGCCAGTCGTAGGTCACCAGGGTCTTCAGCAGCGGCGGGATCAGGCCCGACTCCACGGCCTCGACGACGGCTCCGCGCGGGTCGTCGCAGAGGTAGCGGCGCGGAGATCGGCTGATCAACCCCACGTTCCAGCTGGACGTGCTCGCCACGAAGTCAGAGCGCACCAGGGCCTCGAGCTGGCTGGGGCGCGGGCACTCGACGTCGATCCGGCGCTGAGTCTCCTCCTTGACTCGCAGGGTCACCTCGGCCAGCAACGCCTGCACGGCGTCCCTCCTCTTCGTCTCACGAATCTGGGCGGTAGAGATCCACCAGGTGCTCATGTCAGCCTCCGGGCCTTGGGCTTGGAGGTGTCGACGGACGCTCCGTCAGCACCCCACTGGCCTATCTGGACAGCGGGGTCGGCAAGCACCCATCCGGCCCCGGACGACACCGGGCTGGCGGAGTGGGTGGCCTGGAACCCCTGCACGAGCGATCCGGGGGAAGACGTCCCGATCGTGACCTTGATGCGAGTGCTGTCGATACCTGCCTCCTCGAGCTGGGCCTTGATCCGGCCCGCCACGAAGTCGCCGACGGCTCCGTTCAGGACGGCGGCGACCTCCTTGTCCTTGTCCGCCGCGGTCAGCGCGGCCAGCTGCAGCCGGGTGGCCGCGATCGCGCGGTACCCCTTGGCGTCCGTTGCGCTCGCCCACCCCGCCAGGGCCGCCTCGGCGAGCTTCGTGCTCGCGGGGGTGTAGGCCTTCAGGCCGGTCACGTGCAAGCTGCCCAGCGCGGCCAGCGCGGGGCGCACGGACAGGGTGCCCTTGCCGGCGCCAGCGTTCACGAAGGTGGGCACCTTGGTCAGCAGCTTGGGGTTGATCGTGAGCACGGTGCCCTTGGTCGTGACGGCGCGGGCCAGCGCGGTGGCGTCCGGGCAGACCGAGACGTCGATGGCGTCGCTGACGGCCACGGTCGGGCGGCCCTGGGCGCCGCTGGCGTCCTTGACCTCCAGCAGCAGCTTCGAGCCGTCGATACCGTCGAGGGCGAAGTTGATCGGAGCCGACGCCGTGAACCAGGTCCGGGCGACGGCCGGCGCCGCGGCGCAGTCGATCCCCGTCGGCGTCCACACGCTCAGCTGCTTGGCCAGCTCGGCCGCGGTGGCCGGGCGGTTCGGGCCGATCTGGTTCGACTCTCCGGTCGGTCCGGCCAGGATGCCGACCCCCGACACGAGGAGCAGAGCTCCCCCGCTGATCAGGATGAGGTTGCGAGTGAAGCCGTCCCTCCAGGCGCGTCGGCCGATCCGCGCGGCATGGTTCGCCGTGCGGGTGGTGCCGCTGCCGCTGCGGCTCAGCGCTGCCTTGGCGCGCCGGCCAGCCCGAGCGGCGGTGGTCTCGCGCTTGTGGACTCCCTTCGGGAGTTCGATGTCTCGCTCCAACCAGTTCGACCCGCCCCCGCGTGTCCTGTTGGCCATGATCCCATCCATTCCGTTGTCAACAGCCTGTGGATAACCTACGGCAGGCTTGCCTGACCTGCAGAGATGCCGCCTGCAGGTTTCACCCGTTAGGGCTACTCGCTGGCGCTCGGAGAGATCCTGTTCTTCCAGGCGCCGTACGCGAGGATGGCAGTGCGCTGCTCGGGGGACTTGTCGTCGGGGATCTCGATGTCGATCCTCTTGGCCCACTCCACGAGCTCGGCAGGCGACGGACCGTGACGGAAGTAGTCCAGCCACGAGCCGTAGGTCAGGCTTCCCCGGTCACCCACGGTGTACCCGTTCTCGATCAGCCAGCGGCGCACCCAGATCGACGTGTACGGCTTGATGGCCGGCCTCGGCCGGCTGATCTGATGCGCCGGCGAGGAACCCTTGGCTGGCTTCCGCGGCGGTGGGGGCGGTGGGGGCGGTGGCATGTTGTCGAACATGCTCAGGCCCGATTCCGTGGCAGGAGGCGACGGCCGCTACTGGTGTGACCGTGTGGGATCCCGGGGTTCAGCGCCGTCCCGCAGGAGCAGACGCCCCAGCCGCGCGCTGCGGCGATCTCCTTGATGCGCTTCGCCTGGAGCTTCATGCGCTTCTGGTACTCGTCGTCGCTCTCGACTTCACTCAGGTAATGGCCCATGACTCAGGCCCCGCTCTCGATTGCGTCGATCAGATCCTGGCACTTCTTGATCGTGGCGCGGTGCTCCGCGATCGCACGGAAGCGCACCTCGATGGCGTTGGCGTTGGCGTGAACTTCCCTGAGCGTCGGCAGCGGATCCCCGTTCACGAGGAACGCACCACTGGACACTGTCGCTACACCCAGAGCGTCCAGGACGCTCTTCCGCACGAATTGCGGGACGCCCCGAGAGAACAGCTCTCCGCGGTGGTATGCGGCGGCGTACGTCACACTGTCCGGCTCGATATAGATTATGAAGTCCTTGGGGTTGAGTGGGATTGCGGTTGTAGACGTATTCATGGGTTCCTCCAGTGCAGTACTCGGTCAGGGCTTGTACTTCAATCTCCATGCGAGGACTACATCCTCGCGGGCCAGCTCCCCGGGCGCAAGGGTTCGTACTCCGATCAGCGTACGGCCGTTTCCCCTACCTACCCCGCAGACGACCCGGATGTCCCAGATCTTGATCTGGGCGTCATTCAGGATGATCCCGCCGTAGGTTAGCCGCCTCTTCGTCTTCGGGTCGATTGGCCGCTGTAGGCAGTCGGCCACCAGCTTGGCCAGGTTGTCGCCGTCCTTGCCTCCGCCCTTGGGCGTCTCCATGAGCAGCACAAGCTCCAGCGCCACCGGCCCCAGGTACGGCTCCCTGGGGCTACGGGCGAGCACCTGGGCCCTTAGGACGTTCTCGGCCGCCCGGGTGCTGGCGGGGGTGTAGTGGTGCCCTCGGCCGCCGCGCGGGCGGCCCTTGGACGACGGATCCCCCGGAAGCTCCATCGAGAGGAGCGTCCGGGGGTCCGGGGTCGTGCTGTCGTCCAGCGGAATCAGCTCGCGGCGAACGGGTTGTTCGCAGGCGCAGCCGCCACCGGGGCGACCTCTTCGGGGGTCGGCTCGACCTCGGGAGCCTTGGCGACGGCCTTCTCCGCCTTGGCCTTCTTGACCTCGGGGGCCTCCGCCGGCGCGACGTAGTCGTCGGCGAGGACGTCGATCTCGCCCTCGCGCAGCGCCATGACCTTCAGGGCCTCGACGAACTGCTTGCGCTCGGCCACGGCGGCCCGGAGCTGGGGCAGCTCCGCCACAGCCTTCGCGGCGCGGGCCACGGCGGCGTCGGCGAGGGCCTGGGCGTTCTCGGCTCGGGCGAGCACGTTCTGGGCGCGCTTGAGGGCGGCGAGGGCATTCGGAGCGCGGCGTGCGCGCTCGCTCTGGTTGGGGGTGACAGCCATGTCGATCTCGATTCTGTTCGGTTGGTGGTTTCGATGATGACCGGCGCGCAGGCCGCCCGGGACCTTCCCCGGTCCCGAGCGGCCTGGCGTTCTTGGGGGGTGGATCAGCCGAATGGGTTGGGCTTCGGCTTCGGCGGGACGGCCGCCAGGTAGGCCAGGCCGACGGCGATCTCCTCGTCGGTGGGCTGGCCCTCGTTCACGAACATCCACGAGACGCTGCCGTGCTGGTTCTTGCCCTTCACCAGTCGGCTCAGGATCATGGGCGTCTCCGGGTCCTTGGGGACCAGGAAGTACTCCTCGTACTTGCTCCCAGGGACCTTGGTGCCGAGGTCGAACCGACCCCGGATGTTGTTCGTCAGGTACCCGCCCGACATGCGGAAGTCCTCGACCAGGAAGGGCACGGTCGGGATCTTTGGTGCGATCGGGCCATCGAGGATGACCAGATCTCCGGCGACCGCGTCATACGGGGTGCCGGGGGAGCCATCCGGCTTCGCCTTGCCGGGGATGTTGCAGTTGATCTTCTTCGGGGAGAAGAGGATCAACCGTCCGGTGCACGTTCCGTCCAGGGCCGGAGTGACGCCCATCTCGTCGAGCGTGAGATAGTCGGTGTTTCGCTCCGGGGCCTTGGCGAAGGGATTGCCTGCCATGTCAGTTCTCGATTCTCTGGTCTGATGTCTGGTCTTGGTTGGGGCGGTTCCTCTGCGGTGCTTGAGGCTCCGACTCTAGGACCGCGAGACGCGAAGGGTCAAGCGGCCCAAGGGGTGATGATGTGCTTGTCCCTCCGATCGGCGTCGATGTTCATCGCCGCGAGCGCGGCGAAGTGTCGGGCATCCTCGATGGAGATGCGCCCGACCTCGGCCTTTCCGTCAGACCGGGGGATGTGCAGGCACATCACGGACTTCTGGTCGAGGTTCGCCGGCAGGTCGAACCGATCTCCCGTCGCGGGATCGTAGAGCCGGCCACCGTGGTAGCTGCCCAGCTGGCCGGCCACGTAGGCGCCCGAGACCCCGCCCTTGCGGCCGCCGCGCGGGCCCCAGATGATGGCGGCGGTCTTCTTGTCCCCCAGGACCAGCTTCTGCGTCGCCAGGTCCAGGTAGAGACCGTCGAAGGTCCCAGCGACGCAGAGAGTATCGTTGACGACGAACAGCTCCTTGTGCTGGAGAACGAGGCCGTTCTCCTTGATCGCCCGGTCGTAGGCAGCGATGTCGGGGCGGATCACCTCGGGCACGAACTCCCGGATCTCGTGCCCCACCTCATAGTCGGTGAAGGTGTGCACCGCGGTGCCGTGATGCCGGGCAACGACCATCGCCTCGGAGCGCTCGCACGCCATGTTGACGATGCGGTCGATCTCCTTCTTGTCCGCCTCGTAGGTCAAGCCGGCGAGCATCATCGTCAGGTCGGGGAACTTGGCCAGTGCCAGCGCCAGGTGGCGGCGCTTCCAGATCTCCAGCCCGACCGTGGTCTTCAGCCGGCCAGCCGCGGTGGAGACCCTGGTGTAGGGCACGAGCACGCCGTCCACCAGGATGAGGGGACGGTCCCACTGGTCCCGAGGGACCTCTTCGGGGACCTCGTTGTCTCGGTAGAGGGCCGAGCGGTGGACCTTGACCGGTGCGCTCGCGAATGGGGTCTTCTGGGCTGTCACCAGTGCTCCTCGAGTAGATGCTTCTGGGCCTCGGTGACCCCGACCTGGCGCGGCCCGTCGCCGGGGTTGTGCAGCCATGTGTCGGGCTTGGATGCCCGGCCGTCGATCCAGGTGGCCAGTGCGGTGAAGTGCCCCCGTCGGCACCTCACCTGGATGCTGTTGACGATCTTCATCTCGGCGCTGTCCGGCACCACCACGCCATCACACGGGTCGTCGCCGACCTTGTGCGCGAAGAGGCCGCCGTCCACCTTCACCTTGACCATCCCGCCGCAGATCGAGCACTGCGACAGGTCGCTCAGCAGCGGGCCGCGGGCGTAGCTGACCCGCACCGCCCAGCCGGCCTTCACGGCCGTGTTGACGAACGTCTTCAGGGTGCTCCTGATCCGGGGGTCGTCCAACTCCAGGACGGTGGCGCGCACCTCCGGCTCCGGCATGACGGCCTTGGCCCGCTCCATGACCGGCCCGAGGCGCTCGCGCTCCCGGGCTCGCCAGCCGGCCGCGGAGATCCCGTGCAGCTCCGGCGGCGGGCCGAGCGCGGGGTTGTGGCCGTCGAGCTGCGGGATCCGCGCGTCGCCGATCGCGGTCTCGTCATCCTCTAGCTCGAGGTCCTCCTCCAGCTCCAGGTCAGTCATCGTCGTCACCCCGGCCGCAGGTGAAGAACTCGATGCCCAGGTAGACAAGGAAGCCCAGTGCGTACAGGTAGACCACCGTCGCCACGTTCACCTTCTGATCAGTGGCGTACCTGACGAATAGCAGGATGGAGGTGGTGAAGCTCGCGAAGATGAGGCCCACCCTGGGACGCCGAACCAGACGGTCGAGCGCCAGGAGTCGCTGCCTCAGGGTGGCACGCGGCTTGTGGTACCTCTTGCATTCACATGCGCTGCAGTCCGTTCCCCGACGCAGGTGCTGGTGGGCGTCCCTCACGTGCCCGCACTGGCGGCATCTCAACAACGGCGAGTCGAGGATGCGTTTCATGACTCGTCCTCGCTCTCCTCGTCTTCGTAGCCCCAGCCGAACTTCCGGTCGATCGCCACGCCTAGACCGGTCATGTCCAGAAGGAACAGAAGGAAGAACACCACCGCGATCCCGAGGATTATGTTGGTGATGCGAGACAGGTCGCCAGAGGTGATCGCGTGGAAGGCCCCAGAGAGAAAGGAGCCGAAGCCGAAGACGAGCACCGCCCACCATAGACAGAACAGCATGTAGCGCTTGCTGGTCGCCTGGTTGTAGGCGTTTCCGGTGACCTTCAGATACCACGTCTTCATGATCTAGTCCTCTTCCCTATTGGCCCAGGCCCAGCCGCGGTGTGCGGCGAACACCGCAATGGGAACCGCGATGGCCATCGTTATCGGCGTGAGTACGAGAGCCAGGTCATTCAATGGCGACCCCGGCTCAGTGCGCTCCACCGCGTACATTCCGAGGAAGAGGCAGATGATGAAGACCGCGATACCGATCGTGATGGTCAGCGCCAGCCCCAGGGCGACCTCGAGCAGACGCCTCACGTCGGTACCGGCGCTGTGCGCATCGGGACAGGGGCCTCGCGGCCGTCCTCCTTCAGCCAGTCCACCATCCGGCTGTCGATGGCCTGGCTGGCGAACTTCGCGTCGATCAGATTGGCCACGTCGAGCCGGCGCGCGCCGTCCGGGACAATGATCTTCATGCGGTACGCCAGGGCCAGCTGCTTCTCGCTCGGCTTCTCGCGGTGCCATGAGCGACCCCGCATCGCCAGCGTGGCCGCGTCCGGCCCGTCGTCCATCGCGTAGTCCTCAGCCAGGGCCATGGCCAGTTGCAGGTCTGGGAGGTCCGTGCTGGTGAACCCACCCCACTCCCCGTCGACCTTGTCCTTGGTGGCGACCCACGCCACGTCGAACGTGCCCGGCTCCTTGCCGGAGATGATGATCCAGTACCGCAGGCCGGTGGAGACGTACCAGATCCCCGCCGTGGTCTGGGACCAGCGGTAGGAGGAGTTGCCGAACAAGTAGACCGGCGAGGCCTTCAGCTTGGCGTCGGCCGCGGCGCGCAGCCGCTCCTCGGTCTCCCAGCGCTCCTTCTCCTCCAGGTACTCCAGCTCGGCCTCGAGCAAGGTCTGGCCCTCGGCGACCTCGTGACCGACCAACGTGGCCAGGGTCTGCAGGCTGTGCATCGCGGTCGATCCAGCCACGTCCAGCACCAGCGCGCTGGTCTTGCCCGGGAAGGTACGCAGCACCCGGCCCACCTGCTGGATGAACTTGGTCTGCGACTGGGTGGCGCCGGCGAGAACGCAGGTGCGCCAGGTCGGGACGTCGGTACCCTCGGTGGCCACCGCGACGTTGCAGATGAACTGCACCCGCCCGGCCCGGGCGTCGGCGAAGGCCTTGGTCCGCTCCTCCGGCAGCGACGCCCCGGTGACCAGCACGGAGGAGATCCCGGCGGCGTTCAGCGCATCGTTGAAGTCGCTGGCCGAGGCGATGGTCGGTGCGAACAGCACGCCCGGGTCGTCCGGCGCGTGCTCCTTGATCGCTCGGACCACCATCTCCGGGGCCATGGAGTTCTGCAGGGCCTCGCCGAGCTCGCCCTCCTGGAAGTCCCCGCGCGCTCGCTTGACCTTGGTCAGGTCCAGGTCCTCCACGGTGACCCGCAGGCCGCGGACGTCGCAGAGGAACCCCTTCTTGATCATCCAGAGGATCGACTTCTTGTAGGCGATCTCCTCCCAGATCGCGTCCAGTGCCTTCCCGTCGGCGCGCTGCGGCGTGGCCGTCACGCCGAGCATCTTCGCCTCGGGCCAGGTGTTGTAGATCGAGCCGTACGTGTCGGCCCGGGAGTGGTGGGCCTCGTCGGTGATGATCAGGCCGAAGTCGCCGAGCTGGGAGCGCCGGTGCTCGCGGGACAGGGTCTGCACCGAGCCGACCACGACCTTGGCGTCGAAGTCGTTATCCCCGGCCATGACCTTGCCGACATGCAGGCCGGGGACGATCCCCCGAATGGTCCCGGCGGCCTGGTCGATCAGTTCCCTGATGTGCGCGATGACCAGCACGCGCGGGGAGTACTCCTCGCGCCACGGCTCGGCGCGACGTACCCGCGGATCCACCCAGCGCTCGATCACTTCAGTGAAGGTGCGCGATTTGCCGGCCCCGGTGGGGAGTTGGACGATCAGGTTCTTCTTACCCTCAGCCCAGCGCTGCTCGACCGCATCGACGGCCTCCAGCTGGTGCGGCCATGGGGGGAGATGCTTCGCCACGTTGTGCCTCCAGTTCGATCCTGGGCCGAGCCTACACCTTGAGCCGCCCCGCCAGTCCAGACCCCGAAAGGCTGAACGGCGAGGCGGCCCTACCCTTCGCCCCTGACGGGGGTAGCGGGATCAGAGGAAGCAGATTGCTGGAGCGACCCACTCGTCGCCGGCGGTGATCTCGATCATGAACGGTCCCAGCCGGCCGCCGTTATCACTCAGGGCGCCGCGCAGGCGGAGCAGAGTATTGTCGCCCCGCTTGATGTGCGCAACGTGGTGATCACCTACCATGACCTTGATGGCCATCCTGTCGTGCAGGTTCTCCGGCTCGGCCACCAGCCAGGCCTCGACCGTGATCTCTTCGTCGGGGTCGGCGTGACGCGCCTTGCGCACCGCGGCGATGTCCTTCAGGTGGTACTGCTCGCCGACGATCGATCCCTGGTGCAGGTGGTAGTCCACCGGGCGCAGGGTGGGTGTCAGGTCCGGCGTGTGCGTCATGATCCCTCGATCCGGTAGAGAGCTGCTTGGATCCGCTCCTCGGTCAGCGGCCGGTTGTCGCGCAGCGGGTTCACGAACGGGCGCAGTGCCGCGTGGCCGGTCGAGATCTCCTCGATGGGCCGCGGGCCGGGGGAGCTCGGGCGGTTCCCCGCAGCGGTGATCAGGGCCTGCCCCAGGATGCGCTGCGCATCGCGGCCGAGGTTGAACAGGACTCCACCGGCGGCGAGCTGCAGCGTGCCATCCGGCATCGGACGAACTCGCATCTCCCTGAATCCCAGCGGTCCGGCGATCGGATCCCACTCGCCCTTGGTGACCTCGACCCAGGACACGAACGGGGGGCCGTCGTTGTCGGTGCTCATCGGGTTGTCTCTCCATTCGATTCGATGATCGCCAGGACCCTGGCAAGCTTGTCCCGGTCGCTCTGTGTCAGAGTCAGTACGAACTGCCCATCCCTCGCGAAGCTCACCGCTCGGATATTGCCCGCCTTCGTGAGCCAAACGACCAGGGCGAGGTTGCCCTTCCTCGCCTGGATCAGCAACGTATACGTGAACTCCCAGTTGTTGTTGTCCAGGGCATCGGCGATCTGGAACGCCGGGCGTAGATCGGGGTACCGGGCGTGCGTGCTCATCGGGTCGACTCCGCGTGCACGTGAGTGATGCGCATTGGGGAGCCGGCCGCGTGCCGGGTGGCGTTGTGCGTGGTCCGCGCCGCTTCGGCCGTGCTCTCGTCCATGTGCGCCGGGACGAAGACGCCGTGGAACGCCATCAGGTGCGCGGCCAGCGCGAGCGGCTCCAGGTCGTCCACGGACGGGCGGACGATGACCTGGAGCCGTGGGCTCTGGTCGGCCTCCACGTCGCAGATCCGGGTCGCCCCGAGCGCCAGCTGGGCCAGCGCCGCGGCGCAGGTCTGCGCCAGGGCCTCCAGGTCATGCACCAGGCCCTGGCGCAGCACCTCCTCGTCCGAGGTTGCAGCCGCGGGCTGGGAGCTCACCACGGCGGCCTCGATGGCCGAGGGGGCGATGTCGGCCGGCGTCCCGGCCAGGATCTGCACCCCGCGTGCGTGGTCCGGGTTGCCCCGGACCTCTTCGCCGCCCTCGGTGGTCATGGTCGTGTAGCCGTCCGGCTTGCGGTCGATGATGGCGTAGATCCCCGCGCTGGTCTTGACCGTGTCACCGGTGCGCACGTCGGCCCAGGTCGCGTCGACCCAGCCGTCCGGGCCCGGCGCGGGCAGGTTGCGCTGCGCAACAACCTCGGTGACCACACCCGAGGGCGCGGTGGTGTTGATCCCACCGCCAGCCGGCGCGGGCATGTCCGCCGGGGCGGGAACCTCGAAGGCGACGCCGTCCAGCGGTGCGATCGTGGGCTCGGGGGTGGCGGGCTCCGGCTCGGGCTCTGGCGCCACCGGCACCAGCTTGACCACGGCGCCTGCCGGGTCCGGGGTGCCGGTGAAGGTCTCACCGCCGGACGTCGGGACCATGCTGATCTCGTCGCCGTTGCGGTCGGTGACTCGGTACTCGACGTCGCCCACGAGCGCCACGTCGCCGACGGCCAGGGCCGACCAGGTGGTGGGGACCGTTGCCTCAGTGACCAGCCAGGTCTTCTCCTCGGGTGCGGCTGTCGCTGCGGCGACCTCTCCCTCCGGGAGGGAGACGCTGGCCCGGTTCATGGCCTCGACCTCTTCGCGGGCCGCCTCGACGAACGCGCTCGGCCCCTTCTCCGCATCGGCTGGCGCCGGCACCGGTGCGCTGGAGGCCACGAGGGCCTGGTAGTCCAGCACGCGCTCGACCGGGGTGGTGGAGTCGGGTCGGCCGATGACGGGCTGCCCGACGGCGAGGCCGTCAACCTGCTCGATGAGACTGATCAGCGGGCCGAGCTTTCCCTCGGGGTCGTGCTCGATGGATGCGACCCGGTAGCGGGTGCCCAGCGACATGATCTCGTCGTCGGGGTTGATGTCGCCCCACGTGACCTTGCTCATGGCCTTCCTTTCCAGTGCCTGGAGTTGGTGGTTGTGATCAGACGTCTTCGAGCTTGAGCTTGGGGAGCTGACGGATCTCCCCGTCCTTCATCACGCGGACCGAGAAGCCGAGGAACCGCACAGGGGTCATGCCCTCCACTGAGATGATCAGGCCGTCAGGGTCTTCGGGATCGGACTCCACCCGGACATCGCGGGCGCCCAGGGTGTTCATGCGCGAACGGGCCGTCGGTGAGCCCCAGGGGCCAGCGTAGTAGATCACCGACTGGTCGCTCGCGAAGGTCAGGAGAGCGCTCGTGTCGAGCACGACCTGGTAGGCGTCCTCGCCGGGCAGGTCCAGGGCCGCGGCCGGCACCCTCCGGAGGAAGGTCTTGCTGCCGATGAGGTCGCACTGATCCGCGCCGTCGAGGAACTCTCGCGCCGCGTCGTACGTCCCGATTCTGATCATGGTGGTGTCTCCTCTGCAGTCCATGCCTAGCCGCATCCTACTGGGCGCTCAGCCGGTAGACCACCGTCGGGCGTTCAATGACCCCGCCGGCGCGGACAGCTCGTAGTCCGACAGCGGCTCGCGAGCCATGAAGGGGCGGGCCTTGTGCTCCAGGCCTCGGCGGGTCAGCCGCTTCATGATTGCGTTCCAACCGATTTGCAGCTCCTGCTCGAGGACCTCGCGCGAACGCCCCTCGTGCAGCTCCAGCGCCTCCAGGATCTCCTCGAGCGAGCACTTCTCCGGCGTCCAGGGCTTCGAGCGTGGGTCGTAGTCCGGGTCGTCGATGGTGTCCTCGTCCCAGCAGTCCGGGTCTCTGTAGCCCCGCGCCTTGGCCATCCCCCTGACGCGCGCATTGCCACCATCGAGGTCGCGCAGTCGCTGGTAGACCGCGTCCACCCGATCGTGCGTCAGCTTCGACACCGTACCGCGCGCCTGGGCCCGGCACGCCAGAGTGCGCGCTCGGGTGTTCCCGACCCCCTCCTCCTGCAGCTCTGCCGTGATCTCGTCATCGGAGAACCCCTTCGCCTTCAGGGCCTGGATCCTCCGGACGACCCCGACGCCACTGACCCTGGCCATCGGGGTCCGTCGCCGAAAGGTCACGCCGACCGGGGTCCTCATGATGGCCCGCTCGGTGCAAGCGTCGATCGGGCCATCGCTGTTCGCGAGGCGGTGCACCGTCGACAGGGGTAGGCCAGACTCCTGGGCCGTGGCCGTGAGCGTGTTCCACTCCAGAATGCCGAGTAGGCGTTCCCGAGCGGCATCTCCATCCACCAGCGTGAAGCCGAAGGCGTTCCTGGCCGGCACATCCATTCCGTTCCTCTCCTTCAGATCTGGTAGTGATCGGCGCTCCGCACGTACCGCAGGTGGAAGCACGGGCCGTTCGGTAGGTACCGGAAGTCGGCGGCTACCGGAGTGGTGCCGTCCCGCGAGCCCCACTCGGTGAACCACGACGGCTCGCCGAAGTTGCCGCTCGCGTCCGTGCAGGCCGACCAAGCGCTCACTCCGTCATAGCCGTTGCGCTGTGGGTCGATCTTGACTCCTCGAGCTTCGGCCAGGTCGCGCGCCTCCTTGATCGCGGCATCGCGGCCGGCGCAGTCCGTCTCCACCCAGTGTCCCGGAACGACCTGTGGGTCGTCCTCGGTGTGGCCGGACATCCGGAATCGGGCGAACACGTACCGGGTCCTACTGGTGTGGATCACGGCCCTTCCTTCGTCGCGAGGCGGCGAGTGTTGCACTTGGGGCCGGTGGTCCAGTACGTGCCATGGCCATGCTCGTTCATCCATGCGTGAGCGGCTGCGGCGACGAACTGGACGGTGCGGTTCACGCCCTCACCTTCCAGGGATCGCGCCACTTGTCGGTCTCCATCTTCGCCATCTCCCAGTCCCACAGTCGGGTGATGGGGTGCCGGTCGTCGTAGACCTGCGGGGCCAACACGAAGTCGGCCTGGACCCAGGTGGGGACCTGGATCGGCGCGGTCCTGACCAGCCGCTCCTGCAGTCGGGGCGACAGGGCGAAGCCCTCGGCCGGGTCCGGGACGACCGGGGCCTGATCGGCCGGCGGCGGCGGCTCCGCGGGCAGGTGCTGGCCGATGGTGAGTACCCTGGTCGGCAGCCCGGGCGGCGCCAGGACCACCGTGGGGGCCTCTTCCGGCAGGTGGCCGGTCTCCAGGTCGTCGTGGTGGTGCAGGTGGCGCCCGCCCGAGTGCCGGCCCTTCCGCGTGGGGCGGGAGGGCACCTCGAGCAGCTCGTCCATCTCCTCGTCCGCGGAGCGCAGCTGGGACACCCAAGCCACCTCGACGGGCAGGCTGGTCAGGTCGTCCTCGCCGAGGTACTCGCGCTCAGCCCTGGAGTCGCGGTGCGCCATCCACATACTCGACAGCACTAGGAAGGCGATCGCGAGCAGGGCACCTCCGACGACACAGAGTGCCACGAATGCGTTGTCGCTCATCGGTTCTCATCCCTCCCGAGGGTCACCAGTCGGCTGAAGATGGCCAGGAGAAAGTCAAGCGCCACAAGCGCCAGAGCCATGACCAGGGTTGCCGCCCGGCCGAGCCAGACGAACGGGTTGCCCTTCACCGGTCCTCGCCGTCCCCGCGCAGTGAGTGCCGCTCCTTCCGGGCTGCCAGCTTCTCCGCGTTCCCCGCCAGCACGTCCGAGATCTCCGCGGCCAGGCCACCCGCGACCAGATCGGCCCAACACTTCCCGTAGACGTCCAGGGCCTTCTCGAGCCGCAGGACCGCGTCGTCGTCACCCCGCACGCACTTCTTGGCCCGCTCGGCCACCTCCGCGGAGAGGCTGGTCAGGGTGCGCACCAGGGCGGTCACCCGGATCGTCTCATCAGGTGGGGTCAGAGTCTTCGGCACCTCGAGCCCGGCCTCCAGGTAGAGCCGAGCCAGGTACCACGCGCAGTCGCCGAGCTCCGACAACATCCGGCCCGTGTCGGCCGGGCGCATCGTGCCGGTGTGCCAGGCCGCGCTGACCTCGCCGGTCTCTCCGGCCAGGCCGAGGGCGGCGTAGGCCAGGGCCAGCGGGGCGCCGGTGCCGGCCTCGGGGTAGACCGCCGTCTCGTGCGTCCTCGCGGCGAAGTCCTTGAACATGATCCACTTCCATCCTGTCGTCGTGCTTGCACCCTAGCTGGGCGTCGTCGGGGCGTGCAAGAGAGCCAGAACCGCCCCACCCTGACGGCCGACACTGCACCGTGTGCACTCAGGGTGGGGCGATTGACGGACTCGAACCGTCTCGGGCGTTACGATCCCTTCAGACCTCGGATCAGTTGATCGGGAAGAAGTTCAGGAGCGTGCGACCCGATGCGGTCGTGACCTTCTGGGTGACCCGGACGCTCCCGGTGTTCACCCACCACTTTCCGGTGAACTCGTCGTGGTACTTGGTGATCCCCTGCCCCGGGTTGGCCGGTATGTAGGTCCCACTGTTGATGATGTTGGTTCCCGCGAGCTGGTCAGCGTAGGTCGGGTAGACCCACCATTGCAGCTTCGTCGCGGCCCCACACCCGGTACTGACGTAGGCGGAGCCCCCGGAGTTCCGGACGATCGCTTCGCCGCTGTAGTTCCCGGAGCCGTCCTTGGCTGTGATCTTGGCCTTCTGGACGTCGTTCTCCAGCGTGCACGTCGGGTTGGTGTAGGTGTACTGGTACCCATTCGTCCACCCCGAGCCCGCGGTCCAGTCGGTTGCGTTCAGGTTCGGGTTGTACTGGACCCAGCCGTGGCTCCCACCCTCAAGGTAGGCGTGGTAGCGCAGGCGACCGATGGAGTTGAAGTACGTGATCTGCTGGTTCAGAAGCCCCATGTAGATGGGGTTCTCGGTTCCGTTCTGCCCGGATCCCCACTCGTTCAGGCCGATCGGCTTGGCCCGGCCCGTAGCGCCGGCCCAGGTGTTCCACCAGGACAGCCCCACCGGGTGAACGGCGCACCCGGACACGCCGGGGTAGCAGGTCTCGTTGTTGTAGTGCGTCCAGTACTGCCAGGTCACCTCGTTGTCCCACCCGTAGATGGAGACCCCAATGTGGTCGATCCTGGAGGTCATGCGGCTGTCCCAGTAGTCGTCCGGGTGGCCTCGCTGTGCTCCGGTGGTTCCGCCGCACTTGTCTGCGGCCATGGGGGTGCTGGCGGTTCCGTTGTTCAAGGCCAGCGAGAACCGCACCCGGGCGTTGCTGGCCGAGGTCAGGCGAGACCGCATGCCATCCACGAACAGCACCAGGTCGTCTCGGAACGTCGCGGGGGACTTGCACGACCAGGGGAACCAGTTTCCGTTGGTCTCGTGGTTGTAGGCAACGTTGACCCACTGGATCGCCGAGTTCCCCGAGTCGCTGAGGAAGTTGTTCAGCGTGTTGGCGATCTGATCCATGTGCAGCTTCGGGTCGGACGTGGTCTCCGCGGAGAAGCCGTAGGTCAGCTGCGTGACGCCGGCCGTCCCACACTCACCCTTCCAGAAGGTCAGACTGCCCGACTGGTAGCTGGCGTCGTCCCACCGGGGACACGAGGCCAGGGGGGCGGCAGTCGTCGTCGCCGGGTCGTTGTCGACCGGGATGGGGGCGGCCTGGGCCGGACCGGCCAGCGCGATGCCGCCCACCAGCGCCACGCCAAGGGCGGCGGAGAGCCATCGTTTCTTGATCAAGGGATTCCTCCTGGAGGTCAGTGTCTTAATGGGGCCAGGTTACTGGCGGGGGTCCATATCCGCCCTGATTCTGCGCTACACCACTCCATTGGATGAACGCCACAGCGCCCGGCCCTCGAGTTCTCGGGGGTCGGGCGCTGTGGCTCGGACTATCGGACCCAGGTGAAGTTCGCGGTGTTCGCCATCGCTCGCTTGTTCGCTGGGGGAACACCCTGCTTGAACTGGTTCAGGATGTTGTAGGTCACCTGGCGGACGTAGGACTTAGTCGATCCAGCCACTGCCCAGTCACACTCGGCGGCCAGCGTACACATCCAGCCCAGGGTTCCGACGTTGATCACGCCGGCTCCTGAGGTCGGGTCGTTGTAGTACGTCAGGTCCCAGGTTACGTTCGTGCCGTAATCGGGGCCGCAGTCATACTGCCGGTGCGCGAGGATCTCGACCCCGGTCATCGACGTCGGCTTGTAGGCCGCGTTGTTGTAGTAGCCGTCCACTTCCTGGGCGACCACGCCGGGGATCGTGCTCAGGGTCGGGTAACCCTGCATGACCCAGCTGGGTGACCCCGGGTTGACGACCGGTCCATCCAGGTGCCCTGCGCTGGTGTCTCCGTAGGCCCCGAACACGCACTGGTACATGCCGCCGAGCAGCTTGCTCTCGGCGAAGCCCGGGGTGGTCGTCTCGCGGAACCTGAAGGTGACGGCCTCGGGCGGGCTCTTGACCGGGTCCTCGCTCGCGTAGCGCCACGTCTCGTAGTTCCGGCCAGCGGCGTCCATGCGGGACCGCCAGTACCCGGTGTTCGCGCCGAAGTTGACCAGGTTCAGGCCGGCGGCGGTGTACTGCTCGAGGACGTCACGCATCCCCTGCGTCCAGTACTCATCGTGGGCGGTGAGGGCCAGCACGTGGTGATTGGCCAGGAGCTGGGGGCGGGCGTCGAGATCCTGGTCGGTCCAGTAGCTGACGTCCATCCCGTACTCCTCCATGTACGAGATGAGCGGGAGCTCCTCCTTGATCACCAAGCCGTCACCGTACGACCCCTGGTATGGGTGGGCGGTGTCCGGCTTGCCCCAGTAGGGACGCTGCCAGGTGACCTTGCGAGAGCGGGTCGCGACCTGGGACGGGGGGTTGTCGTAGTTCCCCCGATAGAGGCTGTACCCACCCCACTGGTTGTAGGCCTGGAAGGTCATAGTGGAGGACTGCATCAGGATGTCCGACGTGGATCCGTCGTCCCTGATCACCAGCGGGATGTACGACCCGGTGCCGCTGCTCGGCTGAATGCGCAGCACGTAGGAGCCGGGGGGCCAGCTCACGTCGATCGGGATGGTCAGTGCCGGCGTCCAGCTCGCGTAGATCTTGTTCTCGGGGTAGGCCGTGATGCTGGGATTGGCCTGGTTGACCCCGGTGCGCACCGAGCTGGTCCAGATCAGACGCGCCTTCACCCCGCCGTAGTACCCCAGGCGGTAGGCCTTCACCGTGTAGGTGCTGGCCGCCGTCGAGATGTAGGCGTTGACCGTGTCGCCGCAGATCGCGCTGCTACGGTCCAGGAATCCTTGCGTGCCGTCGTTCTTGTCGTAGGCGTAGTCGGTCACCAGCCAGTTCGCGGTGCCCGCATTGGCGTTCTCGGCCGCCACCCATCCGGGCGCGCGATAGGGGTAGTTCGTGCAGGACGGCGGGAAGGCCTCAGCCTGAGCTGGCGGGGCGGTCGGCACGGCGAACAGACCGCCGGCCATGAGTGCAGCACCGACGACGGCGGCGAGCCATCGCTTCTTGATCAAGGGGATTCCTCCTGAAGGTCAGTGTCTCGACGGGGTCAGATTACCGGTGAGCGCTGCGCCGCTGGCGCATCTGGCGCAGGATGATGCTGTTGAATAATGAACCGACAACCCAGCCGTAGCACGCGAGGCCGACGATCAGCGCCCATAACTGGTCCTCGGTCAGCGTCCGGCCCATCACGAGTGGGCCACCGCCGGCCCGGGCGACGGGGTCGGCTTGGCGCCGTCGGCCGCCTGGCACCCCGAGACGGTGAAGGCCACGACGATCACACCCAGGATCGCCAGCCAGGCGAACAGCACGGAGAGCGCGAAGGGACGGTCGAGCAGGCGCTCCTCCGCGACCGCCAACGGCCTGAAGGTGTCGGCGGCGTGCGATCCCGCGGCGCGGTGCCGGGCGTGTTCCTGATACGTCAGGTTCGAGAACTCGATCTGCTCGGTCAGTGACAGATCCAATGCGTCGTGGCTCAAGGCTTCCTCCTGGTCGCTCCGCCCGTGGCCGAGTTGCATCGGATGCAGGCGGGTCTGATGTTGTTGCGGCGGTATGTGCCCCCGTGGCAGGCCGGGATGATCCGATCCACGGTCAGGGTCATGGCGATGTGGATGTGCAGGTCTTCCGGGACGGCGTCCTCGGAGTAGAGCAGGACCCCGCACCGGTAGCAGCGCGAGTACCCGACCACGTCACTGGCATAGGTGAGCATCAGGAAGGCGCGCCGAGCGCGACGATCGACGACACTCCCTCGAGCGTTGCCGTTCGTCGTGCCGCGGGTCGTCTCGCTCATGCTCAGCCCTTCGGCGGGGCGATGCGGTGCCGACCGGCCGGGGTGATGGCCAGGCCGGTACTCGCGTACTCCACGAACCCCAGCTGAACGACGACGGCGAGCACGTCCTTGATCCCACCGCCCGAGGATGAGGCATTGAGCAGCCCGGCCAGGCGCTCCTCACCGATGGTGGCCCCGCTGCGCAGCTTGGCGAGGGCGAACAGGAGTCGGATGGCGTCAGGGTCCAGACCGTCGGCGGTGAGCGACGACATCCGGATGGCGTTTTTGGGACCGGCCGCCCAGAAGCCGAGGATGTTGCGCATGGTCCGGGGGTTGCCGACCGACGCCTTGACCAGGATCTTGCGCTCCTCGTCGCTCAGCTCGATGTCGAACCGAGCGGAGATGACGTCGGCGATGCGGTTGATCTCCTCCGGGGAGTAGGTCAGGTCCAGCCTGACCGGGAAGCGACTCATGGCGGGCTGCGGCACCTTGCCCCGGTCGGTGGTCGCGGCGTAGATCCACAGCGCATCGAGCTTACGTCCGAGGCCGAGCGCATTCTCCCCGAGGTCCAGCACCTCGGGATGCTTTCCGTAGGTGTGGATCTCGTCCATGAGGATGAAGGTGCCCTCGTCGATCGCAGCGTAGATCTCGCGCCACTTCTCGCCGGTGGGTGCGGTGTTGATCACGATGACCTGCTCGGCCTGCAGCTCCTTGGCGATGGCCAGGCCGAGTTGGGTCTTGCCGGTCCCGCCTCGGCCGGCCAGCGCGAGGGTATGACGGAAGCCCGCGCCCTTGCGCAGCTCGAAGGTCACCGTCTCCTCGACCAGCGCCGGAAGGACCAGGTCGTCCAGGCCGGGCACGTCGGCCAGGTGCTCGGGGGTCAGGATGGGAAGCATGGTGGCTCCAGTTCAAATGTGAGTCGGGCAGTCGGGGTTCGTGCACTGGACGATGATCTCGACCTCATCGGCAGAGCCGAACTCTATGATCCGGATCTTCTCCCAGGGGGCACCGCAGACCGGACAGGGGTCCATTCCAGTTCCTTCCTCGTGGTTCAGGCGAGCGCGGTTGCGGCTGCCGGGGGCAGGTGCTTCGCCACGTGCCAGACGACGTCCTTGCTCTTGCCCAGGAGCGCCACCAGCGCCGCCTGGTCCTCGTCCTGGTACTTAGTGCCGTCCTGGGCCCGGCCGGCCCAGGGCAGTTGCCCCTTCTGCGCCAGAGAGATCGTGGTGACCATGGTGGGCCCGTCGCCGGATCGGGCGTAGAGCCTGTCGCCCTCACGGTCCCAGTAGACCCGCACCTCGGGCGCTGGCTTGGGCTCTGGCGCTGGCTTGGCGGCCTTGGGGGCGGCGGCCTTGGCCGGGGCCTTGGTGGTGTCGGGCATGGGGTCCTCCTCGGTGGTGGCGCCAGCCTAGCGGAGCATGATGTTGCCGGACGGGTCGACCACCCGCTCGTTGGTCGAGAGTGGCCCCTCGAGCACGGCCAGGGCCTCCTCCCGAGTCAAGAAGGCGACGGCCTGCCACTGGTCGTCCACCCACTCCTGGTGCATGTGCTCGCGCACCGGCGTGGCCACCTGGACCACCTCGCCCCGGATGAACCACCGCCGCATGGTCTCGGTCCTGATCATGTGCCCCAGGGGCGACCGCCAGTAGTAGCCCGCGGCGAACTCGTAGGAGATCGTGCCGTCCGCGTGCGCGAGCACGGTGTCGACCGGCAGCTCGTCGAAGATCTCCCCGAGCAGCTGGTCGCGGTTGGCGATGCGCTCCGCGATCTGCGCGTTCAGGATCGCGACCACCGTTTCCTTGTCGCTGGTCGCAGCTCCTCCACCAGCGGCATGATCGTGGTCACGTCGCCCCGGGCACTCCCACCGGCCGCCGACGAACATGTCCTCATGACCGTCGTGCTGCTGTGTAGGCGCGGGACCGTGGTCGGTGCATCCCATGGTCTCAGCCCTCCAGGGGGAAGTGCCGCGGGGTGAACGACCGCGGCGGAACGTCCTCGCGGCCCTGCGGGAACCCACCCTCGTCCAGGATCGGCCCGAACGAGCCCGGAGGGACGAGCGAGCGTCCGCGCCGCGCGGGGGCCGCCTTGACCCCCTCCTCGAACAGGGTGGGGCCATCCCCCTTGATGACCCTGATCATCTCCAGCACCTGGGGCAGTAGCAGCTCGGCCTGCTCCTCGCCGCCGAGGTCAGCAATCGGGCCGACCACGCTCACCGCCCGATTGATCAGGTCGCCTCGCATACTCGAGGTGGGGAGGGTCAGCAGGAGCTTCGACAGCTCCTGCGTCTTCCCATCGTCCAGCGCCGCGCTGATCCGCAGCGGCTCGTCGGTCAGGTCGGCATTGATGTTGCCGGACATGATGAACTTCATGGTGATCCAATCCAATCGGTTGTCGTTGATCTTGGTTACTGCCAGACGCGGACCCAGTCCACGACCATCTCTCCGGAGGTCACTCCCGGCGCCGGCGCGCCGGCCCAGTTGCCGCCGACCGCCACGTTCAGGAGCATGCACTGCACCTGGTCGAGGTGCCCGGTCCAGAGCCCGCCGGACTTCTCCACCATGGCCTTGGTCAGCGTAGCCACGCGAGCGCCGTTCAGGCGAAACTCGACCTGATCCTTCGTCCATTCGGCGGAGTACAGGTTGAAGGACTTGGCCAGGTCCAGGCCCGAGGTGACGCCGACCGCCTCCTGGCGGTGCTTGCCGTCCTTGCCGACGGTGTGCACGGTGCAGTGCTGCATCGACGGGACGCCGTCCACGCACTCGACCACATCGATCTCGCCGTCGGTCGGCCAGGGCATGCCGGGCGCGTCACCGACCAGCCAGAAGGCGGGCCACAGCCCCTTGCCCTTCGGCATCTTGATCAAGGCCTCGAAGCGCCCGAGGGCCCAGTTCGGTCTGGCCGTCCCGCGGGTCGTTATGCGCGCACTGCGCCACGTCCCGCCCACCAGGTCGGCGCGGATCACGAGTCGGCCCGCGCCGTCCTGGTAGGAGTGCTGGCGGTCGTTGACGTAGGTCTGGAGCTCGCTGTGGCCCCAGCCTCCGCCGCCGGTCTGATGGCGCCACAGGGCGGAGTCGGGGGCCGCTCCCGCAGGCCCGTTGAAGTCGTCCTCGAACACCAGGCGCATCGCGTTACCTCCAGCTCGGTCCCGTCCCAACCTCAGGCTACCCGCTCGATCAGTCCTTCTGCTTGGTCATGCCGACCGCAACGTGGCCACCCTCCGAGCATTGCGGAGGGACTCGCTGATCCCAGGCGTACCGCCTGGAGATCCCACAGATCGGGCAGGTGTAGGTGATGAGCAGCTCGGTCACGTCAGCTCTCCTTCCCGCCCAGCAGAGCCAACACCCAGTCGGGTGGCCGGCCAGCCCACAGTGGTGTGAGCGATATTGATCTTCATTCCAGGATCCTTCCATCGGGCGCGATGCAGAACTCGATCGTTGCGCCACTGCTGGTTGACTTCATGATTAGGCGCCCACCCCTTGTGGCGCAGGCATTCGTGTCGTGCTCGACTGCGAGGAAGAGGGCGGCGATCACCGCGATGAACACCCCAGTCAGGACTGCAGCCTCAGGATGATCGGAGATCAGCTCCATGATCTTCTTCATGATCCGGCCCCTTCCCCGCGGCGGCAGTTTCCGTCGGTGTGCACGGTGATGTCGCCGCTGGTCCGGTACAGCTCGATGACCAACGACCCGTCGGCCAGCGCGCGCAGGGACAGCAGGCCACCCGTCTCACCGAGAGAGAACTCTCGAATGATCTCATTCGGGGCCGCATAGTTCGATGCCGGGCCCTTGTGCAGGGTGGGCTTCTTCATGATCCATTTCCCCTCGTCAGGTCGATCTCGTGATTGCCGAGGAAGTCCTCGCCGCTCAGGTCGGAGAGGTAGTTGAGCAGATCCTCGATCTTGCTCACCAGCTCTTCGATGTCCAGGACCAGTTCATCCTCCTCGACGTCGATGGTGTAGGCGTCGTCGTCCTCGCGCAGGACCCTGATGCTGGCGACGCGCACGCGAAGATTGGACTCCTCGTTGTACTCGCCGTAGACGGACAGCGTGCTCGCTGTCGGGAACCGCTCGTGGACCAGCTCGGTCACCAAGTCGATGGTGGCCGCGTACAGCGGCTCGATGGCGGCCATGATGCCGCGCACCACCTCTCTCAGGCGCTCGGCTGGCGTCTGCTCGGGCGTGGGGGCGATGTGCTGTGGGGTCATGGTCGGTGCCTCCAGTTCGGGTTCGGGCACTCGTCCCGAATGAGCGCGATCGCGTCGAGCAGATTCTCCCAGTCCTGTTGCTGGCGAGGCGTTTCGCTCATCAGATGTCCAGTTTCAGCTCGGCTGCCAGCTCGCGGTACTTGTCGGCCACGGCCTCGTCCTCCTCGTCATCGGCGCCCTCACCGCTGTTCGTGCGGTAGGCGATGGCGTCGCCGAGGGCCTGCTCCAGTGCGGCTCGCCATTCGTACGTGACCACTACCGAGAGTGGGGGTGGCTCGTACATTTCGCGGGCGTCGTCGTGCCCCTCCTCGTGGGCCTGCTCGCGGATCTCGCGGAAGGCGTCGCCCCCCTCTGCGTAGTGCATGGCCACCGCGAGCGCGGCCTCGGCCTCGGCCTCGGTGTCGAACGTGATCGGCTTGGCCGCGGTCTCGCTCAGCATCAGTCGCCACTGAGTCGCGCCGGGCCGGACGCCGAACGGGTGGATGTAGGGCTGCTCGCTGCTCATCAGACGATCCCCTCCGGGAAGGCGGTCAGGTTGGTCGCGCTGCCGAGGCAGGCGCGGCAGACGTCGGTGGGCTCGCGGCGCAGCGACAGGTCGCCGGTCCCCCACCCGGGGTGGTCGACACACGCGCGGCACTTGACCCACTCGCCGCACTCGCAGACGCCGTCCACCACGGCCCGGGGGTCGTGGTTGCACCAGGACTCGCGCGCCGCGCGCCGGCCGCCGCCCGCGCGCTTGATCTCGTACATGCGCTTGTCGGCCTGCGCGAGCAGCTCGTCCACCGTGCTGGCGTCCTCGCCGTCCCAGGTCGCGATGCCGACCGACGCGCCGACGGTCACCGGCACGGGCGAGGCGCTGGTCAGGATCGGGGCGCTGATCACCCTCCGGATCATCCCCGGCAGGTCGTCGATGAACGAGAACGACATCAGGAGAAACTCGTCGCCGCCCATCCTGATCGCCGCGCCGAGGGGCATCAGCCGGCCGGTGACAGCCCGCAGCACCTCGTCCCCGGCCTGGTGGCCGAGGGTGTCGTTGATCGCCTTGAATCCGTCCAGGTCGATCATGGCGACGGTGTGCCCCGGCTTCAGGTGGAACAGACCCACCTCCCGCGTGATCGCGCCGGTCAGGCAATCGGTCCTGATGATTGAGGCCAGGTCGATCTTCTCGGCCGTGCCGTCCAGCATCTCAGCCAGGATCTGCGTCCGCAGGATGGTGCGGCGGGTGTAGCGCTTGGTCAGCGACTCCAGCTCATCCTTGCGGTACCACTCCGCGGCCTGCTCGTCGGTCGTGTTATCGGGAAGGGTGTTCACTTGGCGCCTCCGTGGAAGTGCTCGAACGGGCAGTGCCCGGCCGGAGTGGGGGTGATGGCGGTCGTGATGTTGTCATCCCAGGCGAGACCGCAGGTCCCGCACTTGGTCCAGCCCGCGGGTCGCGAGTCGCGCTCGCCGCGGTGCGGCACGAACGGGTCGATGGGCTGGATCGGGTAGTCGGCCGGGACGATCGAGGCCTTGTGCTTGCGCACCTTGCCGGTGCTGGTCACCGGCTGCCACGTCATGCACTCGGAGCAGATCCCCAACCGGCCGTAGTGCCGACGGTTGTCATGGATCGGGTGCACGCCCGGGCACCGGTCAGTGTCCGGCAGGCGCACCAGCCACGATGGCGGCGCGTCAGGGAAGCAGACCGAGCACAGGATGTGCGAGCGGTCACGGCCCCTGGCGTCCAGGTCGGTGATCATGTCAGCCATCGTCCGACCCGAGTACTGGGGGAGCCAGGTGAACCGGGTCGCGTACTTGCCGCGGTTGCACGTCCGGCACCCCATCGAGGAGTGGATGTGGCCGTCCGGCACCAGGAAGAAGCGCGACCACGGACGGCTCTCGCGCTCGGCCTCGTAGGGCGCGGCCTCGTCGCGGAAGGGCTGAACGGCGGCGCGACGCCCGGGCTCCAGCGCCTCCAGCGCCGCGACCCGGGCGTTGACCTTCCCCCAGCGAGCGAGGGCCTGGTCGGCCGTCAGGTGGCCGATGTAGCCCTTCCAGGTCAACCGGGTGCGGTCGTAGTTCGCCGAGGCGATCGCCTCCAGCACCTCGCGCAGGCGGGCCTCGTCGCGGGCGGCGCGCTGGTAGATGTCGGCCAAGATGGTGTCGATCTCGGTGGGAGTCATCGCTGCCAGGTCCACGGGGTCTCCTCGTCGTTCCAGTGCCGTTGCGTTCAGTGAGTGTATCGTCACTCGGCCGGGCGACCTTGAGCAAGGTCACCCGGCCGGCGCAGTGCAGGGGTCAGACGCCTTCGCGGTAGGTATCCCGACCCTTCTCGGGCGCCTGCTTCCACTCGATCAGGTCGAACCAGCACGCGGTCCGCACCGGCGCACCCTGGCGCTCCTGCAGGCCCCAGCGCATGGCCTCACGGGCCAGGTCCAGCTCGCCGGACGGCACCGAGACGAACGCGGCGCCGTAGGCGTCGACCCAGAACCGATAGTCGGTGCTCTCCAGTTCCTTGGCGGAGAGGTACGGGTGATCGGTCGGCGCGCCGTTGGCCGTGGCGTCCAGGACGGCTCGGAAGGCGTCCAGTCCCTCGGTCGCCTCGGCCGTGGTCATGGGCGGGTCACACAGGCACGCGCCGCCCTCGGTCAGGTAGTGACCGGTGTCGATGTAGTGCTGCCGACTCACGCTCGACTGCATGTCAACCGGGCCTCCCTCCAGCGCCTTCGTGATGGCGTTGATCAGGAGTTGCGCCTGCTTCACCGTCATGCGCAGGCCGGTGTTCCCGGACATGTTCTCGTGGTAGATCGTGACGGACAGGGTCGGCACGCCCGCCAGCCCGGGCTGATTCAGTGTCGCGCCGAACAGGCCCGGCCTGGCCTCGGCAGTGGACAGGTCCAGGTACGTGGACGAATAGGTCTTGTGGATCATGACAGGTCCCTTCCGGTGCGGTCGTTGGTCAGGCGTTGCGGTCGCGTGCGGTGCCCTTGTGCGGGCAGCTCCCCAGGTTGTAGTAACGCGGATCGGGGATGGTGAAGTGCAGGCTGAACAGTCGCTCTGTGCTCACGTCTTCGCCGCACGTGGGGCACATCGTGGGCCCATCGACGTTCACGGTCTGCTCGGATCGTGCGTGCCGCTCGGCTGCAGCCAGGCGAGTCAGCACCTCCTCGTATCGAGCAACCGTGCGCCGCGCCTCCTTGAGGTTGTCGAGTGCTCGGGCCCGCTGCCACTCGATCGCGTCCAGCTTGTTCATGACCGGCCCTTCCCGTTGCGGTTGTTGGGGTTACGGTTGTCCGATGATCGCGGTCCGGTGACCGATCTCGTGCGCCTTGCTCGTGAACCGCTCCGCGTCCTCCGCGCCGTACTTCCCGTCGAACGGTCCAGCGAAGAAGTGATCACCCTTCGGGGTGACGACAGCGACCCAGTAGACGTCAGTCACAGGTCCACCCGAGCCCCATCCCCGGCTGTGCGGCCGGGCACCCCACCCCTGCCGGTCCATCGCGGATTTAGCGGCCTCGAGCAGGGTGGACGTGATGTGGTCGCTGGCCTCGTCCTCCTCGTGCTCGCCGTAGGCCTCGGCGTAGTCGCCCGAGTCGTAGACCACCCGGAGCGTGACATCGACCGCGCGCATCCGAGCGATCTTGTCCTGTTCGGCGATGGCCTGGGCGAACAGGTCGGCCTCGGTCACGCGCCGGAAATTGTCGTCCGCGTCGTCCACGCACCCGAGTGACGCGAGAATCTTGTCGAATCCCTCACCCTCCTCGGCGGCGCGAATGGTCACGTACTCGCACGTCTCGACCACCTGCTCGGTGTAGGAGTGATCTCCGTCTCCGTCCTCCTCCCACACCGCGACCAGGCCGCGCCGCTTGGCCTCGATCTCGGCCGTGGCAGCGGCGATCGCACACCGCATCTCGCCCTCGGCCTCGGTCTCGACCTTGGGGTTGAAGCTGAACCCACCGTGCGCGTAGTGAAACGCCACGGCCTCGGCGAACGGGTCGCGCTTGTTCATGATCAGTGCCCTCCAATCATCCCGCAGTGCTGGCAGTCGCCAGCCTGCAACTCTTCGCCGACTGCACGCCGGGCGCGCTGCTCGGTTCGTTTTTGGACGGACAGGACGCGCCCGCCCTCCTTGCGGATTGCCCACTCGATGTCAGCGATCCTGCCCGCCCCCACCTCCACCTCGACCACATACCGGATCGGTGCGGCCTCGGCGAGCATCTCCGCCGTCATGTGTGCCACAGTCAGCCCTCACGCAGCAGGGTGATGATCCTCTCGGCCAGGTCGGCGCTGACCGAGAAGGCCTCGAACCGCACGCGGTCGCCGCTGATCTCCAGTCGCCCGCCGTTCTCGCCCCGCACGTAGACCGTGGTCCCGCTGCTACCGCGCTGCCGGTGCACTGTGTCACCCGCTACCTCGGCGATGCGGTTCGCCGTGGTCACGCCCAGGAGATCGTGCGCGGCGTGGTCGGCGAGCAGCTTGGTCACCTCGGCCAGGCTCGCCCGGTAGGCCTCACGCATGCGCAGGTACGCCAGCGCCAGGCGCCGGGGCCCGCCGTCGATGTCCAGCGATGCGCTGGCGCGGTGCGTCAGGTTGATATCGCCCGTGTAGATCTTGTGAGCGCCGTCGGGGTAGCTGCCGGTCATCTTGGCGCTCTGGCCGTCGCGTCGAACGAACACCCGTTCGCCCGTCGCCGGGTTGCTCACGTGGGCGCCGTGAGTGAACGCCTGCACGCTCTCCCATTGCTCGCCGGTCTTCTCGGTGAGGATGGCCGCAAGCGCGGGGGCGAAGTGCTCGGGCAGCGCGTAGCTGCTCGTGGTGTCGTCCAGCATGATGGATCAGGCCTTTCCGTCGGTGGTGGTGTTGGGCGTGCGAATTGCCTCCGGCATGGTCAGACCCGCCTGTCGCGCTTGGCGAAGTCGGCGTGAGCGTTGGCCAGGTCCCAGGCCTCACGCTCGGTTGCGGCGCTTCCGATCCACTTCTCACAGAAGAGGGCGACGGCCATCACCTCGTGCTTGCCGGTGAGCTGCCACGCGACCGCGTAGCGCGCATCGGGCGTTCCGTCGGGGTGGCGCACGGCGCTGGCCGCGCCCATCGCCGCGGATAGCGCCGCCTCCTGCTTGCGCAGATCGCGCAGCGCCTGATCCGCCTTGATGATCTCACCATTGACGCGGTCGCGGTCGTTGTTCGCGTCTGCGTAGGCGGCGCGGCGCAGGATGTCCGGATCGGCGGCGAGGACCTGCGCCCATGCCGCGATGGCCGCATCCACGATCTTCTGTCGGTGCGTTGGGGGCACGTCGCGGCCGTCGCCACCCGCGCGGCGCATGTGGGCATGCTTGCTGGCGTCGCACCACGCGGTGTCCGCGTACAGGTGCAGGTGGGCCACGTAGCGACCGGCGCCGATCGTGATGTGATCCTCGAACATGGCGGAGACGTGCCCGCCGTCGGTCACGGTCATGATGATGTCGCCCAGGTCGGTCGGAACGGTCACACGGGGCGGGGTGATGTAGGCCATGGGGTTTCCCTTTCAGCGGTTGAACACGGTTGCGGAGTAGCGTTCTCCGGCCAGGTGCGAACCGCACCCGTCGCACGATGAAGTGCTGAACGTGAGTACCCCACAGTCACAATCCTGCTCGCCGCGTGTGGTGGAGTCTGGACCGTTGGGGCACTCCTCGTGATGCTCACCCCCGGGCGTGATCAGGCGAGACTCGTTGGGCCACAGTGCCCAGGGCTCAGGCTGACCATCGGGAATCTCGCCGGTTTCCCCATTGGCCAGCACCAGGATGCAGTCCGTACAGACCCACAGTCGGTGAGTGATCTCGATCTCGAGCTTGACCTTCGCCGTGCGCTCTGCATTGCGGCGCAGTCCCTCGTTCAGTGCGTCGCGGAATGCATCCTGACTGGTCATCACTCGCCACCCTTCCCCTGGTCATCCCATGCCGCGTACGCGGATTCGAGCGCGTCAATCGCGGCGCGCCACTTCTCCTCCGTGTCGTACGTGGCCACGCTCACGAAACCCTGATCGTTGCTGATCACGACGTGCCAACCGATCACGTCGTCAACCGTCACCCCATAGGTGAGGGCAACCCCGGCCGCGCGGTCGTCGTCCGCATAGTTCGCCCAGTCGAGGCTCAGGTCTGGCGTCAGCGCCACGGGCGAGACGTAACCGGTTGGCGCGTCGACGTTGCCGAAACCCCGTTCGCCGAAACCCTCCATCTCATCGGAGAGAATCGAGATCACCTCATCGCGGGCAGAATCGTATTTCGTGGGGAGGTACCTGGGCACGCTGGGCGTGGTCGTCATGACGTAGTCGACCCACCCCCGTGCGGCGCAGCCGCTCTCGTCCAGCGCGGCCGCGATGGCGTCGCGTCCCCTGATCTCCGCTTCGCCTGGTGCGTAGCAGCCGACGGCGCCCGGCGCGCGGTCGTTGTGAATCAGGCGAAGCGCGTCCTTGGCCGTCTCGGCCGTGGCCGAGGACGTCCCGTGGTAGTCGCCATGGCGCACAGTTGCTGTCACGGTCACAGTCACGGCGGATCAGTCCTCTCGGGGTGCGAAGAATGCGTGAACCCAATACTCGCTCAGCGTGCTTCCGATACGTTCGGTCACGCGGGCCGAGACGAACACCTGGTGCCCGCCTGGCGTCTCCATCACGATCGGACCGCCGTAGGCCGAACCGACGAACCGGATGCGGTGAGGCTCCTCGCCCGGATACTGCACCGTAGCGGTGTACTCATACTGACCGGCGACACCGGCGCCGCGCTTGACGTTGGTGACGACTGGGCTTCCGTCTGCCTTGGCCATTGTGGTCACTCTCCAGTCTCTCGATAGGCGATTGCCCACCCTGCCGGTTCAGGGTCGCAGCCATCACACTCGTGCGTGTTGCACGATCCGTCACAGTACGTCGTCTCGCTCATGTGCTCACCGGCGAGTGACTCGTGACCTTCGCACTCCACCTCGTCACACTCGCCGGGCACGATCAGCGCGACATACTGCCCAGGTTGCGACAGGATGTCATCGGCCAGCACACCGCCGATGCACTCGCTCTGGTGCATGACCGGGCCCGCGTAGCGGTCCTGTCCCGAGTAGCCATTAAGTAGTGACCACCCGGTTCCCGCCGTGCCCCCCTGACTGAGCGTGCCATCAGAGTCGATGACCTCCGGCGCCCAGGTGTCGCGTGGTTCGGTCACGGTTCCGTCAGGATGCACCTCGATCACGTGATCGAATTGCATCAGGTCGTTAAGGTGTTCGCGCGTCTCTGCCAATGTGCGCACCATGGTGATCAGTTCTCCGCCGCGTAGACCGTGGCAATGATGACATGCTCGTCGCTATCGTCCGTGCCCCACTTGAACGCGATTCCCGAGAAAAAACTGTCAGAGTTGAAACCGTCCCACCCGGCCGCCGCGATCTCGCCCGTGGCGCGCATCACGTCGCCCAGGTCGTACCATTCGCCCCGATACTGCACGAACGAGGCGGAATCCTCGCCGCGCTCGCACGCCGCCCAGTTGATGTAATCGAATTGCTCACGCACGGCGGGCGGAACCTGCCAGTCCCGGATAATCTCGCGTCGGTGGTTGTTGGTCGTGAACTTAAGCGCCATGGTCGTTGCCCTCTCCAGTGCCGCGGGTTGTGCGTTACTCACCCTAGGAGTGTCGGCGGGTTATCACGCGCGCTTGAGCACGTGTCACCCGAACAGTTCAGAGCGTGGTGATCGTGGCCACGATCCCGCGCGACTCAAGCCACGTCGCGTGAGCGTTGGCCTCCGCCTCGGTGCTTGCGGCCAGGCGGATCACCCCACCATTGTCTGGCCGGACGCCGGTCACGATGAAACTGGCCACGGTCAGACCTTCCGCAGGATGTTGCGCTCTGGCACGGACACAGTAGCGCCGGAGCGATCGAGTCGTACGTGATAGTACTTCCGTCCAACTCTCACCACGGTCCCGAACCGCAGTCCCATCATCCAACTGTCTGTTGCCGGGTGGAGCTCCACGCGGTCACCGGTTGCGTATTCCATCGTCGTTCCCTTTCATTGCGTGTCGGTTAGGTTGTGATCGGCGCGCGCGTCGGAGTCTAGTCACAACGCGCGCGCCGACAGTCTCAGGTCAGGGTCGCGTTGCCGTGGCCGTTGCTCGTCATCCTGACCACGCGCGACTCGATCCGACCATCGGGGTAGAGCAGCCGCAACACGTCACCCGTGTCGATGTCGCGCGTCTGAGATTCCGCGTAGACCTGGCCACTGACCACCGTTCCGGTGTTCGTGCCGTTGTCGGTGATGACAGTCGATTCGGGCGTGAGCAACACGGACACCGCGTCGTCGGTGGCGTTGTTCGCGGGATCGAGGAAACGGCCGTTACCACCATCGCGCTTGCCATAGTTGGTCCAGCGCTGGGGTTGACCGTTGCGCATGTTGGGCCGTCCAGTGTTGTCCCACACGACGATGCGCGTAGGGCTATAGGAACGCGAAGCACTGTAGACACTGGTCGAACGGTAGGTGATCCCGTACGTGTTCGGCCGGGCCGTTTCGAGCACAATCGTGTGAACGGTCATTATCGTCTCTCTCTGTTGTGTGATCGGAACCTAACGGGGCGCGCGTACCATGCGGGACGCGCGCCCGATCGGCCACGGTCAGGAGACGGGCGCCGTGTCAACTGTGAACGTCCAGCCGCTGGACGTTGCGCGCATGGCCATGCGGCCGGAGCGCTTGCGACCCGTACCCTTGAGCGCCGAATCCGCCCAGCGGCGCAACGTGCTCGAGGCCGGAGCGGACCAGTAGTAACCCACCTCGCGCGCCGGGCGCATCTTGCACACGATGCGGATCGACTCATCCTCACGGAACACCTTTCCGATCGTGTCCTCTCGCGCGTCATCCTGCACCGTGAGCCGACCGCACACGATGTAGCGCGCGACCGCGATCGCGCTTCCACTCACCCGGTTGTCTTTCTCGCTCCCATACTCACTCGGGATCACGAACGATTCGTATGGCGTCAGAGCTGTGATCTCATCGGCCGAGAAATGCGGGCCCCACGCTTGCCAGGTTCCGCCCAGCGTGAGAAACGCGAATCGCCACGACACGCTGGTCTGCGCGAATAGGCCCCACGGGCCATCGCCCAGCTCGATCACTGGGAAGGTGTCGCCACTTTCGAGCCGAACATATCCGGTCATTGTCGTCTCTCTCTGTTGTGTGATCGGAACCTAACGGGGCGCGCGTACCATGCGGGACGCGCGCCCGATCGGCCACGGTCAGAGTGCGAACCTAGCGGCGCATGCGGCATATCCGGCGCCGGTTGACCAGACAGCCCAGACCTGGCCTTCCGGCAGTGGCATGGTCGCGACCAGCGCCATGATGCCAGCGTGTGTTTCGGCCAGCACGTTAGGCAGGCCGTCGCGGACCTGATGCACTCGATCGGACGGAACCATTGCCGAAACGCCATCCTTGCCAACGATCGTTGTCTGCGCGCTCATTGTCAGGCCTTCCTGTCGATGACCGTGCCCACCCGGACGGGCGGAACGGGTGGAGCGATGTAGGCCGTAAGGACGCGCATCACGCATGCGCGACCGAACGGGCGGGCGTTCACCATGGCCGATCCGCCACGATCGTGATCATGCCCGATGCCCAGACACGCCCATCTCCCACGGGCACGGCCCTGTAGGCGTGAGCGATTGCGAGCAATTCGGCCAGGCGGAACGTCGACCGGTAGGATTCGCCACGAACGAAAACCGTAGCCTTGAGCGTTTCGGCCAGGTCGGCGCCATCGGCGCCATCCTCAAGTGCAGCCAGAGTGAGTGTGTGCATGGTCGTACCCTTCCTTGTGCGTTGCGGACGGTAGGTCAGATGATGCGGGCGATACGGCCCGACTCGATCGAGCTAGCGGGATCAAGCCATACCGTCGGGTCAATGTGCTCGCCGTTCGGCCGATAGTTCGCGACGAACATGATTGCCGCGTTGCGTTTCTCGCACTTGAGTGCTGGCAGAGAACAGGTTTCCGGATGCTCGCAGGTGTGCATCGGTTTACGGTGAGCGCTCATGGTGTGCTCTTTCTCTAGGTGTGCTGGGCAATGGCTTACGTAGCGAACACGCCCGATCGTGAGTCGGCGCCACCCGTTGCCATGCCCACCCGTTCAGAAGGGCTTGATATAGGCGCAAGGCCTAGAGGCCGTTTCTTGGGTAGAGGCTAGTGGAGCGTGTCCGTGGTGCAAGTAGTTCGGTAGTGCAGTGTTCCTAGGGTTAGGCTTGCTAGGCCTTCTAACGGGCACCCTAGGTGTAACCCGCCTAGGTCAAGCGCTACGCGCTTACCTAGGTTTCTAGTAGTCGGTCGCTCCTTACGTTGGCCGTCAGCGCGCGGTGGGTAGTCGCCGCATGTGCGCTAGGTACCTGTAAGGTCCCGTTTCCGGTAGGTCCTGTTGGTCGATAGTCCATATGGGTCAGCATGTTGGGTTGCTTCCGATACCTACCTACCGATATCGGTCCCACTGCGCACTAGGTAGGTCCGACTGACCATACCTAGCGCGCTCATGCCTTAGCTCTAGGACTAAGGACGAGAGCAGGATCGCCGTGTCGTTCTGTGCTCTGTAGGTGGCCTATGGGGGGCGATTGCCCTTACCACACCGAGGTGGCTTACCCTGCCTTGCCCTACACAAGGATTATCGGCCCGTAGCGCTAGACCTTGAGGACTAATACCCATATGGCCTAGAGGATGTTTCTAGGCCGTTCCTAGAGGGGAGGAACGCAAGCGCGCGCATCGGCATGCGTGTGTGGGCACTTGAGTACTAGGGCCTACATATACCCACCTAGAGCAATGTATAGACATGTACCCTAATGGACTATATCGCTAGCACCTAGTGCCCCGTTCTGTCTCGCCCATATAGAGCAAGAATCGACGTAGAGCACCTATCGGCGCCTAGTCCTATAGGTAGGCCCTAAGTGGCACCCTAAGCGCTTAGGATCGATCCTGGGGCTTCCTAGAGGCATGCTCACATATGGGACATGAGCTCAGATCACTTACTTGGCCCATCGTTCTAGAAACTGAAGTGTTTAGGCACAAGTTCACTCGTTCGGTCTATCCCCCCGCCGGCACGCGTCGGCAAGTAGGACAGAACGGAACAGACCCCCCCCAGGTATCCCATAGGGTGCATTTCGGGCGCCAATTACGTCGGCAGGCGAATAAATCGGGTGTTTGTACGGGTTGTAAACTAAGAACAGGCAAATGGGTCTGCCCAATGGTGTTAGGGGTGAGACCACTCATAATGATGCCTTAGCCATTCGTTCAGCAGTTGATAAAGCCACTTTATCTCGCACATAATGCGGCACTGCCAAATGAGCTGCAATAGCTTGACCCTGGGCATACAGGGCCGGAGCTAAATCTAACATGGCTGACGCAGATGGTAATGCATAAAAATGCTCGGTAGTGTTTTGCCAAGCATCTTGATAAACAGCATAAGCATTACCCGCTATTAAAGCTTGCGCCACAGGTAGCAACTCTTGAGGAGCTACCGTATGGGGTTGTTGCAAACAATGCCATTGATTATTTTTGAACTCATATTGACCGCTATAGACCTCTGACATACGAGCATCTAATACCACTTGAATGTGGCTAGCTTGGGTTTGGTTTAATGCTTGT
>ERZ650310.4-NODE-4-length-64569-cov-8.549912_pt1 | contig 64569 bp, 84 predicted proteins | sample MGYA00376246_ERZ650310 | MGnify/ENA primary metagenome ERZ650310 (study PRJEB26733, sample SAMN07839286) | wastewater metagenome | biome: small river; feature: stream; material: water | place: USA: North Carolina | collected 2016-03-01 ...
TATAAATACGTGGACACTTCTACAACCAGCCCAGAGCCCGGGGTGGACTCCTATCGCAGCGTGAGGACTTTCGATGCCCAGTACGTACACCCAGAACCTTGGTATTGAGAAGCCCGGCGACGGCGAGCAGGACGGCGTTTGGGGCGCAACCGTAAACGAGAATAGCGACATCTTAGACCGTGGGATAAATGGGGTCCTGTCGCTTGCGCTCACGGGTACCGCGTCTTCCCTGACCACGTCGGACGGTATTCTATCCAATGGGCAGTACAAGCTCTTGGTGCTCACGGGTACGCCGTCTGGCACCCATACGATCACCATCTCCCCCAACGACGCCCAGAAAATCTATTACGTGCGTAACACCACCGCGCAGAGTGTGATCTTCACCCAAGGGTCTGGCGGGAACTACACGCTGCTGGCCAGCGACAGCGCGATCATCTACTCAAACGGCGTCGGTGCGGGCTCCGCAGTGGTTAACATCGCCGACCACCTCGCCATGAGCAGCCCGAACATCACGGGCGGGTCTATCTCCGGAATCACGGACTTGGCTGTCGCGGACGGCGGCACGGGTGCCTCTACTGCGGCTGACGCTCGTACAAACCTTGGGCTGGGTACGATATCCACTCAAGCTGCCAGCGCCGTGGCTATCACGGGCGGGTCTATCTCCGGCATCACAGACTTAGCAATCGCAGACGGCGGCACCGGGGCATCAACGGCACCTGCGGCGCTTGTAAACCTAGGCTTCACGGGCATGATTGTGCTTTGGTCCGGGGCGCAGGCGGCTATTCCGACCGGTTGGCTTCTGTGTGATGGCACCAACGGCACACCAAACCTTCGTGATCGCTTCGTGGTCGGCGCGGGGTCTACATACGCAGTCGGAGCTACTGGCGGTGCAGCTACGGTAGCTCTCGTAGAAGCTAACCTTCCGGCGCATGCGCACACCGTGAATATCAACACGGGCGGGGAGAATGTTGGCCACACTCACGTATCAGCAACTGGTGGAAATTTTGTTATCCAAGGAGCAGGCGGCGCGATCAACGGTATCCAGTCGGGCGGCTCCTACGTTGGTGGTTGGAATGTCCCCGGTGCCTTCACAGGCGGGATGAGCAACGGCCACATCCACAACGTCAACGGCAATACCGGCTCTATCGGAAGCGGCACCGCACACGAAAACCTGCCGCCCTACTACGCACTTTGCTATATTATGAAGTCGTGACCCATGGCCGAAGACCTCAGACTTGAACGCGTAGAAAAGCACATCGACAAGCTCGGTGACAAGATCGACGAGCTAACCAAAGTCGTTACGGCTATGGCACGCATCGAGGAACGGATGGTCACGCTGTTCAAGCGCATGGACACGTTTGATGCCCGCAGTGCGATGATGGACGAGCGAATGGGCACTATCGAAAAAACCATCACCAAGACCGGGGTGGTCGATCAGGTGCTTGAGAAGGGCTTCTGGGTCGTTGTGGGCGGCGGAATCGCTTTCCTCGTCAAAGTCTTAGGTGAATGACATGAGAACTTGGACGCAGCGTAGCGTAGACAACATGAAGGGTCTGCACCCAGACCTGATCCTCGTGCTGAACCGTGCGCTGCATACCAGCCCGCACATGTTTGTCGTGACCGAAGGGCTACGTACTCTGGAGCGCCAAAAGGAACTTGTGCGGATCGGGGCATCGAAGACACTGAAGAGCAGGCACCTGAAGCAGGCTGATGGCTATGGCCATGCCTTCGACTTCTACGCACTGGTGGACATCAATAACGATGGTAAGGTATCTTTCGAGGAGATGGCCAACGTCCGCCTGATGCTCCCCATCGCAGATGCTATCAAAGCCGCTGCGAAGGAGAAGAATGTCGCTGTAACCTACGGCGGTGACTGGCGGAAGTTCAAAGACTATCCGCACTTCGAACTGAACCGGGCAGTTTACCCGGGTAACTGAGAGGACACTACATGACGCAAGATCAAGTTGGCGGTATCGTTCGCGCCCTCGTCTCCGCTGCAGGCGGCTACTTCGTCGGTCAGGGCCTGATCGATGCACAGACCATGATGACCCTCGGCGGCGCAGTCACCACGCTTGCAGTTGCTGGCTGGTCGATCTGGTCCAAGCGCAAAGCCTGAACTAGATAACGAGTTAGTGGCAGAGCCAGCCGAGTGCTGTATACTCTCCGCCATAGGAGACCGCCATGCCACTAACCAAGCTCGTGTTCCGCCCCGGTATCAACCGTGAGACGACCGCCTACGCAAACGAGGGCGGGTGGTACGACAGCAATCTGGTGCGGTTCCGTGCGGGTAAGCCCGAGACTATTGGCGGCTGGTCGAAGTATACTAACTCTACCGCACTGGGGACATGCCGCGCTCTTATGACGTGGACAGTACTCGATGGTACGATCTACTCTGGGGTCGGCACCAATCTGAAGTACTACGTCGTTCGCGGCGGCGCGCTTAACGATATCACGCCGATCCGTGAGGTAACGGCGGCGGGGGAAGTGACGTTTGACGCCAATACTGGGTCGAATGTCCTTACAGTTTTTGACCTCGGTAATGGGGTTTACCTAGACGACTTTGTCACGTTCTCCGGTGCAGTGAGCCTTGGTGGCGTCGTTACTGCGACTGTGCTCAACCAAGAGTACCGGGTTACGCGTGTCATAGATTCAGATACCTATGAAGTTACTATGAGCGTTACAGCAAACGCTTCGGATATAGGTAATGGCGGTGCCGCGACCATCGGAACCTACCAGATCAACACGGGCCTCGATACGACTGTATTCGGTACCGGCTGGGGGTCAGGCCCGTGGGCACGCAGTACATGGGGTTCTGGGTCTACTACGACAATCCCCGGCGCACAGCTGCGTATCTGGTCGCACGACAACTTCGGCGAAGACCTCGTGATGAACATCCACGATGGTGGTATCTACTACTGGGATGCGAGCTTGGGCCTCAATAACCGGGCTATCCCTCTAAGTGCCTTGCCGGGCGCAAACGCGGCTCCGACCATCGCCAAGTCGGTGATCGTCTCTGAACGGGATCGGCACGTCATCGCATTTGGTTGTGATCCGCAGTCTACCCCCGGTGTGCAGGACCCGCTGACCATCCGGTTCTCCGATCAAGAGAGCGCTGCCGAATGGGCTGCTACGGATACAACCACTGCGGGGGAACTCCGGATCAGTACCGGGTCTGAGATCGTCGGCGCTATCCAGACCAAGCAACAGATCGTGGTGTTCACAGATATCTCTGTGCACGCGATGCAGTACATCGGGGACCCCTATACCTTCGGTATCCAAGAGGTGTCGTCCTCAGTGTCCCTTATGAGCCCGAATGCCATGGTGGCTGTCGGCGACCAAGTTTTCTGGATGGGTAAGAGCGAGTTCTATCTCTACGACGGTGCCGTCGTGCAGGTTCCTTGCGACGTTAAGGAATATGTATTTGACAACCTGAACCTGCGGCAAGGGCTTAAGGTATACGCCGGACACTGCAGCGCCTTCTCAGAAGTCTGGTGGCTATATCCCTCTGGGAGCAGCAACGAGAACAACCGCTACGTGGTCTACAACTATGAACAAAAGGTGTGGTATTACGGCGCTATGACCCGCACGGCTTGGGTGGATCGGGGCGTGCTCGGGTATCCTATCGCTGCGTCTCCAGATGGATATATCTACTACCAAGAAGACGGTCTCGACGATGGTAGCCAGAACCCCCCAGTACCGCTCCCTGCGTACATTGAGTCCAGCGTCGTCGATCTGGGTGAGGGCGATCAGTTCATGTTCGCTACGAGAGTTATCCCTGACCTGACGTTCCGGAACTCTACGACGCCGTTCCCATCAGCTACGTTCACGATGAAGGCCCGCAACTTCCCGGGGGACGCCTTCTCCAGCAACTATGCCAACAACGTTACCAAGACTACGTCCGTCCCCGTAGAACAGTATACGGATCAGGTGTTCATCCGGCTTCGTGGGCGGTCTATGTCTATTCGAGTGGAGTCGAACGCACTCGGTACCTCATGGCGCATTGGGGACCCAAGACTTGATATCAGGCCGGACGGAAAACGTTGACTTATGCGCGGATTACGGTAATGATGATCTCTCTTAGTAAGGAGAGTGGTATGCCGAAATTTATAGACCGCACAGGTTTTCGTTACGGAAGACTTACGGTTATCTCAGCGGCGGGCAGAAACGCGCTGAAAAAAACCTTGTGGTACTGCGCCTGCGCCTGCGGGAAAGACATTGTCGTAAATTCGGGGGCGCTACAAACTGGGAATACAACTTCTTGTGGCTGCTACCTGATGGAAAAAGTCACTAAGCACGGCGGGTCTGGGACAGGCTCTTACAACACATGGAGAGCGGCAGTGCGTCGGTGTACAAACCGAGAGGATAAAGATTACCCGAGATATGGCGGCGCAGGGATAACGGTTGCGGACGAGTGGATGGACTACCGTAAGTTTCGGGATGATATGGGGGAGCCCCCGACAGACGCACATAGTCTTGACCGCATAGACCCTTACGGCGGCTATAGTAAAGACAACTGCCGGTGGGCAACTGTGCTTGAACAGAACCGAAACATCCGAAGTTTTGGAAATACTAGAGGTGTGTCCCTGCGGGGCAATAAGTGGTATGCTATTATAGGTCTTAACAACCGCCAAATCTATTCGCGTGGGTTTGATACAAAGGAAGAAGCGATGGCCGAGCGGAAGCGGCAAGAGCAAGTATACTGGGGGGCCCATGTCATCTAACAACCCAGTACCATATTTCCCTGTACCCCCAGCGGACTACAACCGGAACTACATGTCGCAGCTTGTGCGGGCGTTCTCTGTTTTCGTGCAGCAGGTCAATAACCCGGGCCCAATAGTTGCGACGACGCTCACCCTCAACCCTGAAGGGCAAAAGATCGACACGGGGACTTTGTCTTACAACACCGCTGAAGACACTCTTAACCTTACGCACCTCAACGGGGTGACGCAGCAGATTGGCTTCGAGACCTACATGCGGTGCCGGAACAACACGGGGGCCACTATCCCGAACGGCAGCGTTGTGCGGTTCTCTGGGGTGAACGGCGAGATCGAGATCGCCCCCTACTTGGCCAACGGTACTGTCCCCGAACTCTACTTTGTTGGGGTGACGACTTTTGAGATGGTGGACCAAGCGGTCGGCGCGGCCACAGTCTACGGCAAGGTGCGTGAACTTAACACCACAGGAACCCCGGTCGGAGAAACATGGGTAGCGGGAGACATTCTATACGCGTCCCCCACTACGGCTGGTAGGTTCACCAAGGTACGACCGACCGCACCTAACGACGTGGTATCAGTTGCCGCTGTCTTGGTAGTCAGCGCGACTGTAGGCGAGATCATGGTCCGCCCCACTATTCCTATTGGCCTAGACTACGGCACGTTCTCTTCCACGGCAGATCAGACGGTCGCTACTATCAACACCGCCACTGCAGTAACCTACACCACTACAGAGATTTCTCATGGGGTCACGATAGGTTCTCCGACCTCGCGTCTGGTGGTCTCTGACTCCGGGTTCTACCATATCGCCGTGTCCGCCCAGCTGACGTCGAGTAGCTCCAGCGCAAAGAACGTTTTCTTCTGGTTGAGCAAGAATGGCACCGCCATACCTGATACTACCCGTGCCGTCACCCTATCCGACAACGCATCCTACACGCCCTTCTCCTCCACGTATGATCTGTCGCTTCTGGCCTCGGACTACATTCAAGTGATGTGGGCGGCAGATAGCACCGCTGTTACACTAGACTCGGTAGCTGCTAGCGGGTTCGCTCCCGCTGCGCCTTCTGTACTCGTCGTTGTAACGCAGGTGCAGCTATGAGCACCACAATATGGCCAAACACGGTGGACTCTGTTACTCTGCCACGTAATCGCTAGGGGAAAACTATGCTACCAATGATTCTCGGGTTTCTCGGGTCCGCCTTCGCCCCCACGCTGGCAGCGGCTACGGGCATTGGTGCGCTTGCTAGCCCTCTTCTAGCTGGGGCTATCGGGTCCGGAGTGGGCACAGCCGTAGAGACCGGGGATATCCGTGAGGGCCTCAAGAGCGGCATCGGATCATTCGTCGGCGGCAAGCTGCTTGGTAGCCTGATGAACGGCTCTGGTGCAGGCACAGAAGGCGGGCTTCTCGGTGGGTTCACTGGTGGTCCCCCTGCGGCCCCCGGCATGACGACGGGCACGCCTATGGCAGTCCCCGCTGAAGGTATCGGTGCGCTTATGCCCCCGACTGCCGCCCCCGCCGCGTCTGGTGGACTCTTCGGCTCCGGTGCCCTTGGTTCCGGCATGCGTCGTGGCATGGACTTCATGTCTTCCGCCGAAGGTATCGGCTCGCAGCTTGGGGGTAGCCTGCTTGGGGGCGCTCTGGCTAGGCCGCAGCCCACCGTATCGCTTCCTAACCAAGAAGCCAGCCCGGGTATCGCAGAGATGCAGGGCATCCCCCGGCAGCAGAACATGCCGCCCGTAGGGTATCGCCCGGGTGTAGACCCGGAGTTTAACTATGGCGTGTCCACGCCGTACTCCTATGAAAACATCATTGGGTATCGTGATACAGGTGCGCTCCCCTACGCCGAAGGTGGCGAGGTAAAGGCACCCAACGAGAAGACTGAGATCGTGGAAGCGATCAAGGCTATCAAGGGTCAGCACGAGCAGCCCGAGATCGCGCTGGGTAAGTTCCTCGCCAAGTACGGTGAAGAGGCCCTGCGTAATCTGGTGGACAGCGTAGAGTCCGGTGAACTCGACGACACCGTAGAGCGCTTCGCATCCGGCGAGCGTGGCATGGTCAAGGGCCCCGGGGATGACTCCGGAGAGGACGACAAGGTACCTGCCACTATCGACGGCGAACAGGACCTGCTCCTGACCGACGGAGAGTTCGTGATGCGGAAGTCCGCTACCGACGCCCTTGAGAAGAAGTTTGGTGGGGGGTTCCTGTCCGCCGTCAACAAAGCCGGAGATGGCGCTGCTGAGGTTCTTGCGAAGAGGATGGCCGCGTGAACGACGTAGCTACCGACGCTTCGGAACTTGTACGCACCCTTGAGTGGGACGCCGACGAGTGGCGTGAGGCTCGCGATGCCAAGCTGGCAGAGTGGCTGCAGAACCCAGATGCTGCACGGTTTTTTGTTGACCTGTCCCACTTTGTCGAGGTCTTCGACGACTACGTCGATGCCGATGTGCCGGTTAAGAAGGAAGATATGGCTCACGCTGTTCTGGCGGTGCTGTACTACATCCCCGCGAACCCGTTCTTCGTAGCGAACCGCACATCGTTGCTCCCTCACTTGTTTATGTGTACAAATGCGTGGCTGGATTCCAACGAACTGTGCACTGGGGACACTTCCGATAAGGCACTAGCCTATACACTTAAGGGGATGGGGGTCGACGTGCTGCTTGCCTGCATCACTATCACCCGGGGTGTAGCCTACATGCGGAGCGTTAGCGTCGAGGTACGGCGGTTGTTCATGGCGTATCAACCGTTCGCGGATTATCTCAAGGAGCAAGACCATGTCGTTTGACACACTCTGCAACCCGTTCAGTGTGTTGCGCCATGTTCATCCCCGGGCTGCCGGGCGGATCGCGTACATCAGCGGTATGGGGGGTAAGCAACAGACCCCGACTGACCAGACAGTCACGCAGACCAATATCCCGCAGGAGTTCATGCCGTACTTCGAACGGCTCATGGGCCGTGTCGAGTCACAGAGCAACCAGCCGTACCAGCCCTACGGCGGTCAACGTATCGCCCCGTCCGCCGACTACACCGATATCGGCACGTCTCAGGGCATGGTGCGGAACATCGCGGGCCAAGGTATCACCGGACTCGACGCGGCACAGATGAATGCTGCAGCGAACGCCAGCAAGGCCAACGCGCTCGGAAACTACGCCACAGGACAGTTCAGCGAATACGGCTTCGATCCTGCTCGTCAGTTCACTAGCGCTGAAGCTAACCAGTACATGTCCCCGTACATCCAGAACGTCGTGGACTTCCAGAAGGCTGGGGCTGTCCAAGACTTCGAACGGCTCCGTGGGGGTCGCAATGCTCGCGCAGTTCAGGCCGGTGCTTTCGGGGGATCGCGCCAAGGCGTGCAGGAAGCCCTCGCCGAAGAGGCGCTGACAAAACAACTTGGTGGCATTGAAGCTACCGGACGGCAGTCGGCCTACGAACAAGCCGCTTCTCAGTTTGGCGCGGACCGCGCGGCGCAGTTCGCACAGCAGCAGGCGCAAGCCGGTGAGCTTGGTCGGGTTCAGACCGGTACGGAAGCATCCCGGCAGTTCGGTGCAGGGCAAGGGCTTGCGGCCATCCAAGCCTCGCAGGCTGCAGGTACTCAGCTTACGGCGCTGGGCGAGAAAGAGCGGGAAGCGCAAATCCAGAACGCGCAGCTGCTCGACACTCTGGGTCGGAGCCAGCAGGCCGAAGGGCAAGCGGGGCTGGATATCGGCTACCAAGACTACCTGCGGCAGCAGGGCTATCCGATGGAGCAGCTGGGGTTCTACTCCAACATGCTACAGGGCCTTCCGGTGCAGGCTGCGGGCACCACGACGCAGACTGGGTCTACCTACACGAACCCGTTGCAGCAGGGGCTTGGTGCGGGTCTTTCGGCACTGTCTCTATATAAGGCATACGCGTAATGGATATCCTGCAGGTCCAAGATCGGCTGAAGAACTTCTCGCAAGATCAACTGATCGGCGAGATGCAGGCCCCATCGGGTAACGCACCGCAGTTCCTCGTACTCAGCGAGATCATGCGTCGTAAGCGCCTGCAGGACGACTTCTCAGCACAGCAAGGCAAGGCGGGGTCCGAGAGCACCGTCGCCCAAGAAGCTGTCGCTGCAGCCGGAGTACCGCAGGGCGGCATCGCCGATATGGCTCGCTCTATGGCCCCCAGCACCGACATGGCCCAGAATACGGGCGTGCAGGCTATGGCCTCTGGCGGCACCGTGAAGAAGATGCAGGTCGGCGGGGCAGTTATGACTGACCCTGCGATCATCTCGATGGCAAACCGGTCGGGTATGTCTGTCGAAGAGTTTCTGAACAGCCTCAACCCCGAGGAAGCTGCAAACCTGCAGAACTATGCGGCCCGCACTGCTACCCGCTCGCGCATGACTGCTATGGAGCCAGTAGGGGAGTACGCTACGCAGGCGGACCTCGACCGACGCTATGCCGAAAGCGCTGCACAGCCTGACGTTTTCCCCGCAGAGCCGTTTACTCCTACCCCTCAAGCGATGACGTACGGCGCTCCGCTGTACCAAACGCTGGCTGCAAAGACTGGCAATCTGCTGCCCCCGGTACCTGTTGCCCCCGCAGCCGCCCCCGGTGCTGGTCCTATGGATATCGAGATGGAGCGCGCTGCTCTTATCGAAGCCGCGTCGAACCGCGCTGGGCCCATGACGGCACTGCCTCCGCCTGCACCTAGCGCGCCGTCTGAAGTAGAAATCCAGCGCGCTGCGGGGCGTGAGGCGTTCACGCTCCCAGAACTTGTTGGTGGCTACCTGCCCAATGTGTCTTTCGACCTGTCAGGCACCGGCTCCGCCGCAGTCGCAGGGCCGGGCCGTTCGTCTGCTCCCGAAGGTATCGCCGCCACTACTCCCGGTCCAGCCTTTGAAGATCGCGGTCGAGGCGCGAAGCCCGCTGCACCGGCTGAAGGTATCGCGGCAGCCGCAGGACCCGCTACGCTTGAAGAAGCCGCTGCAGCTGCTGAACAACCCGCTGGCCCTCAAGATGGTAGCGGCGGTGGCGGCGGTGGCGGTGGCGGTGGCGGTGGCGGTGGCGGTGGGATCGCAGGCGCAGCCAGCGGAATGACGTCTTATGAGCAAGAGCTGATCGATGCGCTCGCCCGGCGTGAGAAAGCCGCTACTCAAGACAAGTGGCTCGCACTGGCGCAGGTCGGGCTTAATCTTATGGCGTCCAAACAGCCCACGCTTGGCGGTGCTATCGGCGAAGCTGGCCTTGCCGGTGTTCAGGCTGCACAGGGTGCTCGCGATCAGTATGAGGAAGATCGGCTCTCGCTTACCGGCGCGCTGGAACAGTCCCGCATGGCTCGTGCGCAAGCCGCTGCAGCGGCGGCACGTCGAGGCGCTGGGGGTGACGGCGGACTTACTCCATATCAGCTGGCTACACTGACCCGTGGTATGCGGTCTGACACAGTCGATGAACTCGGTGGGTTGTACGAGCGCGCCGCAGCCTTGGCCCCCGGGGGAATACCGCCTGCTACGGCAGAAGGGGTGGTGCAGTACGAAACAACAATGCGGAGGATCGCTGCTCTGGAAAACGATCTATATGGTGGGGCTTCCGCTGACACCGGAGCGGGGTTATACTCTAATACTGACCTGACACAGTAACATAGCGGGGCGTAAGATGGCCGATATCGTTGTACCCGGCGCTACTAGCGGGCGTAAATACGGGTTCAAGATCAAAGGCGATACGCCTACCGTCGATGAACAGCAGCGCATCGACCAGATTATTGGTCAGGAAGAGTTCAACTTCGCCAAGGAGTACGAGCAGAAGTACGGTGTATCGACCAACACCGAAGGCTCCGGTGCTCTTAACTACTTGGGAGAAATACCCAAGGGTATCGCACGCGGCGGTATCGGCATGCTTGAAAGCGGGCTGCTCGGTGCCGCCACGCTGCTTCCTGAGCAGTACGAGACACCGACCCGTGAAGCTATCCGTCGCGGTGCCTACGCTCTGAAACCACAGGCAGATGTCGGGCTCGAAAATACCGTCGGCGGGAAGTTCGGCGAGGCCCTTGGCTCCTTTGCTGGGCTCGGCCTCGTATCGCTTCTCCCGGGTGGACAGTTCGCGGCTCCGGCTCTGGCGGTTGGTGCTGGTGCTGGGGAAGCCTCTGAGCGCGCACGCGCCGCTGGCGCTACTGAAGCTGAACGCTCTCAGGCTGCGCTGTTTGGTGCACCCGTCGGACTGGCTGAACTTCTTCCCCTCAAGTTCATCAGCGTGCTGGGCAAGCCCACCACTGGGACTATTGTAAACCGCCTTACCCGGGCCGCTGCCGAAGGTGGCGTCGAAGGTGCGCAAGAAGCTGCTACGCAGATCGCACAGAACCTGATTGAGCAGGGCATCTATAACCCAGAGCAGGGCACCTTCACTGATACTGGAGAAGCGCTTGGCTACGGCGCGGGCGTTGGCGGTCTCGTTCAGGCGGTGCTTGATCTCCTGCCGGGGCGGTCTCGCACACCTGCGGCGACTCCGCCCGCAGCTACCCCTACTGGCCAACTTGCGCTCCCTGCACCGACGGGCCCCTCGACGCTGGCCCTGCCAGTACCCGGCACGTCGCAGCCTGTATCTGCGCGGCAAGCCCCGGGTGTAGCAGTTACACCGCCCCCGGCGGGCGCTGTGCGCGGTGCGCCCACAGTTAACATCCCTGCACTGGACCCCTCAGCTGCAGCTACGGCCCGGTCTATCGGCGCTGAACCCCAACTCATGTCTGCCGTTGCCGCCATCGAGAAGGCAGGCAAGGCTACGACTAAAGTCCTACAGGAAGCGCTTGGCGTTAAGCAGCCGGTCGCAGCTGGAATTTTGAGGAAACTCGAAGGGCTCGGTGCGGTCTCGAAGTATGCACCGGGTAAAGAACGCACACTGACGCTCCCCTTCGAAGTCTCTGCTGTGCCGGGTATGCTCGCCCGTCCTGAACAGACCGTGGAACTTCCGGCTGAAGCTGCGGCTCCGATAGTAGCCGCCCCCGCCGTGCCGGTTCCAAAAAAGGCGGAAGTACCTGCAGCCACGGCTCCGGTGCTTACAAAACCTATGGCTGTCGCCGCTGAAGTGGCTCCGAAGCTGGCGAACAAACCGCTGGCCGACCCCGAAGTGCAAGACGCCCTGAGCCAAAAAGTCACCGACCTCAAGGCCCCGAAGAAAGCCCGTGCAGTAGCCAGCGCGATCTTGAGCCAGCCCGTCGTCCCTACGGAGACTGCCGATGTCGCCACGCCTGCAGAAACTCAGCCAGAAGCAGTGGGAGTCAGCACTGCTGGCGGTACACAAAGCATGGGAGTCAGCGGACGGGCCGAAGACGTTACTCAAGCCGCCCCGGGGGCTGAAGCACCTGCAGGGGTCGGACTGGGAGGAGATATGTCAGTGCCTGTGGGTGCTGCAACACCAGAGGGCAAACAGCCCGCTGCACTAGCCACGTATGCGCCTATGACGGGCGCAGCGCCGGGAGCCACGACGGGCACCGCTGGACAAGTTATTCCGCCGCCGGTCTCGGTGCCGGGTGCCCCTGCTATGGTGGCTCCGCAGGTTATGGCTGGCGCTCCGCGCCTCACTGGTACAGCTAACGAAATGCAGGTCCGCGATGCTGAGCGGGCTCTGGCCCCCAAGCGGGCCGTCAACGAGATCGCTGCCAACGCTGCCGCGCAAACGGAACTCGACGCTGCATGGGCTAGCCGCTTCGCTAAGAAGCCGGAACTTGCGGCTCTCTCGGAAGAATACGCTACCCCGGATGCCCTCGTAGCGGACGACCCCACCACGGCTGAGGACAAACAGAAAATCCTCGGGCTCTTCGCGCGGGGCGCGGTTAAAGCCGGTAAAGAAGGACAGGCCGGTGCAGCCAATGCCCGTAACTACTTCTCTCGGTTCAAGCGCCCTATCGATGCACTGGACTTTATCGTGGCCGACGCCACCCTGAAGAATATCCGGTTCAAAGACGAGACCGCACTGGAAACCGAAGGTGGTACTCTGCCTGCTGGGGATGAGGCTGTCAGTCCGCAGGAACGGGAATTTTTCAGTGGCATGACCCGCGAACGTGCGAAGTCTGCGCTGGGATGGGCTACAGAAAACCTGTCGGAACAGGCTAACGTCAAAATTCGTGACCTGCAGCGCAAGTACACCAGCGCCGCTAATGCTGTGGTACCCAACCGAGTATCTTCTTCCCCGCTGGCGCAGGCGATGGAGCAAGAACTTCAGGTGCAGGCCACTGAACGAACTGCCGCTCGTAACGAGGCCCGCGCTCTGGTGGAGTTCGATCTTAAGCCTATCTCCACCCCCGACTTCGTTACCACCAGCATCCTGAAGGGTGGCTCTAAGCCCCTGTATCGTGCGGAGGACGTGCTCGATCTGGATACCCAACTGCACCCCTCTGCGGTCCGGCAGCTGGAAAAGGGCAACCTGCAGATGGCCCTGCGGGCTACGCAACTCAATGCGCCCAACGCGCGTATCCGGTCCATCGCGGCTAAGCTGGCTAAGCTGGGTAGCGGGATCAAGGTTGTCGTCACTGACAACCTGCAGATGGACGATGGGAACAACGCGCTCGGTGCCTACGACCCGAAAACCAAGACGATGTATCTCGACCGGGGCACGGGCCTGACTATCGAGACGCTGATGCACGAGATGGTGCATGTGGCTACTATCGCGGAACTGTCTCGGCCTAGCAGCCCGATCACCATGCAGCTGAAGAAGCTGTTTGAGGAAACACGCCCGCTGCTGGATAGCTCTTACGGTGCAACAAACCTCGAAGAGTTCGTAGCTGAGGCACTGAGCAACCCGAGGTTCCAAGCCAAGCTGGCTCTGCTGCACCCGAAAGGTCGGGAGTTCTCCTCGTTCGAGCGGTTTGTGTCTGCGATCACGAACATGGTGCGCCGCCTGCTGGGTATGCAGGCTAAGCCTGCCAACTCTGCGCTGGACGTGACCGACCAGCTTATCTACCAGATGCTCGTGGCGGACCCGGCTGACTCCGGTGCGGGCATGCTTTACCGTGCGGCTACGCCGGAAGGGGCCGGTCAGGTTCTGAACGGTATCGCGCGCATGAGCGGAGCGTTCCCGCCGCGTACGAAAGAGTTTGCACAGGAGTTCGGGGATAGCACCTCTAGCCTGATGGCTACTGTCGGCTCGTCGGGTAAGCGCATCGTTCTCGGCCTTATGAACATGCAGGCCGTTGCAGATGTTGCGGTTAGCCAAGGGCTCAAGGGTGCCCACGAACTCGAAAGCGCCATGCGGATGATGGACTCCGCAGCCATAAAATCTGACCAAGACGTGGACAGCGTCCTGCTCGTCATGCAGAAGTGGCTGAAGAACAACGCCGCCCGCAAGGAGACGTTCGACCGTGTCGTAACGACCTCTACGATCAATCAGGTAGACCCGTCGCTCTCTCGCGCGAACGCGGCCAAGAAGTACGGTGCAGGTTCCGAGAAGCTAGCGACCTATGACGCCATGCAGAGGGACTGGGCGGCGCTAGGAGCGGAAGGGCACGCGCTCTACAACCTGATGCGGCAGACCTACAAGAAGCAGTACGAGCGCCTGCGTGAGGCCCTGCTCGGCAAGATCGACTTTGTTCTGGGGGGCAACCCCGCAGTCGCTGCACAGGTCAAAGCGAACATCCAGACCAAGTTCCTCGACATGAATAAGATCGAGCCGTACTTCCCGCTGGCTCGTGTCGGCGATTACTGGCTGGAGTACAGCGCCTTCGACCCGGAGACTAACACCACTGAGCCGGTCAAAGAAGTTTTTGAGAGCCCCCGTGCACGGGATCGTGCGCTGGCTGAACTGGCCAGTGTCCCCGGCGTATCCAAGGACGCGGACGGCAAGCCTATCGCCACAATGTACAACTCGCTGGATATCATCACCCGGGGTCGCAACCCGGACTCGATGTTCGTGCGAGACACGCTGGCCATCATCAAAACGAACCTCACGGGCACTGGGGTGTCTCAGGATGTATCCGATAGCATCCAGCAAGAGATTACGAGGATGTTCGTAGAGGCGCTGCCCGAAACATCTTTTGCTAAATCCATGCAACGCCGGAAGAACACGAAGGGCTTCATCGAAGATTCCTTCCAGAGCTTCAAACTCAAGGCATACTCGCTGGGTCGGCAGGGGGTTCGGTACGCCTACAGCAACGAAGTGCGCCGCATCTCAGATGAAATTCTGGAGCAGGGTGCGAAGACCGCTGATCCTAACCGCATCGCCATGATCCAAGAACTCGTGGCTCGGGCAGAATTTGCAGTGAACCCGCCTAGCTCTACGTTCGAGCGGGCGGTGCAGACGGCTAACCGTGCAGCCTTCGCCTTTACCATCGGGTTCAACGTGTCGTCCGCGCTGGTCAACCTGTCGTCTATTCCGATTGTGGTTATGCCATACCTCGGCGGGCGCTACGGGTACCGTGCGACTAGCTCTGCGATCACCAACGCCTACAAGTTGTTCCTGAACAGCGGCTTCAAGCGCGAACTCGAACTGCCGACGGAGTACATGGGTAGCAGCCGCGTCGAGACGAAGACGATGCCGTCTATCGATAACTACTTTGTGCTGAACAACGCAGGAGAGTACGTACTGCGCGACGACACCCCCGCCGAGATGCGGGCTATGCTGGAGGAACTCGCACCTCTGGTGGATATGGCGTCGAAGCAGGGACAACTGAACCGGTCGGTTTACTACGACAGCATCGGCGTCGAGAGCGTCGGGCGGTCCCGGTCCATCACGGACAAACTCAGCGCCATGTCCGGTGCCATGTTCCACCAAGTCGAGCGGTCCAACCGGCAGGTGGCACTCGTAGCTGCCTACACTCTGGAACTGCAGCGTCTTCGGAACAAGCCCACCGCCGCAGAGCAGGGCATGTCTGAGGCGCAGCGGCGCACTCGTGCAGCGGAGCGGGCCATCTACCAGACGACCGAAACCAACGGCGGTGCTACTCTCGCATCGGCTCCTAGGCTGTCGCAGCAGGGCATCATGCGCGCCGCGCTGATGTTCAAGAACTACGGCCTGTCCATGTTCTATCTGCAGATGAAGCTGGCCAAGCAGGTCACGCTCGGTAGCAGCGATCCGGACTTTACCCCGGAGATGCGCATGGCTGCGTTCAAACAGCTTATCGGCGTGCAGCTGTCGGCTCTTGCGCTGGCTGGGGTATCCGGCGTGCCGCTGTTCGGTGCCGCCACCATGATCGCCGATATGTTCCTCGGAGACGACGAGGAAGACGCAGAGATGATCGCACGTCGGTATCTCGGTGAGGGGCTGTACAAGGGCATGCTGACCGAAGCTACCGGCCTCGACATCTCGTCGCGTATTGGCCTTACGGGCCTGCTGTTCCGTGAAAACCGGTACAACACCAACCCGTCCATGGAAAAGGATATCGTCACCGCACTCGGGGGCCCTGCGTGGTCTACGTTCACTCAGGTGAACAACGGGGTCGGCGAGATTTTCAGGGCTATGACCGGCGGCGAGGGCGATATGGTTCGGGGCATAGAGAACATGACCCCCGCTGCGGTACGTAACTTCGTGAAAGCTGGACGGTATCTGTCTGAGGGCGCTGCTATCGACACCCGCCGGGGCGACGTCATCACTGGGGACCTTGGGGCTAACGATATCATCGGGCAGGCGTTCGGTTTCAAACCGGCAGAGGCATCTCTGCAGCAGGACCTGAACCAGCTGAAGGTGAAGATCAGCAAGAATGTTTCTGAGAAGCGCTCGTCACTGTCCCGCGCGTACTACATCGCCATGCGTGCCGGAGACATAGAAGGTGTTCAGGAGATCAGGGAGAAGATCGCTGCGTTCAACGAAGAAATGCGGGACAAGTATCCGCAGGCGATCATCGATAGTGAGTTCCTTGAGAACTCTCTGAAGAGCCACCAGCGTACCTCTGAGACGATGGACAACGGCATCTCTACGAACCCAATCGTGCGGGATGCGCTGCGGGAACTTGGCGGGCAGTACAACCAAGGGTTCCAGCTCTTCTAAGAAAAAAGCCCCGGCGCGAAGCCGGGGCAAGTCTGGAGAACAACAAAAGGCGAGCGGCGGCAAGCTCTTTTGTCATGCGCACACTATCATGTGGTTCTCCATACGCGCAAACCCAAAATGTGGTTCTCGATCCTTTTTCGGCTGATTAGGGTAGTCCCTAACCGTGCCGATATCCCTGCGAGTTGTTTGCGGCAGGAGTCCATGTTGATGCATGGCACGAACACGGACTCCCCCACCTCCATAGCTTCCCACGGTACGACGATGCGCATACCGTCGGGATGTAAGTCATTGATCAGAAAGACCATTCGCAGGCTCAAGGTCGATAGAAACTTCGAGAACATCGACGGCAGGCAGGTTCATCTTGGTTCCCTTGGTCAGGCGTATCTTGGCCTTCTTCCCGGTGCCGCGTGTCTTCAGATCGTTCAGCACCGAGAGATAGTTGACCTGACGTTCGCTGAGCCACTCCTTGAACGGTCTCGGCAGCAGGTACAGGCACTTGAGGTCGGTCTCGTACCGGCCAACCAGATCGGTGCTGCGAGGGCTCTGATCAGGCACCACGAGTTCATCGATGCCGTTCTCGGTAGTCTTCTGCCCCCTGCGGTCCATAGTGGACTTGATCTGCAGGATGCGGCCCCAGTTCTGGTAGGTGTAGTCGCTGATCAGCGCCATCGGGTCCATGGACATCTCGACGCTCGACGCTTGGTTCGTACCGAGAACCTTGGTCACAACGTATTTCTGCAGGGCTGGCACGTCGTAGGGCAGAAGCTTCAGGTGGTTACAGATCACCGCCGCTGCGATGATAGCTGCTGCCGAGGCTGACCAGAACCGGTTCTCGGGCCCAAGGTTCGCGGCCTTGTCGATCTTCATCTGGATAGTCTCGACCAGCAGCTGCACGGCATCGCGGTTCTGCATGATGTACTGGACGAACGGAGGGCCTGCATGACCGTAGTTGACCAGCAAGGCGCGGCTGAACTTATCCGTGAGTTCCTTGTCGGCCTTCTCGGTGAACAGCTTGCTCGTCTCGATCTCCAGCACCCTCTGGGCCTCAGCTTTCGGCATAGCCTTGGCGATAGATACCTTGTCGATCAGGCTGCAGTTAGCTGACGTAATGAACAGAAGGTTCCACGGATCGCCACGATATCTTTCAGCGTTGCTGGTGGATGACATCCGGTTGCGCTGCCTACCCCCGGTAACTTGGTAGATCAGGTCCGAGCCGTCTGTCGGCTTTATGTTCGTAATCTCGTCCATGCAGACTGGCAGACTGTGCATCACATCTGCGCGGTTCATCTTGGAGTTATACGTATCGTTCTCACCCAGCAGGGTGCGCCCCGGATCACCCCAGATAGACAGAGCTGCCTGCTGCACGGTGGTCTTGCCGAACCCTGAATCCTTGGACCAGAGGTGGATCAGCGCAGCGTGTACCGGCATGAACTTCATCAGCACCGAGCCGAAACCGGCGCACACGACGAATTGGTGCAGTTCGAACCCGGGCTTATTGTAAAAGCCCATCGCCTCTTTCCAGCCCGCCATCGTGCCCTTGGGCTCGAAGAACTCCAGCAGACCACGCGTGGCTGACGATGGAGCGTTGTGCTCTACGCGGTCCCCGTAGAAGACCTTGTCCCCGAGAACAAAGCCATCGAAATCTCCGACCCATCCGAACTGCCGGTGTGCGTCGTCCGCTTGTGTTGTGTACTGCAATTCTTTCACCCACGCTTGTGTGTATATCATGATAGCGTCGATCTCTTTGCCGAGAGCGCCGACGCTGTTCGCCGACAGTACCTTGCGGTACTCGTCCTTCGATGTTGCCACGTACATCGGCACGACGAAGGTCTTCACCTTGTCCCGAGGCAGATGGTGCCGCATCTCCAGCACCTCACCCATCTCGGGGTCTTCCAGTCTGCGCGTCACATAGAGGTCGTTCTGCCAGACCATATGCTCCGCGACTTCACCCTCGTCATCGACGATCCTGATGAACACGCCGCCGTTCTGTCCACGGAAGTAAGGCTTTGGGTACGCAGGTATTACGTAGGGCTTCGATACTACTGCCGGTGTATCGTCTTCTGTGGTGGTCTCGGCAGTGACTGTGGCGACGGGGTCTAGGACAACGTTGTCCTGTGGGTCCGCTTCTTTGAACTGCATTCCCAGCGTGATAGGGGACTTCAGCTTGTTCAGGTGCACGCAGCCACGGCATCCACCCGGGTTGTAGTCTTCGAAGCGTGAGCACAGGTATGGACCCTTGATGCGGTCCATCTTCATCATGGTGTCGTGCTCGGAGTAGTCGGGGTGCTCCTGAGATATTACCTTCGCTGCCTTGCCACCGTCGCTGCAGAACTTGGCTATGCTCAGCCCTGCCCTCCACATGGGCTCGTCCATCTTGGCACGGTTCTCGATGATGTACGCTATCTGCGCACAACCCTTGCCCGCCGCAGTCTTGGCGAGGATAGTCTTGAACAGTGCCTCACGCTTACCGATCAGGGCATCCATCATCGCGTTGTTGCCGCCTGATGGCACGTACTTGTTGAAGAGCACTGGCATCGCAACGCCTTCGAACAGGCCAGCGAACGCGAAGAAGTCTACAGGTTGTGGTGGCTCTAGGCCAAAGATCGAGACGGGTACCCTGTTGCCACCCTTATGGTTGTGTGTGCCGGGTACTCGGAGGACGCGCGCAGCGTCTGCAGTTACAGACGCATCGGCCTTGAACCCTTGGGCCTTAGCCAGCGCCTTTAGCTTCTCGGCTACGGGTAGCCATGCCATGAAGTTCACCGGGCCAGATAGCGGCCAGTACACATGCACGCCATAGCCAGAGTTCACCAGCGTGGGCCTAGGCAGTCTGTTCGTCTTGCAGAACGCCTTAAGAGCTTTGATAGCCGTAAGCTGGTCGGGGAAATCTTTCGGGGTGCCCTTCTCTAGGTGCACACCACAGTCGAGGTCCATGTAGAACGCGTGCATCTGCTTGACGTTCTCAGCCTCACGGCTGTCAGCTTCCTCGAAAGTGCCGAGGCCGTAGTACGCGTCGTATCCGTTCTCGTCGAAGTTCTCAGCTGCATTCTGCAGGGCTTCAATCGTTGGGTAGAACTTCTGTACACGTTTGCCATTCTTGATGGCCAGCACACAATAATGTCCGTCCGTGCCGAGGACGCTCCGCAAGAAGGTCTGTGTATCCATTACCGCCACTCTGCCTGTTGGGTCGCCGCGACGGGGCGAGGTTATTGTTATACCCCGTCGCAGCCTACCTAGGTAGGATTACTCGTCGTCCCACTGTCCGACAAGAGTCGCAAGGTCTCCCGCAGGTTTAGGAGCTTCGGCCTTCTTTGTGGAGACCTTGGTCGGCTCTTCAACTTCATCTTCTTCGTCAGCGGCAGGCGGGGCCACCAGCGCGGGAGCCTTCGGTGCAGGTGCCTTCGGTGCAGGCGGCGCTGCCTTCTTAGCCGCACCATCTGTCTGGCCCACGGTCATCGTGATCGCGTTGGTAGCGTCTTCACTATCCTTCGCGGCCACCGCTGCCAGCAACTCGGGCTCGTCCAGCGGACGGATCGGCTTGAAGTACAACTTCGGGGTCTCAGCGTTCTCGTCGAAGTACATCTGCGTCATCACCGCGATGATCGGGGTGTTGTGCGCGTTCAAGAACTTCGCATAAGCCTGCATGCCCATGTTGCCGTTCTTAGCTTCACCGAAGATCGAGGTAGCAGGCAGCTGCAGCTGGTAGACGTCGTCCGGCTTGCCTTCGAGCGTGATAGCCAGCCGCTGGTTGAAGCGGCACGCACGGCTATCGCCCTGCCCAGAACCTTTGATGTTCATCGGGCAGTCTGCACAACGCGCTGATTTACGCTGCTCAGCAGGCACGTCGGGGGATGGCACACGAGTATCTGTGGACCAGCAGGACGGGGCTACGGCATTGTTCGGATCGTAGGTACCCTCATAGTAGGTACGCGACACACCCGCAGCGTTGACCACGACGATGTTGATCTCGTCGCCCTTGGCCACGGATACCTGCTCACCGTCCACCATCAGACGGAACTTGCCGCCCTTGATCGAGATGCGCTTACCGCCGCCACCGGAACCGGCGAGGGTCTTGTTCATATCCTGCAGCGACTTGAAGAGATCGCTGTTAACGAGGGGATTGCCGCCCCCAAAAAGTGTCATGCCGCTCATAGTCATTCTCCTGTGGTTTCTTGGTCGAGGTCGAGGTCCAGCTGTTTCGGCGCATTGGTCAGTGCAGCGACGACGTTTTCCAGATGGAAGCGATAGGTATTGCCTACCCTGATGTAAGTATCCTTCGGGATGCTGCCCTGCCTGATCCAGAGACGGAAGGTCGAGACTGACACAGAGAAGTGCTTAGCAACATCCTCTATCATCACAAAGGGCGACTTCATTTCGGTCATTACTTTTTCCTCACGGTTATGACGTACTCGCTGTCTACGTTGAGACCGGGCGGAAGTAGGTCGGGGTTTTCTTCGAGGAACTGACGAACGGAAGTCTGGTTGAGGCGCTTCTCGTAGAAGTCAGGCACCTCGTTCTCCAAGATGAACTTGTTCATCGACTCCCAGTCGTTGGTCCAGTAGCGGGTCTTGGTCTGACGATAGAACAGACCAGCCGGAGTGCGGACGCTATCGACACCATGTTCTTTGCAGTGGTCGAGCAGCGCGCGCTTCAGCTTGTTCAGGTCGTCTTCGAGCTTTTTGTCTTCCTCGTCGAAGCTGGCTTTCAGCTCGCTACGCTTACCGCGTATCTTGAGGTATGCCCGGGTCAGCGCTTCTACCGAAACGCCTTCGATGGTCGGTGCATCTTCGGCACTCATAGTGTTCTCCTTCGCTGTCGAGAATTGTTATGTAATGGTATCTGTTACCCTAGTCAAGCAAATCTTTGTAGAGGTCGATCATCTTTGTATGCACGTCGATTTTGTTGTCGAGCAACGAGTAGACCCGCCGTTCAACACCAGAACCTTGCAGCTGCACAACCGTACACTTGTTAGCCTGACCCTTGCGGTGCACACGGGCGTTGGCCTGAGCGTAGGTTTCCAACGACGAGGTAGGGGCCCACCACACCACAGTATTCGCAGCGGTTAACGTCACCCCATGCGCGGCGGACTGCGGCTGCACCACGAGAACTCTCGGGTTGGGCTGCTCTTGGAACCGCTTGAAGATGTCGGTCCTGTTCGCTGCAGTGACGTCGCCCCGGATGATCTCGTTGGTGATACCGTCCTTGGTAAGACGTTGTGCCAGTAGATCGATAACGTGCCGGAACGGGACGAACACGAGTACCTTGTGAGAGCTCTCGTCGATGACTTCCTTCAGCGCATCGTAGCGATGCTTGATGTCGAACTGTACTGAGTCCCCGTCGTCCGTGTAGACCGCGCCTGCCGATATCTGCAGCAGCTTGTTCATGTTCACGGCTGCGTTGACTGCCGTCACCTGCTCCCCAGCGACCTCCATAGCCATCTGACCTTTGAGCCGGGCATAGAACTTCTTCTGCTGCGCGGTCAGCTCGACGTGACGCTTAACGTACATCATGTCGGGCAGGTCGAGGCATTCCTCTTTGGTGAACCGGATCGCGGGGCGCAGGACGTTGAACACTGTCTGCGTAGCCGTATCTTTGGGGGCCCAGCGGAACTGGGTGATCTTCATCATCACCATGTCCCGCCACACGTTGAAGGAGCGTGGCACCCCAGTGGGGTTAACCAGCTTGGCTAGGCCGTAGGCATCCCCCGGCCCCTGTGCGGCGGGTGTACCGGTCATCATCCAGAGCCATGTAGTCGGCTGGAGCAGCGACTTCAGCACCTTCCAGCGCTTGCTCTGAGAGTTCTTATAGTGGGTAGCCTCGTCTACGATGATCAGGTCGTAGTCAGCCGCAGCGATATCGTCCTTAACGATCTCTACACCATCGTAGTTGATGATAAGGAAGTCAGGCTTCTGTGCGATCACCTCGCGGCGTTTCTTGGCCGAGCCGTATGCGATACCGACCGTCCGGTGCATGGCGAAGGCGAACAGATCATTGCGCCACGCGCTGTCCATGATCGAGATGGGGCAGATCACCAGCACACGCTTGATGATCTTCTGCTTCATGAGGAAGTCAGCCGCCCAGATAGCGCTGGCAGTCTTACCCGTGCCCTGCTCGTTAAAGCAGAACGCCCGCTGGTTCATGGTCAGAAACGACGCGGTGGTCTTCTGGTGCGCCATCGGTGCGAACTTGCCCGCCCAATCGTAGCGACCCTCGATGGGTGATGGCACCCGGATGTTCATGGACTTAAGCGTCTGCGCCTCGGTCACACCCCAATGAATAAGGACCTTGTTGTCCTCAAGTTCTTGGCTCTTCGCGATAGCGGTAGTGACTTGTTTAGGATTGCGCACCCTGAGCAGGAGCGCCTTATTGTCGATGATCTGCATGCTGTTCTCCGTAAGGTTAGGGTATGCCCTAACGCTTCTTTTCGCCGGGCTTATGACCGTTCCGGCTCCGGTTCTTCGATGGTGCTTCTAAGATATATCCGTCTTTGTTACTGCCGCCCTTAGACAGCATCTTCTTGTGGCTCACATCCTTACCGGTGCGGTCCACTCCCTTCTTGTCCAGCGCACGACGTGCGCGCTGACGCTCCATACGGTCGGGGTGTTCGCCCCGAGCTTTCTGTTTCTGGTATTCGGCTTTGTAAGGCCGTGGGGACTTAGTGTATGGCATAGCTAACCTATCGAGTGACTGAGCGTGATCGCTACGTCAGCATTGTACTTCACCTTGAAGTCAAAGACAGCCTTTTCTGCGGATTCCAAATCCGCAAACGACCCTACGTACACCCGGTTCCCGTCCCGCTGCACACGCACATCAAACTTACCGGACCTGTTTTTCCGCACGCAGGGGGAACCAACAACGTTATTTTTTAGAAGCCCCCGGTTAGCACAGTTTTCGCTGCGGGTGGCTAACCGCAGGTTTACAAGTCTGTTGTCGTGCCCGTCACGGTTAATGTGATCTATCTCTTTTTCGGGCCATGTTCCGTAGGCTAACGCCCATATAGCACGGTGCTCGGGTATGCGGACTCCATCGACACATACTTTTCTGTATCTGTCAGTGGGGCACCCCGCTTTTTTCCCAACCATGCGCTTGTTCACCCCTATCCAGAACAAACTCCCCGTTTCAGGCTCGTACCTAAACGCCTGTTGTAGCCGCTCTATTGCCACTTCTCTTTTCATCTTCAACCTCCGTGGTGCGGGCACTGCGTTACAGGGCAGTGTCGCCGACAAAGCCCAGAAGGGCGTGGGTTCCATACGCCTGTCTCGTGGGCCTTCTCCAGAGATGCGTACTTCTGCAGCCACGGCTTCCACAGTACACCCTCGTCGCTCACTGCATACTTCTGTTTCACCATAGAGTTGGCGATGACGAATAGCAGCGCCCCGTTGACCGTCTTGACCTGCGGGAAGTGTTTGAACACCGCCAGCGCCATAAGCTGCAGCTGCCCTACATCAGCGTACTTGGCGTTCTTGCTGGTCTTGTAGTCCACGACCCTAGCTGCGTCCCCGTCGATTATGAGCAGGTCCACGACGCCCCGGAACCACACGTTCTTATCGAAGAACCCGCACGGCTCTAGGTCTGCGGTCAGGCCCATCTTGAGTTCGCAGTGCTTCTCCCCCGGTAGATCGTTGAGTGCCGACATAGCTGAAGCCACATAGGAGAACTTCGGAGGGATAGGCGTGCCGTCCCGCATGTATTCTTCACATGCCTTGTGGAACTCCGTCCCGTACCGAGTTGCATCGGTCTCGGCGAAGGGAAACTCCTTGAGCACGTTTACGTGATAGAACTGCTTGGGGCAGGTCTCAAACGCTTTGATCCGGCTAAAAGACCATGCCCCAGCACTCATTCAGTTTCCCCGTAGTTCTTGCCGATACCCGCTTCACAGTCTACGGGCAGACCCTCGGCCCACGTCGGAACCCAGCGCATACACTCTTCGACATAGGCTTTGCAGGCTTGGGCTTCATCGTCTGGTACGCAGCATACGATACTGTCGTGTACAGTCAACACTGCGCGGTACTTCTTAGAGATACGCAGCATTTGTTCGCCGATGATAATCCTCGCTAGGGCTTGGGTCACGTTCTCGACACAGTTATGGACTATGAAAGGTCCCGAAGAACCCCTGACCACGAAGCGCGCGTCTGGTCCGGAGTTGCGCAGGTCATAGACAGGTTCCGGTTCCACCGATACAGAAGCGTCGATTTTGAAACGCCCGTCAGCTTGTGGGCCTTGGCGATGTCCACAGGCAACGAACTGCGCCTGTTCCCCGCCTGCTCCGTGCGTGTCACCCACCTGCAGTTCTGTGGGGTATAATCCCCGTTGTTGTTTTTGCGGTCCAAGGTCAGACCTGTGCGGTACGTCGGCCCCATATCCCCCCAAAAGGTTTCGAACGAAGCGTCCCATTGCGGGCACACCGAAACCCCTCGACCCCCGTAGTTTTTCCATGCTTGGTGGGATGGTAGGCGACACCGGTCCCGCATTGACCGCCATACCCAGTAGGCGGGGTGTTTCACCATACCGTGTGATTTGTTCGCGGCCCCAGCCATACAACCGCATGACGGGTGCCCACCACGTCGGGCATACTTTTCTGGGTCTGTTGCCGCCCGAGAAACTTCCGTCCCGCAACTGCACCGGAAGACCCATACAGAGCGTCGCCCATTTGTCCCCTGATACTTCACTGCCGTCAGGTAGCCAAAAACCTGCCCGGTGTAGTCCTTCGCTCGATGATGCACAGCGCCAACCCCGCCCTGTAAGTACGTTGTGGTCCGGCGTCATACGGACCCCGCTAACTACGGTAGTACTCTTTTTGCCTTGATAGATCAACCCGTCGTGGTTAACCCACGAAACGCCGTCCCACACGCGGTCGGATTTGCTAACGTGCCAGATTTGGACCCACCCACGCTCAGTCAATACCTCAGTGTCTCCGGCCAAACATTTAGCCCCGTAAATACGGGTGCGTCCGATCCGGGTTTTGTAGGAATATTCGAGGTTCCCCTTGTCGTTCTCCTCACCCAGAAGTTCTTCGTAGCGGATCACCAGACCGTTGGGCAGCACGATACCCGGTGCCTCTAGGTCGATGCTAAGCACGCCCTCTTTACCAAACGATACCTCGTCGCCAGTGGTTAGGTACCGCAGCGATATACCCGCCTGCTTCCACAGGTTTGAGATCGCGGAGTTCGCTTCTCGGTACACCGAGATGATGCGGCGAGATTCTTCTAAGGTAACTTCCACCCCCGCGTTCTTGAGCGCCAACTGGAACTTCTCCCCACCCATGCCGTAACCTGCGCCCAAAACTACCAACTTGCCTAAAAAGCGCTGGTCCTTGGTTACATCGGCCTCGTCTACTCCATAGATAACCGCCGCCATCTTTCGGTAGACGTCTTCCTTATTCATAAAAGCAAGTACTACATCTTCCTGTCCGGCGAGCCACGCCAGCATGCGCGCTTCGATCTGTGAGGAGTCGGACTCGACGATGCTGTGGCCGTCCGGTGCGATGATGCACTTCTTCAGCGACTTGGCGTTGGGTCCACGGCTAGGCAGGTTCTGCAGGTTGATCTTGTCGTCACCACCCCAGCGCCCAGTGTGTGCAGCGTAGTACCGTACAGGAACCGGCAGGCCACCACGCCCCGAGATATCGAGGAACCGCTGTGTCCGTGTCTCTTCCAGCGTGGACTTCACCCCGAGCCGTGCCGCGACCATAGCCTGCACCAGAGGGTCATGATGCTCCTGTAGGTCCTTCAACCCTTGGTCGCTCTTGGCCAGTGCGTAGGTCAGCTTACCCGTCGTGGGGCTTATCTTCATCGGGCATGGCACGCCCTGTGCGGCCAGCAGCGCGGAGAACTTAGGGTTCGACATAAGGTCTTCCTTCGAAGACCCCGACGATACCAACAAGTCTTCCTTGATCTGCCGTGTCTTGGTCAGGTGCATTTCCAACCGGGCCGCATCCAACTCCAGAACAGGTTCGGTGAACATGCGTAGGGTCAGGTCGATCAGCTTCAGTTCGACTTTAGGGAACGCCCTAATCATCTGGTTGAAGATGGCATAGGTCAGCTCTACGTCATTGACACAGTACCCCCCGTAGCTGGCAAGTTCTTCTGCGGTGAAATCGGCACGGCGCTTGCCCTTGGCATCCAGAACCTCGGTGCCCTTAGCCCCCACACCATAGCGCTCTGCTAGGGCCTTCAGGCTGACGCTATGCTCCACACCATGGATCGCACGTGCCATGCACAGGGTGTCGAACAAGACCTTGGGGCGTATACCAAATCTCCATGAGAGGATGGCCCCATCGAACATCATGTTGTGCGCCAGCACACCAGAGTTAGCCCAATCATACTGCGCAAGGAACTCACGCAGCTGTCCGTGTGTGCCAGAGAACCACTCGGTCCTCTGGTCATTTTTCTTTACCCCGACCCCAATCACTTGGAACCGGGGGTCACGCACGTACTCTTCGGTCGTTAGGCGCGATAAACTATACTCTTTGTCATAAAACGTTTCTAGATCAATCGACAGAAAGTCCATCACTGGTCCCCTGCCAAGGGTGTGTCGAGGTGATCCCTGAGTACGTGGATGGTCTTACCGTAGTATACAGCCGCCGCGTCCTTATCTGCGCGCGAATATATTTTGAGCAGGGCAACCTCACCCCGTGCGTGCAGGGCCTGAAGTTTGTTGTTCACAGCAATAGTCAGATCGGTCTTGCCGTTATGGACATAGCCGTTCGCGGTCACGTCTTCTGCAATGGCCCGCGCTGTGATCGGTACCTCGTCGTCGATAGCATCAAGGATATAGTCCAGTAGGGTCATAACCTCGCTATCTTCGGCGGGAGCAAGCGTAACAGGAGCCGCGATAGGGGCCGGGGCGAGGACAGGCACAGAGGACAGAGACTCACTAAGGCGGGACAGGACCTCGACACGTACCGCACGCCACCGGGACGGGAAGTGCATGGTGTCCGGGCTGGAATAGTTATCCACGGCCCATACCCTAACGGTATCGCCAACGTCGAGGTGGAAGGTATCTACCATACGAGCGTTCAGGTACACCCGGTCATTGTCTTTACCGATGGCGAAGCCGACACCTGAAAGAGTTGTGTAGCTGTAGGTTACATCAAGCTGCGTCAGGTTCTTGGGGTCAAAGTAGTTCATTTGCTTTTTTCCTCTGAAGGTTCTGGTCTATCATCTATCCCGCAACGGCGGGCCTCGATGTATTCTTGCGCTAACGGAAGTAGGTGGCTCCGAGTTTCGATAACCCCGAGCATCGTGTTGCACCCGGGGCATAGAAGTCCTCGGACGACATTGGTTGTGTGGCAGTGGTCTATGTATAACGGGCCTTCTTTCCTGCATATCGCGCACTTGCCATCCTGCTTATCGCGTAGGCTTTCTATGTACTCCTGTGTAACTCCATACCTGTACTTGGTAGTGTACTTACGGTGCCCCTTATCCACTGTACGCTTAGTGTTTGTAGCGGCACGGCGGGTTACAGCCGAAGCTATGGCGCGTTGTTTCTTTTCCTCCTTAGCTTGTTCGACAATGGCATCCAGCCAGTCACATTCGTGGGGGGTACTGGGCCGCACACCGTTCTTCCACGCTTTACGTTTTTGGTAGTGCGTACCGCATAAACCCAATGCCAAATGCGGAGCATCAGGGCAGCAAAGTGCTTTTCGTACTTGTTGGTCTGTCATCGTTTCCAACCTCCCGCTGCTCATAGGCTACTAGAAACATAAGACAGGCACAAGCATGCCACAGGTGGGAGTAGCCGGTCTCAGGGTCGCACGCTTCGCCCCTCCACCACGCCCACATGTGTCTCATTAACGCGCTGAAAGGACGGGACCAATCCATCCCCTTCTCCCAGTTCCGCGCGCTGTATTTCTTTGCACCGAAGTCCAGCACCATCGCAGTGGCTTCCAACATCTCCGGTGCGATTAGGTGGTAGGGGGCCTTACCCCCGTCATCCTTGCGGCCTTCCATAGGGGCAGCGGTCTCGGCGAGGAGAACCTCACGGGGCGTGCCGATACGGTCGATGCACTGCTGGGCAAACTTCTTCGAGACACCGCAGTGTAGGGCTACTTCGAAGGCCCTAGCGCCCTTGTCTACCTGTGTCAGGTAGGCCCACACCCGCTCTTCGTCTGCGCTGAATACCTTGCTCACCGTGAGTTACCCTTCTTGGTTCTCTGTGCAATCATGGAAAAAGTTCCGTAGTCATCGCGCTTAACCAGAGGGACGATCAGGCCGGTGTCGGCCAGAGACGTGATAAGTTTTCGTACAGGGTGCGGCACCTTAGACCAGCCGATAACCCGTTCGCAGTAGACCACGTTCTCCCCCGTCGCTGCGCCCACGATACGCTCGTGCAGGGCCCGCAGAACGTTGTCGGAAGTAACCGGCCTAGGCTTCGGTGGTGCGTCGTCTTCGCGGGTAAGCAGGGCCCGGTATCTTGCACGGGACAGGTAGCCGTATACGGTGTTTACCTGCACATCCATCCGCTCTGCGATCATGGGCGCGGACATGCCCTCGTTATGGTATCGCGCTGCACGGCCCACGACGGATTCGGTATCGGGTGTGCGCCCTAGTGGTTTGCCCATCAAAAGTTCTTTCTCATGCTAGCTTACTTTCCATTGTATACGCGCGGCGGTGGGGGTGGTGGTGGCGGTGGCTCGGGGTCCGGATCGTCCCAAGGCATCATTGCCACAGACACCGGGGATTTTGGAATCACTCCATCGAGCGACATTATGATATTTCGATTAGGCACAAACATCGTGCGCTTACGCGGCGTCTCCATCTTTCTTGCTTCCTGCTAGGTGCCTACGCACATGGAACCGCACCATCGCGGCCAGTCTTTCAGTCTCTGCCTCTAGTTCTTCGATACGTGCGATGGCTGCATCGGTGACGTCTGAAACGTGGGGCCAGATTAACTCCGGCCCCTTGGCTAGCGCGGACAGGTGCGCTAGCCGGTCTTTTATGTCAGTCATCGCCGTGCTTCCTGTCGTGATCCTCATGCTCGTCTTCATGGTCGTAGTCCTTATCTAGGTCGGGCCCCTCGTAGTGATCGTCGTGCTCGTAGTCATCGTCATCGTGATGGTCGGGCTTCGGATCGGGCTTCGGATCGGGCTTAGGCTCTGGGTCCGGCGTGGGTTTCGGCGGCTCTGGCTTGGGCTCCGGTGCCGGGTCAGGCGTTGGCGTAGGATCAGGACGCACCAGCGCAGAGAGGTCCAGACTGCTGCCCCCACCACTACCAGAACAATTTTCAGGCAAGGGCACTATCCCTACATGGCAGGGGTCAATGTAGGGAGTGCATGCTGCCAGCGGCAGGATCAGGAGAAGGTATTTCATTTTGGTTCCCATCGGTTGCTATCGGCAAAATGTTCGTGGCGGTTGCCTTCCTGTGCATCCAGCGTCGGCCTACCTTTTTTGCGGCCCATAGAGCCATGCGAGATATGAGGCATCCCCCCAATCCTCTTGTGGTCCTTCTCGCAGGTCGGGCAGGTCGTTGTCTGGTACGGCGTCCAGCAGTAATCGCAGGTAGGCATCATAGGCTCCAAAAGGTTTTGGTTGCGACGACGACGATAAGGGCCATCACGATCAGGACACCCACGGCTAATGCAAAGCCAAAGAGAGACGGCGCGAGAGTAACCACCCCTACAGCAATGCTGATACCGAGTGTTTCGAGGCGGCTGTAGTATGGCGTAACGATATATTCGACGATGTATTCACGGATCATAACAGGACCTGTACGAGGATAGCTGCCAGCGACAAGAGAGCGACCATCGCGATCCCCATAACGGTGAGGATAATGACGCTGCTCGGTTTCACTGTACCCCAAAGGTAGTCCACAGTGTTTTGACATAGGACAAGATCGCTCTCGTCGCGGCTGTAGACCAGCACCTCGAACGCTGCGTCGATCTGATCGTGGTCGTGGTTCTCCAAGTCTCGCAGGATCACACGAGCCTGTGCGTAGCCCAGCTGGGCTTCGGGCATTGAGAGTACGTTACCATTCTTACTTGCCATGTTCGTTCTCCATGATTTCTTTTAGTGAGCCAACATTCTTTTCATCGATGACGAGGGCGATACCGCCCGCCGCCGCTATCTTGTCGAGGTTGATCCGCTGCAGGGTAGTCGGCTTGTTACCGTTCGCCTTGCACTCGATCCCGAAGAACCGGCCACGGTAGCACCCAACGATGTCGGGTACCCCGCTGGTTCCGTACCCAGAGGTCACAGGGTAGAAGCTGTACACGCCCAACTCGGCGAGCACTCTTGATACCTGTTTCTTAATGCGTCTCTCAGGGGTTTCGGCCATGTTAGGGTGTTCCCTATTACTTCAGTACCCAGAACGTATTGTCGTCTACCCGCATGCCGACCCCTTCGACTTTAGTCTGAGGTGGGTCTACTGTCATCAGGGACAGCACGGCTAACCGCTCCTGTACCCATGCAGGAAGTAGTGAACTGTTAGCGTATATGCCCTCTACTTCCGGGTCAACACAATCTATGCCTAAACATAGCACGTCAACCTTTCCGGTAGCAGGGGCTACCACTATCCTGTACAACCTATCAAAGTCGTCAGTCCACTTCGCTCGTGGGTCTGGTACGGGCTTGTTGAAGAGCCAACTAGCTTCGCCCATTACACCCGCACGGAGCAGGTCCATAAAGAAGTGCTCCTTAAACTTCCCAGACACGACGCCCCATGTTGCCATCAGCTTTCCTCCCGTTCGGCAATGAAGAACTGCCTGTCATCAACACGCATACCGACACCTGCTACGTACTGGTTAGGCTCGACCATGCTGAGCACAGCGATACCGCCGAGAATGAACTGCGGCAGGAGTTCTACAGGGCCGTGCATGAGCGTGCCGCCTGCGTCGTACTCCCGAGCATAGCGGTACTTCGTCCAGTCCACCAAGGCCACATCCCCGGTGGTCTGCCCGAAGTTCTCAGTGATCTTGACGAAGTACAGAGGCTTCTTCTGGATCGTCGAGAGTTCATCGTATGCGGCTTGGGCTTCGAACATATCCCTGAGTTCACCCGCGAGTGAGGGGTCGGTGAAGCTGTACCCTGTCTCCAACAATATGCGCAGTTCCTTCATCAGCCGGGAGTTAAGTGCATCGCGGGCACCGAAGGAGTTGTCGCGCACAGCCTTATCGTAGCGCTCCGCTGATGCCGTGGACACACGCTGAAGTTCTTCCCCGGACTTGTTCTGAAAGTGCGTGCGTGATGCGTACATGGCTTCCTGCACAGAGATGGGTACGAGGCTTGTACACGCGGTAGCCACTGCGACCTTCAGGGTTTTCGACGCAGCTATGTGGTAGTATTCGCTGTCGTCTCGGTACTTCTTGTTCGCGATGCGGCGGGAACTCACACCGTACTGGTTATCTCCTAGGGCGTTCTTGAGCATGTCGCCGAAGCCGATCTTGCCCAGCGCGTGCGTGTCCCCCTTGCGGTAGACATAGGCCCAGTCGCTACTGACGTGGGAGAACTCCACGCCACGCAGGGCGAGGTTCACCGCAGATTTGAAGGTCTCGAACTCCGGCCTGACCCTACCGTTGGACATGATAGTCTTGTGGGTGTCGTTCCACTTAGTACTTGTCAGTGTGGCTACGGATACGGGGTTATAGTACATGTTGTTCACTCCTTGCTTTCTTTGGTGGTCTTCTGGAACCCGGCTACCTTGTTAATCCATTTGTTGAAGGCCCTACGCGAGTGGGCCATCGCTTCTTCTTCGCTGATATGCGGACTGCTCCACGAGTTAACTATCGGCACGGCGTCGTGCATGGCAAACATCGCAGCTACACCTAGGTGGTACCGCAGGGCGTGATCCTCGTTGACCAGTATCTTGCGCACCAGTGCGGGCGTGTCCTTCCCTGACTGTTTGGGGTCAAACATTACGCCCCACGAAGCCATGCTGAGGTTTGGACTGCCGTTCTCTTTGCACCATGAGGTGATCTCTTTGTTCAAGTTCTGGCGCAACTCCCAGTTCAGCTGCGCGCGCATCAGTGGGTACATGGTCATGGCCCACTGCCACAGCTTATGGATATGACCCTTGTACTGCTTCTTGGTGCCCCGGTTGACGCGGGTACGCGTAACCGTTTGGATGTGCCGCTTGCTCACGAGAACCCAATCCTTATCCTTGCGCTCGAAGGTTATGTGCAGTCCATCGGCCTTGGTGGTAGAGCTCTTAAGCAGCATGTGGGCGTAGGTGTTGCTCACGTGGCCCGCTCTGTCTTTGTACGTCTCGTAGACATACGGCGGCACCGTGCGTGTCTTAGGTAGGAAGAACATGTCGTCCTTGGTCTGGATGACATGGCCCCCGGTATGCCCAACGATGTAGAACCCCAGCCCTCTCGGCAGTGCCCGCTTAAGGAATGAGTACCGAGAATTATGCTGCCACGGTCCTTGGCCGTTACGCACTGTGACTGTCTCGGTGCCGTTCTTGGCCCGCTTCCATACGATGGGTGCACACCGCACGATGTCAGCCGGGGTCAACGGCATCTTCTCCATCTTGAAGCTGTACCCCCAGCAGAACACCGGGTCATAGTACCCACTATGTGAGAGCACATAGCAGTTGTCGCTGATCTTGATGATGCGCTCGTACTTGCGGCTGCGCTTCCCGATAGGACGCACGTCCTGCTCCTTGGGGTGTCGCTTGCTGACCAGCGGCTTGGTCTCGTTATACTTCGCTTCGACCTCGGCGAAGGTATTCAGCTTATTGATATACATCTCATTCTCCTTGCTTGCTTAGTTAGGGCGATCCCTAACGGTCTTACTCCGTTGTTATGTAGCCATGCTTTGCGCACAGCTGATACACTTGGCACATCTCGGGTAGTTCGACGTGTATGTCCTTACCGTCTTCCGCTACGTCCCTATGAGACAGCACGTTGTTTTCCACCGGATACACATCGAAGTTATGGTCGGTATCCGCCCTAAGCTTTCGTTCTTCGGGGCCGACAAGGATAATCCACCGCTCCTCCTTATCCCCATAATCGCTGTTTAGTTCGGTCCACACGTCTAGTTCCCCTGCACGCCCTAGGAACCTTTCTTTGTGGTTCAGGTTGTAGGTAGGTTCGTACCTCGGCTGCATACCCTCACTCCGTTGTCAGCTTGGTCAGCTTTATCGCAACGACTTCCTCGCTGCGGATCATCAGCGACTCGCTCTCATTGAACATGTGCAGGAAGCCCGTGGACTTCATCGTCTCGGTTAGGTGTTTCCCTAACGTTGGTGCCGCCGAGATGGTCATCCCTATCATGCGCCCGCCCGTCAGCTGCACCTCTGCGAGAGAGTAGACAACCGTAGCCTGCCGCAGTGGAACGTTAACGGAGCTAGGGTAGTTGATCGTGTGCGTGTGCGCCTGATTGGTGCTCGGATACAGGGGGTTGTTGCCCTGCGAGCCGGGATATCCACCGGGATAGGTGTTCATCGCCATCTGCCTCTCGTATTCTCTCTGGTTAATCTGTTTGTGCTTTTCGTATTCTTGCTGTCTAGCCCGCTTCATCTGCTCCACTGTAGCGTCCAGCTTGCTGTACTTGTCTGTCATCACATGTTCTCGCTGTTGATGTGTACGGCCTGCCCGCAGTCGGGCACGGCGCTCTTGTTGTCGAGGATGGTCCACAGCACCGGGTGGGTCCACTGCCCCCACACGTTACCGAGATAGCCGTCGGTCAGCACGATGGACGCCTGCGGCTTGATACCCTGCTTGCTCATGTAGTCGATAGCGCAGCGGATATCCGTGCCACCACCGCCCTTGGGCTGCGTCGATGTGATCATGCCATCCAACTCGCTCTGCTCGTATACCTCGGCTTGGCATACCTTGGTGTCCCAGTAGATGATGTGAACGCGGGACGGCTTGACGGTATCGCAGATAGCCTTGGCTTCGGTCATGAACGTGGTCAGCACTCCCGGTGCATAGGTAGACCCTGACGTGTCGATCAGGATAGCCAGCTCCCCAACGCGCTCGGTGATGCCCGACGGAAGATACACACCAGCGCTGAGGTAGCGGCGGTTCGGCTTGCGCCACGTGGAGTAGTCGCTACCCGTGCAGGTCGAGGAAATGAACTCACGCAGTGCCTCACGCCAGTCTACCTGCGGCTGCAGGAGGTCTTCGAAGTCCCGATCACCACCGCTCCCGACCTTGCCAGCCATCAGCGCACCCTGACGGATAGCCTCGTCGATCTCGCGTGCCAGTTCGTTCTTCTCGTCAGGCGTCATATCCTGCGCGTCATCCCAGCCGTGATCATCGAAGCCAGTGCCCTGATCTTGGCCCTGTGCTTGCCCCTGACCTTGGCCCTTACCCTTACCGCCCTGACCCTGACCCCCTTGCTTGAGGTCCTTGAACACCTTGGCGCTGTCCCACCCACGATACTTCTCGTCGAAGCAGCCCATCTTGAGTTCGCCGGTCATCGTGGCGAAGCCGTCCTTGTTATCGTCCACCAGCTTGATGTTGATAACGTAGTCGCAGGCCATGTTCGCAGCTTGCGGGTGCTCGTTGTACATCCAGCGCCACGTGGTCAGGTGGCGATACAGCTTGTGATAGCACTCGTGCAGGATCAGGAACCGCAACTCGGCATCGTTCAGCTTAGCGACGAAGGCACGGCCATAGCGCTCGTCCTTGCCGTTGGTGTACGCAGTTGGGCAGTTCTCTGCGTCGTCGTCGATGCGACGATCACCGATCATCAGGATGCCAGCCAGCGCGATGTACTTGTGGTTGGCCATAATATCGACCACGGCCTTCTGCAGCCGCTGCTCTTCGGTTAGGGTCTTCCCTATCATAAACATCGTCGTTCTCCTTGGTTGCGGGTTAGGGTTGGTCCCTAACCTTTTGTCAGTACTCGTTCCCTAGGCGCTACTAGGGCTGCGCCAGTAAGCCCCCTTCGAATACGTGCATCTACTGTTGTGTAGGGTAGGTTATATTTTTCGCACGCTTCTTTGGTACTCATGATCTGACCGTCAATTTCGATTAGCCTTGTAACCCTCCTGTTCATCAACTGTTGCTGTGTCGAAGCCCACCTAACGTTTCCGGGCTCGTAGTCTCCGTCGTTTTTGATACGGTCCAAGGATACGCTACGACCTTGGCCGGGTGCGGGGCCTATGTGCGCGTAGAACTTCGCAAAGTCTTTTACCCACGCCTCGCACATCGTTATCCCTCTGCCACCGTAGCTACTGTATTGCGGATGTTTCTGGTTGAAGCACCGCTGCTTTGCTGCTGTCCACGCCTTCCACTCCTTACCATGGGCAACACCGTGCCTCGCCCGCCTACGATTGCTTTCCGCGATGCCGCACGAAGGCGAACAAGATTTTGTCCCCATTCTTAAGTTACCGTTAGACTTGGTGCATAGAGTGCCGCAGTCACAGCGGCACTCCCACATCGCTTGTCCGTCCGCACGACTGTCCACTCGTCTAATAACTAACAGCTTTCCTTGGCGCATACCGAGCCAGTCGTGCGTACTTCCCATATCAGTTCCTCTCGGGCTATCTCTTATCGGCAGCGAACATATGACCATTTGCCATTGCCCACGTCGTGAAGGCCTTGTTAGTCATTACTAGCGACTGCCTGCCGTACTTGGGAGCACGCACACCGTTAGCAAACATACCCTGCGCTTCTTTATCAAGCTTTTCAAGATAAATCATCCAGTTGTCCAGCCAGTCGCGCTCGATGCTGGCCAGCGTGCGATACACCACCATGCATACAGCAGCGGCAGAGGTCGGCACCTTGGCTGTCGCCGGGTCTTTCTTGATGCTGTCCAGCGAAGGCAGCTGGTCGGCCAGCTTGACGAATGCCATCAGGTCCATCGCGCCACGGTTGCCCACGGTACCCATCAGCGCAGCGGTGACAGTCTGGTCGTCCATGCCACCCCGTGCCTTGAGGATATCAGAGGCAGCTTCCAGCGAACGAGGCGTGACGAAGGCCGCACGCTGCTGCTTCGGGTGATAGATGTACGGGTTGTCATCCGGGTTCGGGTGATCATCAAACGAGTTGAACAGTTGCGGGTTGTCCTTGCACCAGCCCAGCAGGGTATGGTCGATGTCGTTGTTGATGCCCCACTCGATCCATTCCATGTTCGACGGCTTGCGTGCAGTGACCACGGTGATGCGGTTACGCTGGTGGCCCACGAGCAAGTCACCTACGCCCTCGGCACCAAGGTTAGTGGTGCAGAACACGATGCTGTCAGGATGCAGCTTATAGGCACCGAACTTGCGCTCCAGCATGAAGGCTGTCAGGCCCTGCTTCACAGAGGGGTTGGCCTTGCCGTACTCGTCCAGCATCACGATCACGGGCTTGTTATGGTGCACGCCCAGTTCCTCGTTCGGTGCATAGGACACGTAGTGGGTGTCCGCATCCACCTCGGAGATACGCGGCAGCATCAGGTCGCCAAGGTCTTTGGTCGTGCAGTCGAAGTAGCACGGCTGGTGGGTCGGGAGCATCGCCGCCAGCATCTTGAGCAGCGTGGACTTGCCGGTGCCCATATGACCCTGCACCAGCACGGTGCGCTTGTGGCCCACGGACTTAATGAGGCCCGCGATCTGGTCGAGGTTGATCGAGTACATGTTTACTGCGTCGTTAGAAGCCATGTTAATTCTCCAGTCATGATGTGTTAGGGTTATCCCTAACGTGTTTTGTGGTTTGTACTTAACTATTAATTCAACTACTCACGTGATACTACGCCGGGGCTTTCGGCGTCTCGGGCAGGTTGGCACCGAGCCTACGCAGGTCGTCCACCACGGGAGCAACACAGGCAGGAAGCGAGGATGTCGTCGTGTCTCTCGGGATATACTGGTGCAACTCGGGTTCGAGCACCTCGTAGAGTTTCTTGATGGTCGTAGCCGCTCTGAGGTTGGCGCGCAGGCGGCTCACTACTGTGTCGCGCAGTTCGTCCTGTGCGAAGTAGGCAGTGACCAAACCTTCATTGGTAAGGCGTGTGACCAAGGCACGGTACAGTGACCCTTCGGGCAGTCGGCTAGCGTTGTTGGCGTCGTCCATACGAACCTTGATGGACGACTTAATCCCAATAACATAGTCGGTGTTATCCCCGCCGCGATACATGGGCACGTGGCGGTTGCCTGACACCACCTCAAGGCGGAACGTCGTCAGATAGGGTCGCAGGTCCGGGTTGTCATACATCACCCGCACCTCTGGCGGCATGAACTCGACGATGGTGCCCTGCACCAGTGCATGAATGTCCGCCGCGTAGTTCTTGTTCGGCAGGCCCTTCATGATGTTATGCAGCATGCTGCTGCGCATATCATTGGTAACTCGTGTCATCTGTAGTCATCCTATGTTTGCTTAGTTAGGGACTGCCCTAACTTCTTTTAGTTGATGTAGTCACGTGGGTAGTCATGTTAGTTTGCTAGCGGTTTATAACACTCAAAAGTCCAGCGACGGGAGCGACTTGAGCACCTCGTCCACGGCACGCTTGGTCTCGTGGCGCAGGTAGTTGTCGTCCTTCACGCTCTCGACGGTCACACCCCGGAAGGCCATCGCCAGCTTGCGCTGTGCCAACTGCATCGACGGGTCGTTGGTCACGTTGCATGTCTCCATCATGTCGATTATCTCCAACGCACGGTCGAAGACAGAGGCATAAATCTTGGGCGTCTTGCCCGCCTCGGTCTGGTCCGACAGCTGACGCGACAGCGTGGTCAGGGTATCGAACAGCCTACGCCATACGTCGTTCATGGCAGAGGCCAACTGCTCGGAATAGTACGCGGTGTACTGGTCCTTGAGGATAGTCTGCGCCTCGTTGTTGATGTCGATGCGCCAGTCGCCTGCGTCGGGCAGCGGCATGAAGTTGATCTTGAAGCGGAACTTGCTCCGCAGGTCTTCGACCGTGGGATACTCGTTCACGTCGAACAGATCGCCCAGCTTAGCCTGTGCCTGCATGATCTCCCAGTCATACGCTGTGAGGAACACACCCACGAGCCGCTCGAACTCGGTCTGCAGTGCGGTGAAATCGGCGCTGTACTTGAAGAACCGGCTGGTCGTCAGCAGACGCGGCCCCATGTCCGACCACGGCAGGGTAGCATTGTAGTGCATGTTCCGCACGTTGGCAGCGTACTTCTGCAGCGCATCCAGTTCGGCGCAGTCGCCCAACAGCTTCTTGTTCACGCTGGCCACGCCCTTGTCGGCGTTCTTGTTGCGTGAAACTTCTTCGGACGCGGCCTTGTCGCGCTTCTTACCAGTCCAGCACGAGATGGTCAGTTCCACGAGCATAGCCGACGACGTGATCGACGGTGTGGCGGGTGCAGTGTAGTTCAGTTCCATGTTTGCTTCTCTCTGTGGTTTAGGGCGTACCCTAATTGGTTTGATGCTTGGTTGTGTTCGTTAGACAGCTTTACTCATTTACTGTAAACAGAATACACCATATGACACGTTATGTCAATAGATGTGAACAGATATTATTTTTAGTTAGGGTTGCCCCTAACTTTACGGCTTGGCGATCTCTGCACCTTGGATCGTGGCGATAGCCATGCCGTGGCACGGGATGATCTCGATAACGTCGGTCACGATGTGCTCCGGAAGCGGCATGGTGATGCGCGATTTCTTCTGGTCGATACCGCAGATCGCGACCTCGCTCAAAGAGATGCCAGTGCCCCCCGTGGACCACTCCCAAAGACGACGTGAGTCCTTGAGCATGGCCGTGGTCTGGCCGTCCCAGTCCAGCAACACACCGAAGTGCACGCCCGATGCGCTGCAGCGCAGGATCACATGCTTGTTGAGTACAGTATCTTTCATGGTCTTCTCCATATTAGTTATCCTCTTCCAGTTCCGTTACCGTATCCGGAGCCTTCGCCGTTACCGTCGCCGCTACTCCAGTCGAACCCTTCTCGATAGCCATCGTCATCTCCAAGGATGCCGTGGCCATATCCCATGCCGTCACCCTCTCCTGCACTCCTGTTTTCTCCCTCCCCTCCCCCTTCATCGTCTGTGACGTTGCCATTGCCCCAGCCCGCACCTCTGCCGTTACCCCAGCCGCTGGCTCTGATCCCGCTATGTCGCATTACCCCTTCCCTCGTCCTGTCCCGCTACCTCTGCCGTTGCCCTCACCGCCGCCATCACCGCCACCATACTGGAACTCTTCTGGGTCGCCGATGTCGCCGTACCCTGTCCCATACCCGTTGCCGTTACCCTCGCCTGCACCGATCCCGCCGCAGTAGTCTCCCGCCATGTTGCCGTTGCCCATGTCTGACCCCGAGATACTACCCGCCCCGGTGCCAGACTTACCCCTTCCCTGTGCCATTACCTAACCCCGCACCGCTCCCGTCGCCGCCGTAGAAAGCGTCAATGCCTTCCCCCCATCCGCCGCCTCTATCGTTCCCTCCATCGTGTCCGCCCCCTGTCCCGAACCCCGCGCCACTTCCCTGTCCGCTACCCACACCCCGCCCCCTCATTGTCCCCACTGCCCCTCGCCCAACCGTGGCCATTCCCCCACCCGTGACCCAAACTCCCTGATCCTGCGCCCCAGCCCGCCCCGTCGCCATCGCCTGCACCTGTCCCGCTACCCCCTTCCTGATCCATCACCCCAGCCACACCCAGTGGTGTCACCGCCATACCTGTCATCGGACGTAATGCTACCCCAACCATATCCGCCACCCTCGCCATCTGATCCCGGGTCTTCACCGTAGCCCGCACCAATGCCATATCCGTTCGACCACCCTACACCTATCCCGTAGCCGTATCCCTCACCTTGACCGGTGCCATCGCCATAGCCCGACACACTGCCGCTACCCTCTCCTTTACCTGCACCGAGTCCTCCGCACATGTCAGTGCGATGTCCGAAGCAGCCGCCGTTACCGTAGCCGGTGCCGTCACCGCAGCCTGATCCACCCCCGTATCCCGAGTCGTCATCCTGCACCGCTCCCGTCGCCATACCCCGGCCCACTACTATAGCCCCCGCCATTGCCGCTACCACTACCGCATCCCCAGCCACCTTTGTGCTCTCCGTCGTAGTCCCCAGACCCTGTGCCACGGTCCATCCCTTCACCCTCCCCGCAGCCATCTCCCCCGCCCCATCCGGTGCCGTCACCGTAGGCATCGTTTGTTGTCACCACCCATCCCCCCTGCCGTCCCCGTAGTCGTGGTTAGGCCCGTAGCCGTAGCCTTCACCATTCCCGACCCCCGGTCCGCAACCTAATCCACCTCGGTTATCTCTAAGACCGTCACCGTAACCGCCACCATCCCCGTCCCCAGTGCCATAGCCTGAACCAGCACCGTCGCCATCGCCGTCACCGTACATATCGCCCATCACATCTCGTTCCGCTTGGGGTTGAGTCCCTTAAGTTCTTTGACGTTGGTTACGAGGACATAAGACTGCTTGTGCATCGGCGCGATACACCAACCCGCCCTCTGTCGTCTCGCCGCCAACTCACCGCAGGCTCTGCATAGGGTGTACCCTAATGCCCACCGCTTGCTGTGCACCCACTCACCGCATTCGGTACAGCTTGGGGTGTTAGCCCCGCTGGGTGCGGATACCTCTGTCTTCTTCATGCTTTCTCTCCTCGTGTGCTCGCAGGAACTATGAGCGCTGCGCTGTAGTCGTTATGTCCAAAGGTATAGACGCGGATGTTGATGACGCCGTCTTCTAGTGAGATGCACACCTCGGTGTCTCCTTCACTTTCTACGGGCATGACGCTGATACCATTGGGGGACTTACATACGCTCAGCCCCTTGTTCTTCATGGCATCGTTAGGGGTTGCCCTAATCTCTGCGGCCAATAGGAGGTCCAACTCGTCGGACCTACGCAGCAGCTTCTTCAACGTTTTCTTCTTCATTTTCTTACTCCAATCTTTCTTGTCAGCAGCAGCTTCATCACGGCGTGCCTGTCTGTGGCGCGGTTAACCTCTTCGTCGAGGACGCTGAGCAATGTCTTTTTCGCCCCACGCTCACTCAACCACTGCATCCAGTCATCTACTTCTTTCTGGTTCATGCTACTTCTCCCGGCCAGCCGATGGCGCAGATGTCCTTGGCCCTGAAGTAGAACGTGCGGTTGTAGTCGTTCAGCTTGGCGGCGCGTGCACTCTGTTTGGTGCAGCGGTTGCCGTTGTACATGAACAGCGCACCGACGGGGAGCGCGCCAAATGTGATTACTTGTCCGGGCATTGTTGTAGTCCTTCTTTCTCTGGTTGCTTGCTTAGGGTGTGCCCTAATGGGCTGGTTAGTCTTCGTCGTTGTCGTCTCTCTCGTCGGGTAGCGTGACGTGGACCTCGATGTAGCCGAAGGCGAAGTCTTTAACTTCCCGCACGGTAACGGGGCACTGAATCAGCCACGCATAGAACTTATCTCTGTCAGTCATCTTCGTCTTCCTTCTTATGTCCGTTGGAACGGGCTGTAGGTCTCGATCTCGTAGCCTGCACCCTTGGTGCCGATACGCTGATACATGCGGCGCGGGGTGGTGCTCTTATATGTCGGTGTGCCGCTTGTCTCGACGGCAGCGTTCATCTCGGCTTCGCTGCGGCACCGCTTACCCTTCTTGTGCTTGGACACGGGCTGGGCGGCAGTGATGCCGTTAGGGTTGCCCCTAAGAAAGGCACGGAGGGAATCTTTCGAGGCGAACGCCTCACGTGGGAACACGCGGATCATGGCGGGGTCGGGTTCGACTGGTTCTGGCACGTAGGTAGGGCGGCGGGAGCTAGGCATGGTCGTGTCCTTCTTGGTGGAAAATCTGCAACTCTACATATAATAGCCTAAGTAGCAGGAAACGTCTAATGTTGGTTAAAGATATTTTTTCGTGTTAGGGCGTACCCTAAGCTGGTGAGGCGTGGTGGATGGTGGGTAGATTTGTAATGTTCTGTTTGTTATTATAATGTTCTAAAAAATATATAAGAAAACAAGGTAAAGTTCAGAAAGTTACCAAAGTGCAGGGGGTCGGCATGTCCAGAGGGGAAAAAGTCTGCGGATTTGCTTTGTTCGCAGTTGCCGTGCCCCGACGGCTAGACGTGCCCCCCACCATACCCTGTTTTGCTGTGAACTTTCGGAACATTATTAGATATCAATGACTTACGAGGTACCTACTCGGAACTTTTAAAGTACAAACGTAACTTTATAAGGGCCAAAAACGCTGTTTTGGGCTGGTTTGGTGTAAAATGTTGAAAGTTACGTGAGCAATGTTCCATAATCATACACTAATGTTCTTGACATGGTGTACAACTTCCGACAAATAGTACACGTAACTTTCAACATCCGACACGGAGTTCCGGATATGGCACACAAACACAGCGATATTCACGTCAAACTCTACAATATCTCACACCAATGTTCACTTTGTGGGTATAATATGGGTAGAATTTCCGAAAGTACGTGTGAAATGTTTGACTACTCTGACACCAATTCTGGAACATCCAACACGGAACATTCTATATTGGTGTGTAAAGAGTGTTCAGTTCGACGCAGAAAACGTAACATTCGTGGGTATGTCGATCTTAGGTTCGCTGAGCTGTCACTCGAACTTGCGATAATCACTGAGCTGCGTAGAGAACTTTCACACCCTCGTGCCACGGTTAGGGAGACCCCTAACGATCCGGAATCCCCCGTAGAAGGCTTAGACGGCCTGCTAGCCGACGGCTGGGACTAACAACGCTTGCTCGATGCTGCCCGAGAAACTGGTTTCGGGGGTTCGGCTGGCGTTGTTAGGGTGGTCCCTAAGCCGAAAGCGCTGCTGCTCGATGCGGCCTGAGAAACTGGTCTCGAACCGTTAGGGAAGACCCTAACAGCGGCAGGATTTTGGGCATAAAAAAAGGCCAGCCCCGAAGGACTGGCCTAGGTCGTGCGGTGTTACTTGGACACCTTCGCGAGGTTCACTTCTTTCTGAAGGCGGATGATCATCTCCGGCGCATCGAAGGTGAAGTCGCTTTCGGTCCGAAGGACGTTGATCGCCTTGGACATCAGGTCAAGGAAGCGATCCATCGCGGGACGCTTGCGACCGCCTGCCCCCTCAGTCGGGGCTTCTTCGCGGCGCTTCAGGGCGTTCTTATAGTCCTTCATCCGCGATCCGATCTGCTGCTGCACATAGGTCCGGCGTGCCGCCTTCTCGGGCTTCAGTGCCGCGACCGCTGCCTTGCTCTCGATCTTCAGCAGCGCCTGATCTGCGGCACTGAAGCCAAGGATCACGCTTTCGCGCTTCCAAGCGTAGTCTTCAGGAGTCGCTGTTGATCCGCTGTCCTTGCCCTTGGGGCTGATCCAGTCCGTTGACTTGTGACCTGCTGCTACCATCGCATCGACGACAAGGAACCGCGACTTAGTTGCGCCTTCCACGTTACGTACATCAGCGGCGATCAGGGCGCGAAGGGCGGGGGCGTTTTTCGTAAGGGTCATGGTGCTTTCTTTCTCGTTTGCATATCGTCTGGCACTATTGCCGTTCGATGTATTCTGTATGACACGTTACACCATCGATGTGTAGCGTTTGCGCGCCGATACCACCATTTAATCGCTTAGGGTAAACCCTAACAGGCGCGGATTGGCGGCATGGGCGGACCCCCACCGGGGTGGCACCCCCTTGGCTGAGCAGCAGGCGGGTGGCTTACTATACATACTATTCCACGCCAACAAATCAGTTTTAGAACATTATAAGAACAAAGCCCCACGTCGTGAACATAGCCCCCCCCCACCAAAATCGGCGCGCTATGTGAGACCCCCACCCCCGTGCCCATACCCCCTACTCAGAAAAGCACCCCCTGTGCAAAACACGCCATATACTACTATAATAGCGCAAACTCGGAGGTCCCATGACCCTGCACCCAAAACCGGAGGCCGACGTGCCGCTGCAAGACGAAGAAGAGACGGGCTATATGAGCATGCTCGAGGCTGCTGCGAACACCGCTCAGCTGTTGGCGGGTGCAGGGCTGGAGTTCGATACCACAGACGACGATCTCGACGACGCTGCTGCAACCGTAAGACAGGCCGCTAGGGCTCCACAGGTGCTACAGACTAAGGTGGCACAAAACTCTCTTACGAAAAAAACTCCGGCTGCGCTGCTCCTAACAGCGTCGATCCTGAAGGATTATGGCCACAAGGTGGTCGAGGAAGCCTCTCAGGTGCGTCATATGGTGGTCAACAAGCTCATTCAGGAAACGGACAACCCCGACCCCCGCATCCGGATTAAAGCCCTAGAACTCCTAGGCAAGGTATCCGACGTTGGCCTGTTCACCGAGAAACAAGAGATTACGGTCACGCACCAGACCACAGGTGATCTCCGTGCAAGACTACGCCAGAAGCTGGAGAAGCTGGTGGCCCTGCCAGAGGCAGAGGAAGCGGAGTACACGGACTACGTGGACGTCACTCCGGAGGAAGAATGAGCCGCGCTGAACCCCTCTTCGACCGCGAAGAACTAGACCTGCTCCTGCAGAATCTGGACACCCTCACTGACGAGGAGGTCTATGAAGTAGAGAAGATGGTCGAGGAGCTCGACAAACGGGCTACGCTGCAGGCTGCGAGAGACGATCTGATCGCCTTCTGTCTATATATAGACCCCACGTACAAGGTCGGGCGTCACCACCGCATACTCGCGGACAAGCTGATGGAGATCGAGCGGGGTGCAGGGCCCAACCTGTCCGGACTGGACGGCAATGATCGGGTGTGCGTGAACATCCCACCGCGCCACGGCAAGAGCCAGCTCGTCTCTATATACTTCCCTGCATGGTTCATCGGGCGGAACGCAGGCAAGAAGGTCATGTTGGTGTCCCACACCACGGACCTCGCCGTGGACTTCGGACGAAAGGTGCGGAACCTGATTGACACCGACGCCTATAAGGACCTGTTTCCCGCAGTCAGCCTCGCCACGGACTCTAAATCTGCGGGCCGGTGGAATACATCTACGGGCTGCGAATTTTACGCAACGGGGGTCGGTTCGGCGCTGGCAGGACGCGGCGCAGACTTGCTGCTCGTAGATGATCCACACTCGGAACAGGACATCCTCAACGGGAATTTTTCGTCGTTCGCAAAAGCTTACGAGTGGTTTGCTTTCGGTGCCCGGACACGCCTGATGCCCGGCGGGCGCGTGGCTATTGTGCACTGTATGGCGGGGGATACCTCGGTGCTTATGGCAGGTGGCTCTGAAAAACCGCTTCGGGATGTACGTCCGGGGGATATGGTTGGGTCTTACAAGGACGGAGGGCTGGTAAGTCGGGAGGTTCTGAACTGGGCGAACCAAGGTGTAGATGCCATCTTTACAATCACGCTCAGCGATGGTAAGAATGTTAGGGCAAACGCGGGGCATCCGTTCCTCGTGCGCCGAGCGGGAGTCGAAACATGGGTGAGGGTGCGCGACTTAAGGCCGGGGGACAGCCTTGTATCAATAACTGTGGGCGAATGGGGCAAGCAAAAACAAAACCAAGCCTGTGCAACCGCTGTGTCAAAGAAGCAGCGCGCCTTGGAAAAGGCGTGGTTGTCGGGAAGAACCATAGGAACGCTGGCAGCATCTGCATCGCAGACGGGTGTACGCTACCTGCAGTATGTAAGGGGCTATGCCGACCCCACTACAACATCGAACACTGGGCTACGTATAGATCGTCGGTGGACCCCAACAAGATCAGAGATTACCACCTACAACGTAAGTATGGCATCGGCCTCGCCGATTACAGCGCCATGCTTGAGCGACAGGACTTCCGGTGTGCTATCTGCGGCGACCATAAGGATGAAGTCGCTGTTCCGAAACGGTTTCGCGATGGTACGACCCTTGTGGTCGATCACTGCCATACTACTGGAAAAGTTCGGAAGCTGTTGTGCCACCGGTGCAATATCATCGTACAGAAAGGCGTTACTGAACAGCTCTTGCTCAGCGCCATTCAGTACCTCAGAAATCATTAGCATACTCCCTGATGGTGAAGAGGACGTATTCGACATCCAAGTCGAAGACACTGAGAACTTCATCGCCAACGGAATAGTTAGCCACAATACTAGATGGCACACAGACGACCTGACCGGGCGGCTCCTTAGAGACATGGTTAGCAATGAGGGGTCGGACCAGTACGAGGTGGTAGAGTTCCCGGCGATCTTGGACGTCGAGGTCGAGGACGACGAAGGAAACATAGCTCTACAACAAAAACCCCTCTGGCCAGAGTTCTTTGACCTCACAGCGCTGCTGCGGACCAAGGCCAGCATGCCGACGTACCAATGGAACTCTCAGTATCAGCAGAACCCCACCGCCGAAGAGGCTGCGATCATCAAGAGGGAGTGGTGGCAGCTGTGGCTCAAGGACGAGCCGCCTGCGGTAGAGTATATTATCATGTCTCTGGACGCCGCTGCCGAGACAAATAACCGTGCCGACTACACCGCGCTGACGGTGTGGGGTGTGTTCGTGCATCCAACGACCGAGCGGCACGAGATTATCCTGCTGAACTCTATAAAACGCAGGTTAGAGTTCCCTGAACTTAAGGCTCTGTGCCTCGAAGAATATAAACACTGGGAGCCAGATAGTTTCATCGTGGAAAAGAAGTCAGCAGGTACCGCTGTCTTTCAAGAACTGCGTAGAATGGGCATTCCCGTCGCCGAATACACCCCGCACAGGGGTACGGGCGACAAGTTGGCGCGTCTGAACTCTATTTCCGACATCATCGCGTCGGAAATGGTCTGGGTTCCGGCTAAACGCTGGGCTGAGGAGCTCGTGGAAGAGGTCGCTGGGTTCCCGTTCGCATCCCATGACGACCTCGTGGACTCCATGGTGATGGCCATGCTGCGATTCAGGCAGGGTGGGTTCATCCGACTGCCCTCGGACGAGCAGGATGACGAGCTCCCGTACCGTCAGAAAGTAGACTATTATTGAGAGATGGTGTATAGGACGCGTACCGTGATGAAAGTATCTGGCAGGGCCCTGCGCTCCGCTCTTATGCCGTTAAGGAGCCCGACATGAAGTTTAAAGCCACCCCCGGTAAAGACGATAGCGCCGCCGCTCTTGAACGCGCGATGCGGAACTCCCAGCCACCGGGTAAGACTGGCGCTGTTACGAAGCCCAAAGCCAAGCCGAGTAAGCTGGCTCCGCTCACCAGCAAGCGCCCTGCGGCAAACCCCGTGAAGAACAAGACCTATCCGGGCCGCAAGAAGCTCAACTACGGAATCTGATGTTGACGTACCGATAAACTGCGGTACACTTCACTCGTCTGGACCTCCCTCTGGACTGCTTCACAGCCTCGGCGACGGCATCGTGCCCCCCAGTCTTCGTGCCGCCGCCACTTTTCTTACTTGCACCCAAAAAATCTACGCAGTAGACTTTTGGGACGAGGGACGCCCCGGGACCTAGGTTTCGTGTGGTTGAAGCGAGAGCCAGTAGTTCGCGCCACGGCACCGGCACAAACAACAATCATGGCGTCCCTCGAACCAACCTCCCCCACCGCCCTACTCCCTCTTCCTTCATAGTGTCTTTTACTGTTATAGTACCCGCAAACCTTGCAGGGGACACACTATGGCCATCGCGAAACCCATGACGCCGTCGGACATCGAGCTCGAAGACCCGGAGCTGGACCTTGAAGTCATGGTTGCCTCCGATGCCGAGGAAGCTGAGATCAAGATTGATCCCGAGACGGGGGAGGTCACAGTCGATTTCGGTGATGGAGAGGCTGAAGACGTTCTTCCGGAAGAGTTTGGTGACAACCTCGCCGAGAACATGGAGAAGTCGGACCTCGACTCCCTCGCGTCTGACCTCATTGAATCCTTCATGGCCGACCGCGAGAGCCGCAGAGACTGGGCCATGGCCTATATCAAGGGTCTGGACCTGCTGGGTATGCGCATTGAGGACCGCTCACAGCCGTGGGAAGGTGCGTCTGGTGTGTTCCACCCCATGCTGACGGAAGCCGTGGTGCGGTTCCAAGCACAGGCTATGGGCGAGCTCTACCCTGCATCGGGCCCTGTACGTACAAAGATCGCCGGAAAACTGACGCCCGAGAAGGCCAAGCAGGCCGAGCGCGTTCAGAATGAGCTCAACTATATCATCACCGAAGAGATGCCCGAGTACCGGGACGAGCTCGAGCAGATGCTGTTCCGCCTGCCGCTGGCGGGCTCTTCGTTCAAGAAAATCTATTACGATCCGATCCTTGAGCGTCCGGTGTCGGTATTCGTGCCCGCCGAAGACTTCGTCGTGTCCTACGGTGCGTCTAACCTGCAGGCATCGCCGCGCTACACGCATGTGATGAAGAAGACCGAGAACGAGGTCCTCGCGTTGCAGGTCGTGGGCTTCTACCGCGACGTCGAGCTCCCTGCGGCGGAGAAGGACATCTCCGATATCGAAGAGAAATACAACGAAATGTCGGGCGAAGACCCGTCGTCTGACGACGATGACCGACGGACTATCCTTGAGATGCACGTCGATCTGGACCTGCCCGAGCCATATGAAGACGAGAACGGCGTAGCTAGACCCTACGTCGTTACCATCGACAAAAGTTCTCGTGAGGTTCTAGCCATCCGGCACAACTGGAAGGAAGAGGATAAGCGGAAGCGGAAGGTGATGCACTTCGTGCACTATCCGTATCTCCCGGGTATGGGCTTCTACGGCACCGGCCTGATCCACCTGATCGGTGGTCTTGCCAAGTCTGCTACGTCTATCCTTCGTCAGCTGATCGACGCGGGTACGCTGTCGAACCTGCCCGCTGGCCTGAAGGCCAAGAGCCTGCGCATCAAGGGGGATAACACTCCTCTTATGCCGGGTGAGTGGCGCGATGCCGATGTTGCCGGGGGTACGCTGCGCGAGAGCCTGTTCCCGATGCCATACAAGGAGCCGAGTGGCGTCCTGTATCAGCTGCTTGGTAACGTGGTCGAGGAAGGCCGTCGCATCGGCTCCGTGGCTGACATCCAAGTTGGGGACATGAGCGCGCAGGCCCCTGTGGGCACGACGCTGGCCCTGCTGGAGCGTAGCCTCAAGGTTATGTCGGGGGTTCAGGCCCGCCTGCATGCTGCCATGAAGAACGAGCTCCGCATCCTCGCCCGGGTGGTCCACGACCACATGCCGGAAGAGTACTCCTACGAGGTGGACGAGGGCTCGAACCGCAAGGAAGACTTCGACGGGCGCGTGGACATCATCCCCGTATCTGACCCTAACGCTGCTACAATGGCGCAGCGGATCATGCAGTACCAAGCGGCTCTGCAGCTGGCTCAACAGGCCCCGCAGCTGTACGACATGGGTAAACTGCACCAGCAGATGCTGGGTGTTCTGGGTATTCAGGACGCCAGCGAGATCATCAAGCTGCCGGAAGACATCAAGCCGATGGACCCGGTCGCCGAGAACATGGCTATGCTGAAGCAGGAGCCGGTGAAGGCATTCCTGTACCAAGACCACGAGGCACATATCGCTGCCCATATGGCCGCTATGCAGGACCCGAAGATCGCTCAGATGGTGGGTCAGTCTCCGTTTGCTTCCGCTATCCAAGGCGCTGCAGCGGCCCACCTGACCGAACACCTCGCCTACCAGTATCGCAAGGAGATCGAGGCTTCTCTGGGCGTCCCGCTGCCGCCTGAAGGCGAACCGCTGCCCGAGGACGTGGAGATCGAGCTGTCCCGTGCCGTCGCTATGGCCGCAAACAAGCTGCTCCAGCGGAATATGGCAGATGCGCAGGCTGCACAGGCCGAAGCTCAGGCTCAAGACCCGCTCACGATCATCCAGCAGCGCGAACTGGACATCAAGGACCGCGAGACGGTGATCAAGGAGAAGGAGCTCGATCACAAGATCGACTTCGACAACAAGAAGCTGCAGGTCAACGCCGCTACGAGCGCTGGGAACCTCTACATCCAGCAGGAACGCGTCGAGAGCGAGAACGAGCGGTCTGCAGCCAACACAATGGTCAAGATCGCCACCGACGCCACGCGGGAGAACCTCAAGGCACAGATCGAGGGCACGAAACTGGCCATCGAGGCCGCGAAAACCCTCCGCCAACCCCTCAATAACGGGCAAGAATGATGGAACACACGGTTTTTGCCCTGCTTTTGATGCGGTTTAGCGAGAAAAAAGAGGACCTGAAGGAGTTCTTGGCATCTGGTGGTGCCGAGAACTATGAGGCGTATTGCCGTGCCGTAGGCGAGTATTCTGCTCTTCAGGGAGCAGAAAACACCGTTAAGGACCTAGAGAAAAGATTTATTGAAGACTGATACAGTCTGATATATTTCTTTTGGCTACGTGGATAACCCACGCAAGGCGCTGTGAGCCTTAATCACTGCAGGAGTGACCATGTATACGGCTAACAAAGTCGAAGACGAGCAGCTTAAGGCGAAGCTGCCGGAGCCATCTGGATACAGACTGCTCATCGCCGTCCCCGAGATCAGCGAGAAGACCGAAGGTGGGGTCTTCATGCCGGAGCAGCTGAAGAAGGCTGAGGAGACGGCGTCCATCGTGGGTTTCGTGGTCAAGGTGGGCCCCGAGGCGTACAGCGATACAAACAAATTCCCGTCGGGCCCTTGGTGCAAAGAGGGCGACTTCGTGATCTTCCGGTCCTACTCGGGCACCCGGTTCAAGGTGCTGGGTAAGGAGTTCCGTCTGATCAATGACGACACCGTAGAAGCGGTGGTTGAAGACCCACGGGGGTACAGCAGAGCATGACCGACGACATCGAGATTGAACTGGACGGCGACGACGGTTTCGAGATTGAGATTCAGGACGATACTCCGGAGAAGGATCGCGGCAAGCCGAAGGCTGAGGCCGAAGTCTCCACCGAGAAGTCTGAGAAGGCCGAGTCCGGTGCAGACGAGGACGACCTTGAGGGCTACTCCGAGAGCGTCAAGAAGCGCATCAACAAGCTGAAGTTCGACTACCATGCCGAGCGTCGGGCGAAGGAAGAGGCTGCGCGGCTCCGTGAGGAAGCCATCTCGTATGCTGACAAGGTCCGTAAGGACTACGAGCAGCTGCGTACCGCGTACAACGAGGGTGAGACCGTCCTCGTGAGCCAGACCAAGGCCCGTATCGCGAGCGAGCTTGCCAGCGCCAAGGCCGAGTACAAAGCGGCCTACGAGAGCGGCGATGCAGATGCTGTCATCGCAGCCCAAGAGAAGCTGATCCAGCTGCAGGGTGAGAGCACCCGGGTGAACAACTATCGTCCACCACAGCCAGCCCCCGCTACGGCTCCCGCCGCAGCCCAACCAGCCAAGCCCAACATCGCAAAACCTGATGATCGGGCCATGAAATGGGCTGAGGAGAACGAGTGGTTCACCAAGGACAAAGCCATGACAGGTTTTGCTCTGGGGCTCCATGAGGACCTAGTCTCTCAGGGCATTGATCCGAAGAGTGATTTGTACTATTCTAAGATCAATGCTGCGGTTCGCCGCACATTCCCAGATAAGTTTGACGACGTGCCAACTGAGGAAAAAGCACCGCGTCGTCAGGCTGGCCCCGTGGTTGCCCCTGCTGCTCGCAGCACAAAAAGCCCGCGCAAGGTCGTGCTTACCTCCACTGAGGCCGCGCTCGCCACGCGTCTTGGTGTCTCTCTACAAGCCTACGCGGCGCAGAAGCTGAAGGATATGAAAAATGGCTGACCGGACCCCACGTACTCTTGAGACTCGCGAAAACACGAGTCCGCGCAAAAAAACGTGGAAACGACAGTCCATGCTGCCTACCCCCGAACCTCGTCCCGGCCTTAAGTTCCGGTGGGTTCGCACCTCCACACTGGGTAATGCAGATATGACGAACGTGTCGTCCCGGTTCCGCGAAGGTTATACGCCCGTCCGGGCGGAAGACTATCCTGAGCTGCAAATCATGTCGGATGTTGATTCTCGCTTTAAGAACAACATCGAAGTGGGTGGACTACTGCTCTGCAGCATCGCTGAAGAAGAGGTAGAAGCGCGCGTGGAAGGCCAGCTCGAAATGGCACAGAGCCAGATCGATGCAGTTGACCGCAACTTCATGCGCGAGAACGACCCACGTATGCCTGTGCTTCGGCCTGAGCGTACATCAAAGACCTCGTTCGGTAAGTGATTACCGAGAAACAGAAACTGTAGATGAAGGAGAGAACCTATGGGTTCCCTTAACGCTCCCTTCGGTCTGCGTGTAACGGGTCGTCTCGACAGTGGGTCGCTGGAAGTTTTCCGGCAGTATCCCATTGCCTCTGGCTACGCCGCTAACATCGCTGCAGGCGACATCGTCCTGCTGACCGACAACGGCACCTCGACCACGATCACCAAGCAGACCGCTACCGGTGATACTTCCACGGACATCGCCATGATCGGTGTGTTTGTAGGCTGTACGTACACTGATCCTTCGACCGGTCAGATTACGTTCAGCAACATGTGGCCGACCGGCACTGTCGCTGCTGACGCTCTGGCCTACGTCGTCGATGACCCGCAGGCCCTCTACATCGTGCAAGCTGACGCCGCTATCACCAACGCTCTGGACATCTACGGCAAGAACGCCGCGATCACCCAAGGCGCTGTGAACACCACGTTCAAAGCTTCGCGCGTGGCGCTGACCGTCTCGACCCTCAGCAACGACGCCAACCTCCCGCTCCGCATCATCGACTACGTCGGTGGCCCGCGTGGTGGCGAGAATGGCACCGCGTTCCCGCTGCTGGTCGTCAAACTCAACTACACACAGCTGACCGCTGCTGTGGGCGTGTAAGGAGGGCTAAAACATGGCTATTTCGCGCGCACAGGCCCTCAAAGAACTCCTGCCGGGCCTTAACGCCCTGTTCGGTCTTGAGTACGCCAAGTACGAAAACGAGCATGCTGAGATTTACGAGACCGAATCTTCCGAACGCTCGTTCGAAGAGGAAGTTAAGCTCAGCGGGTTTGCAGCTGCTCCGGTAAAACCGGAAGGCTCTGCCATCTCGTATGACAACGCACAGGAATCGTTCACCGCTCGTTACAACCACGAGACGGTGGCCATGGGCTTCTCCATCACGGAAGAAGCTATGGAAGACAACCTGTACGACTCGCTCTCGGCCCGCTATACCAAGGCGCTTGCTCGCGCCATGGCGTACACCAAGCAGGTCAAGGCAGCTTCGCTGCTGAATACGGGCTTCACCACGTTCCAATCTGGCGACGGCGTGACCCTGTTCAACACGGCGCACCCGACTGTTGCTGGCGGGAACAACGGCAACCGCCCGACTGTTGACGCCGACCTCAACGAGACCTCTCTCGAACAGGCCGTTATCGACATCGCGGGCTACAAAGACGAACGCGGCCTGCTGATCGCTGCTCGTCCGCGCAAGCTGATTGTTCCGCCGTCGCTGATGTTCGTGGCTACCCGTCTGCTGCAGACGGAAAACCGTGTTGGCACCGCTGACAACGACCTCAACGCGCTGAAGACGAACGGTTCCATCCCCGATGGCTACCGGGTAAATCATTACCTGACGGACAATGACGCGTGGTTCCTGACCACCGACATCCCGAACGGTATGAAGCACTTCGTCCGCGTCGCTCTGTCCACGTCAATGGACGGCGATTTTGATACAGGCAACGTGAGGTACAAATCAAGAGAAAGATATTCTTTTGGCGTTTCCGATCCGCTTGGTATCTACGGCTCGCAGGGCGCGTAAGCGCAAGTACCTGAAAAACTTAGAAAACCCCGCTTCGGCGGGGTTTTTATTTACCCTAAGCGATACAAAGCTAGAGTTTGTAGTTGACGCCGGGTCTATTGATCTGTATCTATTCTTTACAAGCATAGGAGTTTGAGATGCCCTCAGTTTACCAGATAACCAACATGCTCACCGGGGACTTCTATATCGGTAGCGCACAGTCGTTTGCCCGAAGGGAGTGGCAGCATCGCTACGCGCTGAAGCGTAACGAGCACAAAAACCCGCATATGCAGGCATCGTGGAACAAGCACGGGGAAGAAGCCTTTGTGTTCGAAGTTCTCGAAGACGTAGCAGAAGGCGAGGACGTATTCGCTGTAGAGAACAAGTACCTGCATAAGCACGTTGGGCAGCACAACTGCTTCAACGTAAACAAAGACGCTTACCTGTCTCGCCTCGGACAGACGCTTAGCGAAACTTCTCGGCAGAAAATAAGCGATAACCGCACAGGAAAACACGCGGGCGAAAACCACTACCGATACGGCAAAGAAGTGTCCGCCGAGGTCCGTGCCAAAATCAGTGAAACACAAAAGGGACGTCCTAGCCCTATGAAGGGCAAGCAGATGTCAGAGCAGGGCCGGGCCAACGTAGCCGCCGCCGTTAAGCGCGGGGAAGACTCTCACTTCTACGGCAAACGCCCCGCGAGTGCAGACGACCTCCAAAAAGCCGTCACGGTTCGCTACTCCGACGGGCGGCAGGAAACCTATCCTAGCCTAACCTACATCCGCGATACCTTCGGGGTGTCTCTGGCCACCATTATCCGTGCGTGTAAGAGCGGGCAGCGGGTGGAGCGCAACGTTTTTGCCGGGTGCTTGCTCTGGTATGCGGATAGTGAGAAGCCTACCCTACTGGATCAGGATGTTCCGCAGGAGTACGCAGACCTACCACGTACACGCACAGAAGCTAGACGGGCAGGCGCTAAGAAATACTTTACAGGTGAACCGTGTGTTCACGGGCATGTTGCGCCCCGGTACACTAAAGGGGTGTGCGTAGTTTGCGCCGCCGAAGAGCAGCGCAGTCGCGGGAAACTCTAGCACAACTACCAACTATAAGCTATTATCCCACCAGAGCATCATCAGCCCCGCAGACAGGCGGCTCTGCCTGACATTGCACAGACTGCGCGGCGAACCCTTGTGCAAGAGGAACTACTATGGGCAAGACAACCTTTTCCGGTCCTATCCGTGCCGGGGACATCCGCGACACTAGTGGCACCACGCTCGGTACAAACGTAGCTAACGTCGGCTCCGTCGTCATGGTACAGACTTTCCCGATCACGCAGGCCGGGACCCAAACTGCCTTGGCCACGCCCATCGTGCTGCCCGCCAATAGCCATATCCTGAACATGCAGATGCTCACCACTACTGCGTGGGTTACAACTACTACCGTCAGCATTGGCACGTCGGCTACGGCCACCGAACTTGTATCTGCGGCGTCCACAGCGGCTATCGGTATTAACGCTCTGACCCCCGGCACGGACGCCACGCGCACTGCGAACTGGGACGATACGGGTACGGCTGACAAGCGCATCTTCGTACTTTCTGGTTCCGGCACGGGTGGCGTAGGCACCCTGACGGTTCGCTACATCCAAGCCCACGACCTGCCGTAATAGGAGGCCCTGATGGCCCAGAACCAAGCTACAGTGCTATGCCCTCCGAACGTCTGGACGCAGCTTACCAACTCTGATGTGACGGAAGTCACCTTTCAGGTGCAGACGACGGATATCTACGTCAGGTTCACTGCTGGTACGACAACCCCTACGGAAACGCGGGGGCTGCAATACATGGAGGATGAGGGTGAACTTCAGAAGCCTATGGCTGATCTGACGTCGCTTTCTGGTGCTAACCGCATCTGGGCTCGTCCCGTAGGTGGTCGCCGCGCCATCGTGGTAGTGGATACAAACTAATGAGAAACCCGTTTAATTATCGTTTCGGTCTTCCGTCTCCGTTTTACGATAACGAAGCGGGTTTCTTCACCCCATTCTCTCCTATTGACCTCTTCGCGTCCAGTGAACCCGGCGTCTGGTACGACCCCAGCGACCTCACGACCCTGTTCCAAGACACCGCTGGCACCACCCCCGTTACCGCCCCCAGCCAGACCGTCGGCCTGATGCTGGATAAGTCGAAGGGGCTGACGCTGGGGTCGGACACTATCGTCAACGGCGATTTTGCTTCTTCTTCCAACTGGACACTGTCGACTTGGACTATATCCGGCGGCAAATTGAATGGCTCTGCGGTGACCGGAGGCAGCGCGGAACAGTCTGGAGCGATTGCGTCGGGTAAGTGGTACAGAGTGACAATGGACGTCGCCTGTATCACAGGCGTCCGCTTGCGGATCGGGCGGTCGTTTGAAATTATGGCACAGTTCAACGTCACAAACGGTACGTCTGCAACAATCACGGGGTACTTTCTGGCTAAAAGTGCTGTGTTTTCAGTGGAGGCGGATGGCGCAGCATTCAACGGCACCATCGACAACATCTCCGTCAAAGAACTCCCCGGCAACCACGCCACCCAAGCCACAGCCGCATCCCGCCCGACGTACGGGGTGGTGCCACTCGGGGGGCGGCGGAATTTGCTGACGTGGAGTGAAGACCTGACTGACAGCGTCTGGGCTACTACATTCGTCACAAAGGCCACGACCTCATATCTGGAAACGACCACCCTTGCCGAACATTCCGTTGAGCAGGTTGTCTCTCTATCGGGCAACGTTGTCGCCACTTTTGAAATAAACTCCCTTGGCCGAGATGTTGTCAGGCTCGCCCTTGGGACTTCAAGCGGCACTTATGGCCTGACATATACGTTCTCAACGCAAGCCACATCCGCGCTGGGGACGGCGCTTACGGTCTTGTCTGTTACTGTGCTGCCAGACGGCTGGCATCGAATTGTTATCAGAAGCAACGCAGGAGCAAACCGGTTTCGGGTGCAGGCGACCGATAACGCGACAACAAACTACGCGGGTGACGTGACAAAGGGCGTGCGCTCTCGCAACGCTCAACTCGAAACCGGCTCCACCGCCACCGCCTACCAGAAGGTCACGACCCAGTACGATGTGACGGAGGCGGGCGTGCAGTCGCTGTCGTATCTCAGCTTCGACGGGGTGGATGACTTTATGCTCACCGGCCCGATTACGCCGGGGGTGGATAAAGCTCAGGTGTTTGCGGGGGTGCGGAAGCTGGCTGATGGGTCTAAAATGCTGACAGAGTTCAGCGTCGATGCTGCAAATAACGCCGGGGCATTTTTCTTTACAGCAGGAACAGACACAGGCGTCTTGGGTTCCCAAAACGGATACACCAGCTTGTCTAGGGGCAGTGCGGCTGCAAGCGTAAACCAGACCGCGCAGGTTGTTGCAGCAGCTATAGACACTGCTGTCTTGACAGTCACCCACGACATCGCAGGTTCTCTGTCCACAATTCGTCGCAATGCGGTGGCTGGTAATAGCGCAACAGCGTTCAAGGGTGCTGGCAGCTTCCTCACATATCCGCTCTATCTCGGCATGCGGGCGGGTTCGACGCTGCCCTTCTCCGGCAACCTCTACAGCCTCATCACCCGCTTCGGGGCCAACCTCCCGGCGGGTCAGATCACCAACACAGAGATTTGGGTGGGCGGCAAGACCGGCATCAACATCGCCAACAACATCTCCACCACCATCTTCGCCCGAGACGACACTTCGGTTCTGGATCGCGCCAACTCAATCATCGAACGGAGGGCCTGATCATGGCTTATATCTGTCCTCCTGAGCAGCTTCCCGAGTTCTTCGTATTGTGCATCAAGACGGGGAAACTCTACTGGAAGCACCGCGCACAGGAACACTTCAGTTGTTACCGCATCTATCGTTCGACCAACTCTAGGTTGGCGGGTAAAGAGGCTATCGCCTCCCGCAACGGCGATGGATACAGAACTGGGATGCTGCTCGGTAAGTCTATAAAGGCGCACCATATTGTCTGGGCAATGACCCGTGGTGAATGGCCTACCGACGAGATTGACCACATCAACGGCGATCCAGCAGACAACCGTCCTGAGAACCTACGTCAGGTTAGCCACACCGATAACGTCAAAAACCGGGCTGTCGCAGACAACACTTTCACGGGTCAGATCGGAATTACCAAAAGCTCTTCGTCGAACAAGTTCAGAGTGCGCCTATCTGGGCAGTACTTCGGCGTGTACGATAAGATAGAAGACGCTATGCGTATCCGAGACGAGAAACTTAGCGAACTCGGGTTCCATCCTAACCACGGTCGCGCCAAGAGGAGTGCAGCATAATGGCCTACATATACGATTTGGCGGATGTCTGGGCGGCCAGCGGCACCACCTTCACCGGAATAAAGTTGAACGTCACAGATACCGCATCGGCGGCTGGCTCCCTGCTGATGGACTTGCAGGTTGGTGGGGTGAGCAAGTTCAAGGCGGATAAGACAGCGAACATTGGTATTTCTGGTTCCGTGAACACTGGGGCGATTAGCCTTCTAAGTTCTGCCAACTATACCATGACCTTTGATGCTGGCTCTCAAGCTGTTTTCTTCGCCGTGAACAACACATCTGCCGGAACGGCAGCGATCTCCGCGCTTGGTATACGGGTTGGGGCAACATCGATTTTCGGCTGGACATCAATCGCAAATAGAGCAGACGGAACAGCCGACCTTACCCTCTTCCGAGACGCAGCCAACACCCTCGCCCAACGCAACGGCGTGAACGCCCAAGCCTTCAACCTGTACAACACCTACACCGACGCATCGAACTATGAGCGTGGGTTTATGCGGTTCGTGTCGAATGTGCTTCAGATCGGTACACAGAAGCTGGGGACTGGGGCTGCGCGGGCGCTGGAGTTCCAGACAGATGGAACGACGCGGCTGACGATTGCTACGACGGGGGCGGCAACCTTTAGTTCTACAATTACCATTTTTGGTAACGAGGGCTTTTGGGGGTCTGGTGTTTTGGGTCTGCCCGGAACTGGTGGTCAATTGAAGTTTTCCACCAACACCGTCGCGGTTAGCGGTTCTGGGTGGGACGCTGGTTTGGCCCGCGCAAGCTCAGGTGTCCTGAAAGTCACCAACGGCTCCACAGGCACCGGACAACTTATCTTCATCGTGCCGACCACCGACCCCGGCATCACGGGAGCGCTTTGGAATAACCTCGGCGTACTCTCTATCAGCGCATAATGGAACCCCACATGACCACCATCGAACTGACCGACCACGAACTCCAAGCCCTCGCTGGGCTGCTCGACGCTGGCGTCAAGGCTCTCGGCCTTCGCGCTGTGAAAGACGCCGCCACGCTGCTCGCCAAACTGGAAGCTGCCACCCAACCGCAGGAGACGACCAATGACTGAGTACACCGTCACCACCGTAGCCGACTATGTGCAGCCCACCACCGCCATTGCCGATAACGAAGGCTATGTGGACATGGTCATGAACCGGGCGGCACAGTCCTATATGGTTCACTTCGGCCTAGCCACGCCGGAAGAAGGCATCACAGCCGCCCGTGAAGAGTTCAACGCCAGCCTGCCTGTTACCCCATGAGGATCACAGCAGCCGCACCCGAAGCCATGATCGCTGACTGTAATCAGCTTGCGATGTGCCTTGCCTACGGACCCGCAGACGGCCTGACCTATGGTGGGCTGAACTGGGTAGACCCGGACGGCAACCTGTACGCAGCTGCAAGCTGGGAAGCCCGCGAGGAGTGGATTGATTTCGCACAGGCCCCGCTTGTCCGTCCGACTTGGGACACCGACGAGATCATCGACATGGTAGCTGCTGAACGCGCGCAGGCGGCTATGATCTACAGCACGGTGGCTATCCCGGCTACGCCGACAGCGCTGACCGCCATTGGTGGAATGGACGGGCTTCCCGCACTCGGTGCTATGGGCCTGACAGGAGTGCCAGTAGATGGCTAAGACCCCGGCGTGGACCCGCAAGGAAGGTAAGGACCCGAAGGGCGGACTCAACGCCAAAGGTCGGGCATCTGCCAAGGCTCAGGGCATGAACCTGAAGCCCCCAGCACCGAACCCGAAGAACAAGAAAGACGCGGGACGCCGTAAGTCATTCTGTGCTAGAAGCGCGGGGCAGGCTAAGATGTTTCCGGAAGCCGCCAAAGACCCCAACAGCAGACTGAGGAAGGCGCGAAAAGCATGGAACTGCTAGACGAGCGTTGGGTACCCATTCATGGGTACGAGGGACACTACGAGGTAAGTAGCTTCGGGCGCGTAAAGTCTGTCCAACGTTTTCGTCGGGGCAAGTCCGGATGCATGGTTCCCGTACCTGAGAAGATCATGCGGTTGTCGGTAAAGAAACTCTCCGCGTCGGGAAGAACTCTGCCGTATGTAGAGATTAAACTTCGGGACGGGTCCCCCAGAAATACCCGCTGCAAGTCTTTTCTAGTGCACCGTCTTGTGGCTCAGGCTTTCGTCGGAGAGCTATTTGAAGGGGCGCAGGTAGACCACATCGATGGCGACCACCAAAATAATCACTGGGACAATCTCCGCCTTCTTTCTGCGAAGGATCATGGTAGACTACACCCGTGTATTGCTGACCCGAAACGGAACCGCCGTATGCAAGACGCAGCGCAAGCCAAGATCGTGCAGCTTCGCGCTTCTGGCGAGATAGTCGGTAGAAAGAGGATTTCCTGATGCCACTGACCGCCAAAGGCAAGAAGATCAAGGCTGCGATGCTCAAGGAGTATGGCAAAGACCGGGGCGAGCGGGTGTTCTACGCCGCTGAGAACAAGGGTACCATCAAGGGCGTGGCCAAGAAAGCCGCCGCCAAAAAGGGGAAAAAGAAATGATGAGCCGTGCAAACATGGGCAAACAGATCGCTACTGCCCCAGCGAAGAAGATGGCCTGCGGTGGCGGGGCCAAGAAGATGGCCAAGGGCGGAATGGCTCGTGGCGATGGCTGCTGCATGAAGGGCAAGACCAAGGGGAGGTCCTGCTGATGCCCAGAACAAAAGATCAGAAAGACAGGAACGTCGGCGGTACGTCCAACAACAGCGGGAAGAATAAGGGCGGTCCCTCGTTTTCGGTCAAAGGGTTTACGTCGAAAGACCCGGCCAACGTAGCGCGCAACCGTGCTGGCGCAGCCAAGTATGCTACAAAGAGCGAGCGTATCGCTGCCTCGGGCAAAGATAGCAACGCCGATAAGGCTGCGGCGCAGGCCGCATATAGGACCGCTAGCGCTAGGCCCGCTTCCGCTCAGGCCAGCCGTTCCCTTTTCGCAGAGGCCGCTAAGAAGGCCGCAGCAATGCAGTCCGCCGCGCCTAAGCCGGGTATGATGGCCACCAAGCCGCCTGCAGGCTACCGCCCGGGGATCGATCCCGAGTACAACTACCGCTCCGCTACAGCCGGGGCTCCTACCGCCACTATGGCTCCGCGTCCCGCTATGGCTGCGATGGCAGCGCCTGTTGCACGGGTCAAGCCGACTATCACGCTGGCCAAGGGCGGCGCAGCTAAAGGGAAGAAGAAATGACCACCAAACTTATCGAACCCAAGCTCACCAAGCCGAAACCTGTAACGGTTCCACCGAAGTTCACCCCGTGCCGTCAGTGTGGGAACCCGGGGGGCTGCGTACGCGCCAACCGCTGTGTCAAAGGGTTTAAGTAATGGCCGTTGTCGTACCCGATATGCCGGAACTCTTCGAGGAAGCCTTTGAACGGGCAGGCCTTGAGATGCGTTCGGGTTATGACCTGAAGACGGCTCGCCGCAGCCTGAACATCATGACGCTGGAATGGGCCAACCGTGGCCTAAACCTGTTTACCATCGAGAGCGGCACCACGCCGCTGGTAGCGGGCCAGACCACGTACACCCTCCCCGTGGACACGATTGATCTGATCGAGCACCAGCTGCGTACTGGTACGGGCACATCGCAAGTAGATACCGCCCTTGAGCGGGTCTCTGTCTCGACCTACGCGCAGCAGACCAACAAGCTGATCACCGGGCGTCCTACACAAATCTTCGTGCAGCGGCTGGCTACGTCTACGACGATCACGATCTGGCCTGCACCGGATAATGGACAGATTTACACACTGTTCTACTACCGCTTGAAGGGCATCGACGGGCTGGCCGCAGGTATCGGGGGTACTGTAACCTCTATCCCGCCGCGCTTCGTACCCGCGCTCGTAGCGGGCCTCGCCTACTACATCGCCATGAAGAAGCCCGATGCCGCTATCCGCGTTGCTCCGCTCAAGCAGGAGTACGAAGAGCAGTTCGCGCTGGCCGCATCTGAAGACCGCGACCGGTCGTCCGTCATGTTCGTGCCGTTCAACACCATGATGATGGGGTGATCCATGTCTGCGTACGTTAAGATAGATGTAGCGCAGGTTCTGCAGCTTCTAGATGTCGATACCCAGCTGGGCCGAATGTTCTGGAAGCCTCGTGGAAACAAAAAATTCGATAGTAGCCATGCGGGGCGTGAGGCTGGCTTCGTTCGCCATGATGGATACGTCCAAATTCGTATTTGCGGTAAGCTATACTACCGCCACCGCATTGTTTGTGCCGTGGCCAATGGGGATGATATTAGTATGGAGGTTGACCATACAAACGGGGTTCCCGGGGATGATCGTGCAACGAACTTACGGTACGTCTCGCGTGATGATCAACAAAGGAACCTCCGAACTCCCTGCACCAATACTTCCGGCAGGATTGGCGTAAGCCGCTATAGGAAAAATCGCTGGCAGGCTGCTATATGGCAGGGGAACAAGATCATCAGCCTAGGGCAGTTTGATGACTTCGACGCCGCCTGTGCCGCACGTAGCGCCGCTGAAATAACCTACGGGTACTACTCTAACCACGGGAGAGTTTCGTGAGTTACGCAAGAGGAAAACACGCGTGGGGCCTGTGCGACCGGAGCGGCTTTCGGTACAAGCTCTCTGATCTTGTCTGGGAATACCAGAATGGGGTTAAGACGGGGTTTCGTATCGGTAGAGACATCGTCGATCCTGATCAACCACAGAACTTCTTGGGGCGTCTGAAGATCAATGATCCGCAGGCGCTCATGAACCCACGCCCGGACTATGCTCCGGGTAACGGTCTTTGGGGGTGGAATCCGGTTTGGAACGAAGCTCAATATATGATAGCTTCTGTCGGAACCGTGACCGTAGTCACAACTAATGGAGAATGAGTATGGCCAAAGGTGGTAAGACTAAAGTCTCGGAGTACGGTGGTAAGGAGATGTACAAGTCCAAGGCTGCTATGATGAAGCACGAGGGCAAAGAGTCCGTCGCCATGGAAAACAAAGAAGGTCGCATGGCCAAGGGCGGCAAGTGCCGGGGCATGGGTTCCGCGTCCAAAGGCGGCAAGTATAAGGCTTGATAGATGAACTACTCTGAGCTGACGCAGGTTATTCAAGACTACCTCGAAACGTCTGAGACGTCTTTCGTGGCGAATACTCCTACGTTCGTGCGTCAGGCAGAGGAGCGCATCTACCGCTCGGTGCAGATTCCAGAACTACGGAAGAACACCACCGGCACCCTAACCTCTGGAAATCCGTATCTGGCTCGCCCTGCGGATTTCCTATCTGCCTTCTCCTTGGCGGTGGTCGATGGCGACGGGGACTACATGTACCTCTACGATAAGGACGTGAACTTTATCCGAGAGGCTTATCCCCGTGCCAGCACGCAGGGGGTCCCCCAGTACTACGCCCAGTTCGACGGAGATAGCGGAGTGTCTACGGGTAACTTTATCCTAGGACCTACGCCGAACGGTAACTACGTGGTGGAGCTCCATTACTACTACGACCCGCCGTCCATCGTGGATACCGGCACATCTTGGCTTGGTGACAACGCTGAAGCCGCCCTGCTGTACGGCACGCTGATCGAGGCTTATACCTACCTCAAGGGTGACGCTGACATGCTGCAGCTGTACACCAACCGGTACAACGAAGCGATGCTCCAGCTATTTGGGATTGACCTGCGCTCCAAGCGCGACGACTACCGTGACGGGTCAATGCAAAGTCTGGGAGGCGCGGGATGAGTATAGTTCAGGCTATCTGCACGTCGTTCAAGGTAGAACTCCTGCAGGGGGTTCACAACTTTACTCCGAGTACGGGAGACGTCTTCAAGCTGGCGCTCTACACCGAGGCCGCTAACTTGAGCGCACTTACGACCGTATACAGCGCGGTTGAGGAAGTTGTAGCAGCAGGCTACTCTGCTGGTGGTGTGACCCTTACTCAAACTACTCCAATGTCCGACGGCACCACGGCTCTTGTGTCATTCGCTGATCTATCGATCTCGGCTACGCTCAGCGCCAGCGGGGCGATGATCTACAACAGCAGCAAGGCTGACCGTGCAGTGATAGTCATGGATTTCGGTGGGCCCCGTTTCTCGACATCTGGTGTTTTTGGGATCACGTTCCCCCCGCAGAACGCCGCATCTGCCATCATCCGTATAGGATAAGTCATGGTGTGGTCCCCTATCACTCCCGCCTCAAGCCCTGCATGGACGGGGATCGTTCCTACTGCTATAAATACGTGGACACTTCTACAACCAGCCCAGAGCCCGGGGTGGACTCCTATC